>Ga0247810_10000703_pt1 | contig 29466 bp, 26 predicted proteins | sample UWRJL119311C1_FD_179918 | JGI IMG/M metagenome (GOLD analysis project Ga0247810, IMG submission 179918) | Plant litter microbial communities from Arlington Agricultural Research Station in Wisconsin, United States - UWRJ-L119-311C-1 | ecosystem: Environmental > Terrestrial > Plant litter >... | reverse complement strand
TACGAAAGTATTAGCCTAAATTATAAAAAATGAAAAAAGTTGTATTAGCTTATAGTGGAGGATTAGATACCTCGTATTGTTTGAAATATTTAAAAAATGAAAAAGGATACGAAGTTCACACCGTACTGGTAGATACAGGAGGATTTAGTGCAGAAGAATTAGATGCAGTAGAAAAAAGAGCCTACGAATTAGGAAGTGCGCAACATGCGAACCTTACTATCGTAGATAAATATTATGATAAAGCTATAAAATATTTGATTTTTGGAAACGTATTAAAAAACAATACGTATCCATTATCAGTGAGTGCAGAGCGTGTTTTTCAGGCTATTGAAGCCATTAAATATGCTAAAAAAGTAGGAGCAACTGCCATCGCTCACGGAAGTACAGGTGCGGGAAATGACCAGATTCGTTTTGATTTGATTTTCCAAACCATCGCTCCGGAAATCGAAATCATCACTCCAATTAGAGATCTAAAATTGTCAAGACAGGAAGAAGTTGATTATTTGGCTCAAAATGGCGTTCATTATTCTTGGGAAAAAGCACAATATTCAATTAATAAAGGACTTTGGGGAACAAGTGTTGGAGGAAAAGAAACCTTGACTTCAGGACAACCTTTACCAAGTGAAGCGTATCCTTCTCAATTGCAGAAAGAAGGTGAAGAAAAAGTAAGATTACATTTTGAAAAAGGGGAATTAGTTGGTTTAAACGGACAATTTGACAAACCTTCAAATAACATTGTTGCGTTGGAAAAACTAGCAAATGCTTTTGCAATTGGTAGAGATATTCACGTAGGTGATACTATTATCGGAATTAAAGGAAGAGTTGGTTTTGAAGCTGCAGCTCCTTTAATTATCATCAAAGCACACCATTTGTTAGAGAAACATACTTTAGGAAAATGGCAGCAATACTGGAAAGAACAATTAGGAAACTGGTACGGAATGTTATTTCACGAAGGTCAGTTTTTGGATCCTGTTATGAGAAACATTGAAACCTTTTTGCAGGATACACAGGCAACTGTTAATGGTGTTGTAACGGTTTCGCTAAAACCATATCATTTTTCGCTTGACGGAATTGAATCTGACAATGATTTGATGAACACCGGTTTTGGTCAGTACGGAGAAATGAACAATGCCTGGACGTCTGATGATGCAAAAGGATTTATCAAGATTTTAGGAAATGCTCAAAATATATTTTCATCTGTAAACCACTTAGATCATGATTAATATCGGAATAATTGGTGGTTCGGGCTACACGGCCGGAGAACTGATCAGAATATTAATGTTCCATCCCAATGTAAATATTGATTTTGTTTACAGCACGACCAATTCTGGCAAACCACTTTCTGTGGCGCACCATGATTTGATGGGAGACATTGAAATGAATTTTACAGATACGATTAATCCGGATGTAAATGTTGTTTTTTTGTGTTTAGGTCATGGAAAATCGATTTCGTTCTTAAAGGAAAATCAATTTGCAAGACACACTAAAATCATCGATTTAGGAAACGATTTCAGATTAAATAAAGATGCTCATTTCGAAGGGAAAGATTTTGTTTATGGTTTGCCGGAACTGAATAAAGCGGATATCAAAAAAGCAAATTATATTGCAAATCCGGGTTGTTTTGCTACGGCGATTCAATTGGCTTTGTTGCCTTTGGCTAAAAATAATCTGCTAAATAATGACGTTCATATTAATGCGACAACCGGAAGTACGGGAGCAGGCGTTGGACTTTCTGAAACTTCGCATTTCAGTTGGAGAAACAATAATATGTCGCATTACAAAGCTTTTGAACACCAGCATTTAGGAGAAATTTCAGAAAGTTTGGTTCAATTGCAAGATGATTTTGAAAGCGAGTTGCTATTTATTCCGAATAGAGGTGATTTTCCAAGAGGAATTTTTGCAACCTTATATACACTTTCTGACGATAGTCTGGAGCAATTGGTTGCCAAATATGAAGATTTCTATAAAGATGAGCCTTTTGTAACGGTAACAACGACAAACATCAATATGAAACAAGTCGTTCAAACCAATAAATGCATCATTAGTTTATTGAAAAAAGGAAACCGGGTTTTGATAACTTCAGTAATTGACAACTTAACCAAAGGTGCTTCAGGACAAGCGATTCAAAATATGAATTTAATGTTTGGATTAGAAGAAACCACTGGTTTGCATTTGAAACCAAGCGGATTTTAATTTTAGTTGATAGTTGTTGGTTTACAGTTGATTGAAACATCGACTTAAACCAACAACCATCAACAATTAACAAACAACTAAAAAAGATGAACTTATTCAACGTTTACCCATTATATGACATAACTCCAGTAAAAGCTGTTGACTGTACGATTACAGACGACAAAGGAGTAGAATATTTAGACTTATATAGCGGACATGGTGTGATTTCAATTGGACACACACAGCCTGATTATGTAGAAAAATTAAAAAATCAATTAGACAATTTAGGATTTTATTCGAATGCGATTCAGAATCCTTTACAGGTGGAATTGGCTCAGAAATTAGGAAAACTTTCAGGATTAGAAGATTATGAATTGTTTTTATGCAGTTCCGGAGCTGAAGCAAATGAAAATGCATTGAAATTAGCTTCTTTCCATAACGGCAAATCAAGAATTGTTGCTTTTCATAATTCTTTTCACGGAAGAACTTCTGCAGCGGTTGCTGTTACAGATAACAAAAAAATTGTAGCACCTATTAATGCTCAGCAAGTTGTAACTTTTTTACCTCTTAACCAAATTGAATTAGTAGAAGCAGAACTTGTGAAAGGTGATGTTTCTGCTGTAATTATTGAAGGAATTCAGGGAGTTGGAGGTTTAGACCAGGGAACAACAGAATTTTTTCAGGCTTTGGAGAAAACTTGTAAAAAATACGATGTAGTTTTAATTTTGGATGAAGTACAATCCGGATACGGAAGAAGCGGAAAATTCTTCGCTTTCCAACATCACGGAATCAACGCTGATATTATTTCGGTTGCAAAAGGAATGGGGAATGGTTTTCCGGTTGGAGCGATTTTAATTTCTCCAAAATTTGAAGCAAGTTTCGGATTATTAGGAACTACTTTCGGTGGAAGCCATTTATCTTGTGCGGCAGGAATTGCTGTTTTAGATGTAATCGAGAAATTCAAATTACAGGATAATGTAAACGAGGTTTCGGCTTATTTTGCAGAACAAATAAAACAAGTTCCGGGAATCAAACAAGTAAAAGGAAAAGGTTTAATGCTCGGAATTGAATTCGATTTTGATGTTTCTGCTTTAAGAAAGAAACTAATTATCGAGAAACATATTTTCACCGGAAGTGCCAACAACAAAAATCTGCTTAGAATTTTACCACCGCTTACTGTGAAAAAATCAGACATTGATACTTTTATTGTAGCCTTAAAAGAGAGTTTGGAAGAACTTAAAAATTAAGTTTAGAAATACCAAAAAAACCAACCAACTATAAATTATGAATCCATTATCAATTGAAAAACGCAATCTGGTTTTGCACTCTATGGCAAAATTGGTAGAGCAGGAGCGGAGTCAGATTATCCAAGTTAATAAACAAGATTTAGAAGCTTATGATGGCTCAGATTTAGCGATGAAAGAACGTCTGAAAGTTGATGATAAAAAAGTCGACGAGATGATTTTGTCATTAAATCAATTAGCTGTTCAGGAAGATCCTGTAGGAGTAGAGCGCTTTCATTTTGTTCATGATAATGGCATTCGGGTAACGAATAAAACAGCCGTTTTTGGAACAGTTTTAATTATTTACGAATCAAGACCTGATGTAACAATTGAAGCTGGTGGAATCGCTTTTAAATCCGGAAATAAGATTTTATTAAAGGGAGGAAAAGAGTCATTACAGTCTAATTTGAAGATTGTGAGTTTATGGCACAAGGCTTTGGAAGAAAATGGAGTTTCTACAGAATGGGTTGAATATCTAAATTACAATCGTACAGAAACTCAGGCTTTCCTGGAAAATCCAACTCAAAAAGTGGATTTAATCGTTCCTCGTGGTGGTGAGAAGTTGATTGAGTTTGTCAAAAAACACGCAACTTGCCCAGTAATTGTAAGCGGACGCGGAAATAATTTTATTTACGTTCAGCAAGAAGCTGATTTGGAAATTGCTTTAAAAGTGATTCTGAATGCTAAAACCGCAAAAATCTCTGCTTGTAATGCAGTTGACAAGGTTTTGATTGATAATAGAATTTCAAATTTTGAAGGTTTTACCGCCATGTTAATTGAAGAATTGACAGAAGCTAAAGTTGAAATTTTAGTTGATCAGTCTTTGGAAACGTTTAAAAACACAAAAGCGCTTTCAGACGAAAATATTTGGTACGAAGAGTTTTTAGATTATAAGATTGTAATTGGAACTGTTAATTCGGATTCAGAAGCAATTGCTAAAATTAATAAATATTGTGGAGGACATTCGGCTTCAATCATTACAAAGAATGATGATATTGCACAAAATTTCATGGAAAGTATTGATGCAGCTGCCGTTTACCAAAATGTTTCTACCCGATTTACGGATGGTTTTCAATTAGGATTAGGAGGAGAATTAGCTATCAGTACTGATAAATTGCACCAAAGAGGACCAATTGGTTTGCAGCATCTCGTTACCAATAAATGGTATATTTACGGTGAAGGGCAGATTAGGTAATTTAGATAATTAGAAAATGTGAATTAAGATTTAAAAAACTTAAAATCTTAGTATCTCAGAATCTTAGCATCTTAGAAAAAAATGAACAAAAAAAGGATTTTATTAAAAATAGGAAGTAATACCTTAACCAAAGAAACCAATCATATTTCGAGAGGAAAGATTGAGGATATTGGGATGCAGATCGCCGCTTTAAACAAAGATTACGAATTTGTAATCGTGAGTTCAGGAGCGATTGCAGCTGCGAAACAATTTGTAAAACTCGAAAGTAAAGGCAAAGAAATTATTGTTAAACAAGCTTTGGCTTCTATTGGTCAGCCTCATTTGATGCGGATTTTCCATGAGAATTTCAGTGATTTAGGTTTATTGACATCGCAATGTTTATTATCTTATTCTGATTTTGAAAAAGAACAGTCAAAAGTAAATATTGTCAATACAATTAATGTGTTGGTCGAGAATAACTACATTCCGATTATCAATGAAAATGATACTGTTGCCACAGATGAAATTCAGTTTGGTGATAATGATAAATTAGCGGCTTTGGCTGCTGTTTTATTGAATGTTGATATTCTGATAATTGCAACTAATACAAACGGAATATATACAAAAGCTTCCATTCATGATGAAATTCCGGAAACGATTAAACTCGTAAATGATTTAAAACTTTTGGAAAAGGAAATAGGAGAATCAAAATCATCACACGGAACCGGTGGAATGCAGTCCAAAATAGAAGCAGCAGGAATTGCAAAAGCTGCCAACATAGAAACCTGGATCGTGAACGGACTTAATGATAATTTCATTTTGAAAGCTTTACAAAACGAAATTCCTTTTACTAAGATTATATAAATTATGATTTCTGATCTTTAATAAAAAACTAAAAGATGAACTATATTTCAATACAAGATATCGACTCTTTATCAAAATGGGTTAAAAGCGCGATAAAAATCAAAAAAAATCCGCTTAAAAATAAGAAACTCGGAAAGAACAAAACTTTAATAATGTTATTTTTCAACTCTAGTCTGAGAACTCGTTTAAGCACACAAAAAGCAGCCATAAATTTAGGAATGAATGTTATGGTAATGAACTTTGGAAGTGAAGGCTGGACTTTGGAATTTGAAGATGGAGCTGTAATGAATTCAGGCGCTTCAGAACACATTAAAGAAGCTGCTGAAGTAGTTTCTCAATATGGAGATATCATTGCTATCCGTGCTTTTGCAGGTTTATTGAATAAAGAAAAAGACTATGCAGAAACTGTGATTTCAGGATTTTTGAAACATGCTACAGTGCCAATTGTTAATATGGAAAGTGCCGTTCGTCATCCATTGCAATCTTTGGCAGATGCTATCACAATGGAAGAATACAAAACAAAACACAAACCAAAAGTAGTACTTTCCTGGGCTCCACATCCAAGAGCTTTGCCACAGGCAGTTGCAAATTCATTCGTAGAAATGATGCAAATGCAAAATGACATGGATTTTGTGATCACACATCCTGAAGGCTACGAATTGAGTCCTGAAATTACAAAAGACAGTAAAATCGAATACGATCAAGACAAAGCTTTCGAAAACGCCGATTTCGTTTACGTGAAAAACTGGAGTAATTTCAACGATTACGGAAAAGTAACCAATTCAGACACCAATTGGACAGTAACGGCCGAAAAAATGGCATTGACCAACAACGGAAAATTCATGCACTGTCTGCCTGTTCGTCGTAACGTAATTGTAAGTGACGAAGTGATAGACAGCGAGAATTCAATTGTAATTCAACAAGCGAATAACAGAACCTATTCGGCACAATTAGTTTTACAGAAGATTTTGAAAAAATTATAATTTAAGTTGCTTAAAATCTTAAAAGAAATGAACGTTACAGTAATAAAAATTGGCGGAAATATAATCGATAATCCAACCGAATTAGAGCAATTCTTAACTGATTTTTCTAAAATTGAAGGATATAAAGTTCTCGTTCACGGTGGTGGAAAATCGGCTACAAAAATGGCACAAAGTATTGGTTTGGTTCCTGAGATGATTGAAGGCCGCCGAATTACAGATGCTCCAATGCTTGATGTTGTAGTAATGATTTATGCAGGCCAGATAAACAAACAAGTTGTGGCGCAATTGCAGTCTAAAGACAACAACGCAATTGGTTTTTCAGGAGCTGATGGAAATTTAATTCAATCAACAAAAAGAAACCATCCAACAATTGATTATGGTTTTGTAGGCGATGTAAAACAAGTAAACACAACCTTATTGAAAACATTGCTTGAAAACGGAATCGTTCCTGTCTTCTGCGCGATTACACACGATAAAAACGGTCAGTTATTAAATACAAATGCTGATACGATTGCAAGTGAACTATCAATTGCATTGTCTGAAGTTTTTGATGTAACACTAACGTATTGTTTTGAAAAACAAGGTGTTTTGCAGGATTCAGAAGATGATACTTCTGTAATCACAGCAATTAACGAAGAATTATATAACAAACTAAAAGCCGAAAAAGTAATTCATTCCGGTATGATTCCGAAATTGGATAATTGTTTCAACAGTTTGTCCAGAGGTGTAAAAAAAATCAAAATTGGGCATCATAAAATGCTTCAAAACCCGGATGTTTTGCACACGACCATTACATTATAAAGAAAAAAGTTGCTAAGTTCCCAAGAAACCAAGACTTTTGCAATCCTAGCATCTCAGTACCAAAATAAGAAATGAAAAATATAGAAACGCTTACCCACGAAGCCATATCACTATTAAAAAATCTAATTGAAACCCCTTCCTTTTCAAGTGAAGAAGATCAAACAGCAATTTTAATAGAGAATTGGTTCAATCAAAACGAGATTCCCTTTAAAAGAGAAAACAATAATGTGTGGGCTTTCAATAAATATTTCGACCAAAATAAACCAACACTTTTACTGAATTCACACCACGATACCGTAAAACCAAATCAGGCCTATACCAATGATCCTTTTAAAGCCATTGAAAAAGACGGGAAATTATTTGGATTGGGAAGCAATGATGCCAGTGGATGTTTAGTTTCATTATTAGCGACTTTTGTTCATTTTTACGAAAATCAAAATTTATCTCATAATTTGGTAATTGTGGCTTCCGCAGAAGAAGAAAGCAGTGGGAAAAACGGTTTAAACAGCGTTTTAAAAAATTTACCGGAGCTGGATTGCGCGATTGTAGGCGAGCCGACATTAATGCAATTGGCTGTTGCCGAAAAAGGTCTATTAGTTTTAGATGTTAAAGTAAAAGGTACTGCAAGCCACGCCGCACATCAAAACGATGATAATTCATTATACAAATCAATTCCGGTAATGGAATGGTTTAAAAACTATAAATTCGATAAAATTTCTGAAGTTTTAGGTCCCGTAAAAATGACCGTAACGCAGATCAGTGCAGGAAAACAGCATAATGTAGTGCCTTCGGAATGTGATATGGTTGTAGATATCCGTGTAAACGACTGTTACACAAATTCTGAAATTCTGGAAGTGGTAAAAGCCAATGTAAATGCCGAGGTGACACCAAGATCAATGCATTTAAACGCATCTTCTATTCCGATTGCACACGGTTTGGTACAGGCCGGAATCGCTTTAGGAAGAACAACTTATGGCTCGCCAACACTTTCAGATCAATCGGTTTTGAGCTGTCAGTCTTTAAAATTAGGACCAGGAGAAACATTACGGTCACATTCAGCAGACGAATTTATTTTTATCAACGAAATCGAAGAAGGAGTAGAGTTGTATATCAAAATACTAACTGATTTCTTTAAATTATAAAATTATTCAGGAGCTATTTCCCGCTATCCGTTACAATCTTTTCCTGGCTACAGAAGCCAGAAAAAGGATTTCCACTACTATCGGGGCTAAGGGATTCAGGAAATAAGAAACATAATAATAAAATAAAACTTTGTGAATCTTCGAGTTTCTTTGCGTAACTCTGTGAAACAAAAAACATATATCTTATGAAACTTTGGGAAAAAGGAATACCAACAGCTAAACAAATCGAACATTTCACAGTAGGAAACGACCGTGAACTGGATTTGGTTCTCGCGAAATATGATGCTTTAGGTTCAATTGCACACGCAAAAATGCTTGGGCAAATTGGATTATTAACTGAAGATGAAACAACTTCTTTAGTTGATGCCTTAAATGATATTATTGCTGATATAGTAGTTGGGGATTTCGAAATCGAAGACAGTTTCGAAGACGTACATTCCAAAATAGAATATCTGCTAACTGTAAAACTGGGAGATGCCGGAAAGAAAATACATACCGCACGTTCTCGTAACGATCAAGTTTTGGTTGATGTTCATTTGTATTTAAAAGATGAATTGAAAGCATTAAAAGAACAGGTAAAAACACTTTTTGATCTTTTGATGGAATCTGCCGAAAGACACCAAAATGTTTTATTACCAGGTTATACACATTTACAAATTGCGATGCCATCTTCATTCGGAATGTGGTTTTCTGCTTACGCTGAGAGTTTAATTGATGATGTTACAATGTTAAATGCAGCTTCAAAAATTGTTGATCAGAATCCGTTAGGCTCTGCAGCAGGTTACGGAAGTTCTTTTCCAATAAACAGAACTTTTACCACTCAGGAATTAGGTTTTGAAACCTTAAAATTTAATGCAGTAGCAGCACAAATGAGCCGTGGAAAAGCAGAAAAAACAGTTGCGTTTGCAATGAGCAGTGTAGCAGCAACTTTATCAAAATTTGCTATGGACGTTTGTTTATATATGAGCCAGAATTTTGATTTTATCAGTCTTCCGGCACATCTTACAACAGGTTCCAGCATCATGCCACACAAGAAAAATCCTGATGTATTCGAATTGATCAGAGGAAAATGTAACAAGATTCAGGCACTTCCATACGAAATTACTTTAATCACTAATAATTTACCAAGCGGTTATCACAGAGATTTACAGCTTTTAAAAGAAGGTTTGTTTCCTGCGCTTCAAAACTTAAAGGCCTGTCTGGATATTGCGATTTTCTCAGTAAAAGACATTACCGTAAAAGACAATATTTTAAAAGATAAAAAATACGATTATTTGTTTACCGTTGATACCTTAAATGAAATGGTGGTTGCCGGAATGCCGTTTAGAGACGCATACAAAGCTGTTGCAGAACAATTGGAAGCAGGAACGTATAAATCTCCAAAAGAAACCAAACATACACACGAAGGGAGCATTAACAATCTTTGTTTAGACGCTATTAAAGATAAAATGAAGGCTGCTTTTTAAAGAAATAATTTTCAGAAAATAGAACCGATTTGCATTATATGTAAATCGGTTTTTTTATTCCTTTAAAAGGTAAGAAATGCCGACCTAATTATATAAATTTGAGATTAGTTACTTATAAATTTAATATATGACAAAATTTGACGAACAAACAGCTCAAAAGCTATTTGATAAAAATCTAATTACTGAGAATCAGTTTAAGGAAATAAAAGCGTATCGGGCTCTCCATATTTTTTCGTTAAATACTGAATTAAAATTATTCCTTTATTTATCAGTATTATTATTTACTTCAGGAATCGGAATATTAATATATGAGAACATAGACACAATTGGGCATATTGCTATTCTTTCCTTGCTTTTGATTGTCATTGCGGTTTGTTTTTACTATTGTTTTAAAAACTCAAAAGGATTTCAGAAGTCAGAAACAAGTTTTGAACATCCAGTTTTAGAATATTTAGTTTTGGCTGGAAATATTTTGACTTGTATTTTTATCGGTTATCTGCAGTTTCAATACAAACCTTTTGGCGAACATTACGGATTAGCTACTTTGGTTCCCACAATCATAAGTTTCTTTTGCGCCTATTATTTTGACAATAAAAGTGTTTTAACAATCGGTGTTACTGGATTAGCAGCATATGTTGGACTTTCGGTTGCACCCCAAGATTTATTAAATAATAATGATTTCTATGCGAGTCAGAATTTGAGTTATTCTGCTGTCATGTTGGGTGTTCTATTGATTTTATGGACTATTTACAGTAATCGAATTTCGCTCAAAACACACTTCAATTTAATTTTTCTCACTTTTGCATTGCACATTATTAGTATTGCTGCAATTAGTAATTTGACCAATTATGATACAATGACCTGGATCATATTTGCTGTTATTATGGCCTCTTCTATATATTATTTTTATAAAGCGAGTTACGATAATAAATCAATGTCCCTATATGTCTTTATGATTGTTTACGGATATATTGGAGCAAACATGTTTTTATTTAGAATATTTGAGAATGTTGATTTCTCTGCTATTTGGGAATTATTCTTTTTTTTATTACCTGCCTATTTTATTGGTTCCATAGTACTATTTATAAAACTGATTAAAAAATTTAATAAAGAAATAACAGAATGATAGTTTACAATAAAAAAATGCTGGACAATGAAGTCCTGAGAGACGAAGCAGATGTTTTGTACAAAGGAGGTTTTATCAGTAAGGAACAGAAGAAATTTATTGAAAAAGAATTATCTGTTTTAAAAAGTCAAAATAATATTCTGGTTAGAATTGGATTCTTTTTATTGGGCTGTCTGTTATTTCTTTCGATTTGTGGAGCTATTTCCGTTTTTGGATTACAAACCGAGGAGCGTGCGTATCTGCAAATCTGCTGTTATCTTTTTGCAGTGGTTGGATTTATTGGAGCAGAATTACTCTCAGCAAAAAATTACCACAATCATGGTTTGGATGATGCTTTTATTTTAGGAGCGCTTTTAAATCTTGGAATTGCGATTGCCATTAGCACAGAAGGATATGAAGCTGTAATCGCTTTTTTTGTTGCGCTCGGAGCGCTTTTCATGTTTCTCCGATATCTTCATTTACCATCAATGTTGGTTTTCTGTTTGGCAGCAACTGCTTTTTTATTTTTTGGAATGTTTGAATTTGGAGATATTGGGAAAGCAATTTTGCCTTTTACAGCAATGCTTTTTGCAGGAATTTTTTATTTTTTGACTAAAAAAAGAATTAGTGATATAAAAGAAAACTATTATTACAACGGGCTTTTGTTGGCAAATAGCTTTTGCTTAGTTCTATTTTATCTTTCCTGTAACTATTTGGTTGTAAGAGAACTTTCAATGGAACTTTTAGGAACTGAAGTAAAACCAGGCACAGATATTCCATTTGCATTTTTCTTTTATGTTTTTACGTTTGTTGTTCCGGTAGTTTATTTGGTTCAGGCTTTAAAAACAAAAGACAGAATCATGCTTTGGATAAGCTTTTTGGCGATTGGATTTTCAATTTATACCATTCGGTTTTACTATTCCGTCTTGCCAATTGAAGTTGCGCTAACGCTTGGAGGTGTTGTATTATTTGCAATTGCCTATTTTTCAATTAAAAAATTAAAAGAAAAAGAAAGTGGATTAACATTTAAGCCTGATAGAATTAATCATACGGATAATTTTTTAAATGCCGAAGCTTTAATTGTAGCCTCAACATTCGGAATGAAGCCGGAAGTAAAAACAGTTTCTCCGATGGAATTTGGTGGAGGTGGTTTTAGTGGAGGAGGATCATCTGAAAGTTTTTAAAAACTGCAACATGAATAAGGTAATTCCAAACAAATAAAAAGAAAAAAACAGATGCAAATAAAATTCACATCTGTTTTTTTCTTTTAGAATCACTTAAAACTAATTCTTTACAACTTTAAAAGTTTTAACTCTGTTTTCAATTTGTACTTTACAGATGTAAACTCCTTTAGCAAGGTTTGCAATATTTAATTCTACTTTTTCATTACCAATAACGGTTTTAGAAGAAGTATAAACTTTACTGCCATTTACAGAAAACACCTCTATAACAGCTGAACCATTTTCAATACTTGAAAATTCAATATTTAAAACGTTATCAATAACAGTTGGATAAAATTGAAGTTCTAAATTGGATACATTATCATTAACTCCTAAAGTATTAGGACAACTTGTAGAAATCACACCAGTAGAAGTTACCTGTAATGTAGCTCCCGCACCACAAGAAGTATTTGCAACATAAGTAGCGACATTAGCAACAGGAAGTACAGTATAGGCATAAGATGGTTTTGATGGTGCTGTTCCTAAATCTAAACCTGTAACACTTGTGGACGGAATACCTTTAAGAGAATTATCAAAGAAAAGTCCAACTGTTCCAGTGCCTTCAGAAACAGGAGATGAGATTGTAGCTACTTGCTCAAAATTACAGTTTTCAACATAACAAGTGGTACCTTGATTACCTGCACCCAAACCAATAGCTTTTGCATTTGCCACACTAGTTTTGTAGTAACAATTTAGTAAATGTAATTCAGCATTTCTCGCTCTTGGCATTCTTTCTTTACAGCCCTCAGCCCAATAGCAGTTTTTAAAGGTAACACTGAATCTTCCATCTGCTGGAAATGCAGTAGTATTTGAACCTATTAAATCTGAAAAGCGATGGTCAGGAGAGCCTCCAAACCCACCAGTAGTTGCGTCTTTTAAGTAAGTAAATTTACACCATGAGACTGTTATATTATCTGCAAGACCCTTAATATCTAAGTTTCCATCTTCTCCATCCTGAAATTCACAATGGTCAACCCAAATATTAGTAGCTGATTCGATTGAAATATTATCATGACCATTTACATCAAAAGCTCCAGGTCCTTCAAAAATTAGATTTCTGATAATAACATTGTTAGAACCTGGTTTTATAGTGAAAATTCCAGAAGGATCTATTCTATTGGAATCATCCACGTTTGGCGTAAATTTAGTATTGATAAGTTTAGCACCAGGCAAACCAATAATAGTTTTATTTGTTAATAATACACTAGTGTAATCGCATGTAATAGATCCTGAAACCAAAATTACTGAATTAGCGACTGTAGTAGCTTTAAGAGCATCTGATAATTGTTTATACGTTGAAACTGTTACAGTATTTGCAGTAGTTGGAGTTCCACCTCCTGTTGCAGCAGCACCAAATCCTTCAGGAGCTGACATGTAATAATTTTGGGAAAAAATACTCGAAAAAGTAAGTAGGAAAAAGAATAAGGGGAAAGTTTTTTTCATTTTAAAAATTAATTTAAGATTGTTGTAATTGTTTACAAGTGGTTAATGTAATCGATTGCACAAATTTAAATTAATAAAATTTAAATAAATATTAATTCATAAAATATTCTAATTTTACTTTACAGTTTTGAGTTAATATTTGCTTTATCCAAGTTTTTATAAGAATATATTGTTTTTAGATGGATATTTTTTTTAAACTTTAAATTTACAATAAGTTTTAAAAAAAAAAATCCCCAAATTTTTAAATTGGGGATTGTTAATAAACTAAATTTTATTTTCAGGAAATTAAACCTTTCCTAAAGTATATAATTGTTCCATTGTTGGTGATAAACTTCCACCGGCTGGTTCAAGTGTAATACCAAAAGCTTCAGCATATGCAGTTTGTTCTACAGCAAATATTTTTTGATTATTACCTTCAAAATCACTTAATAAACCAATACTTGTTGGGGTCAGGGTAGGACTTAGTTTAAGAGCCCAAACCTGATAAACCATACCTTTTGGAGGTTTTGGCAAACCGGCTGCATCAATATAAGTGGTTTTAGTGTCTTTGTTCCAGTATACTTTTGCAAAAGAGGTTGGTGAAACAGTCTGACCACCAAGTGTTACTCCGGTGTTTTTTATATCCCTTACAATGGTTAAACTTTTTTCTGTTTCTTTATTTTGTTGGTCTAAATAAGCAAATTCTCTTTCAATTTTATTTTTTTCATTTCCAACAGTTGCAATAGCGCCTTTTGTTTTGGTTAGTTCCAAAGTTTGATAACCTAAACCTAACAATAACAGTACTGCAGCAGCCCAGCCAATATACTGAGTTCTGTTTGATGCGGGTTTCAAATCGACAACTTTGCCGTGTTTCAGTTCTAAGCGGGCTTTTATCTTCTCGAAATTAGCTACCGAATGAAATGGTGAGAAACTCGATGACAATGCTACAATAGCTTTTTCTATCGAGAGAATTTCCTGCTCAACCTCGGGATTGTTTTTTGCCATTTCGGCTACTTCCAGGTTTTCAGATTCGGTTAATAAACCGTAAACATATAGTTCTAAAATCCCTGATTCTATATATTCTTTTGCTTCCATTATATTTTTAAATAATTACGTAAGTCGTTAATACAGTTTCTGTTTTGTGTTTTGATAGTCCCCAATGGCATTGCCAATTCTTCTGAAGCTTCTTGTTGGGTATATCCTTTAAAGAATAACAAATCGATAATCTCAATACATTTTGGTTTTAATTTTTTTACAAATTCCTGAATTCCAATGGTGTCAATTTTATTAACGAGTTTGTTACTGTCGTCTAACAGATGTACGAAATTATCTGAGGAAAGGTTTTTTTGACTGTTATTAAAATTCTTGGATCTTAATTTATCAATAGAGGTATTTCGGGCAATATTAAGGATCCAGGTGTAAAAACGCCCTTTGCTTTCATTGTAAGAATCTATGTTTTTCCAGATTTTCACGAAAACTTCCTGTAAAACATCTTCAGCTTCTTCCCGGTTTTTTATTAAAACATTGATGACCGAAAACAAACTTTTGGAATACATATCATACAAGTGGGTAAAAGCCCTTTCATCTTTCTTGTAGATTAAAACTAATAATTCTTCCTGACTCATAAATTTAGATTTTTAGGTTTTAACAGAATTTAATTTACTTTTTTAATGCCTCGATATAAAGATAATTTATTTTTTTATTATTTTTTTTATTTTTTTAGTTGTGTCAAGCCTTATAAAATAAGGAACTATGAAAAAATTCACTTTTTTTTCACTTTTTTTAAAACCATAAAGAACCCTTTTACGTAAATGCTATTATAACATAAAAATTCAATATTTATTTTTAATAGCAAAATGTAAAGAAGTACCTGAAATTTAATTTTACAAGAATAAAAAAAGTTTAAACAAAATGATAATTAAATTCAAAAGCGTTAATAGTTGATAGCTTCGGACTTCCAAAAGAAATAGTTAATAATTAAAAAGTTGCGCACGTGCAGATGAATTATAAAGGTTACCAATTTTAAATACCACTTATTTGGGAATTATTTAAAGTACGTGTTTTTAAATATGCTGCTTATTACCGAAGCTTCAGCTATTTAAAAAAAGAATATAAAAGTCAAATTGAAAACATTGATTAAAAGCAATAAAGTTATTGGGGACGGAAGTAGAGCAGTTCAGTTATTTAGAACGGCTGGACTGTTTGACCTTCCGGTTATTAATTTTTAAAATAATACATTTTTTTAATAAGGATATATAAGTTTTTACATGGTTTGATTTGTTTGTAGGTAGAAGCCTAACGCCTGATTAACGTTAGGCTTCACTTTTTTATTTAACTTTTGTTTAAAAAAAATAAACCTATAACATCCTTGATTTCAGTGAGATTTTAACTAATTTTATAAAAAATTAAACGATGAATAAAATAGCATTTTTAGTTTGTAGTGCATTATTTTTTATTGCAGCACAAGTTCAGGCTCAAACAAGTATCACTAAACCTAACACAGAAAAAGTTATGGGAAACCAAACCATTTATCAATTTAAAGTACAGGATTTATCTGGTGATACTTTCGATTTTTCTTCTCTAAAAGGAAAAAAAATTATGATTGTAAATACCGCTTCAAAATGCGGATTAACACCTCAATACAAAGATCTTGAAGCGATTTATAAAGAATATAAAGATAAAGGCTTTGTAATTGTAGGGTTTCCGGCAAACAATTTTGCATCTCAGGAACCGGGAACAAATGCAGAGATTGGTGCTTTTTGCCAACAGAATTACGGCGTAACTTTCCCGATGATGGATAAAATTTCTGTAAAAGGGGATGATATGGCTGAAATTTATAAATTTCTGACACAGAAATCCAAGAATGGTGTTCAGGATTCAGATGTAGAATGGAATTTTCAAAAATATCTAATTAATGAAAAAGGTGAATTGGTAAAAGTGATTAAACCAAAAACATTACCTACAGATCCAGAAATTATTAATTGGATCAAAGGATAATAATTTTTAAAGAAATTAATTTCAAATGAGATTTTTAGGCACCTGAAAATCTCATTTTTCGTTTTTGAAAATAGAGACTACTGCTGCTTCATAATTTCGAATGCTTTTTGCCTTTTTTATCTGTTTCAATACTTTATGCGGATTTGAAAAGGTCTCCGAAAAATATTCCCATAAATGATACATCTTCAATAAAATATGGGTTTGCCCGGATAAAGATTCGCTATAAATCGCATATAAAGTATCATGAAATGCACTGAACAACTCCATTTTGTTTTTAGGATATTCTGAAGAATTGTTTTTTATCATTGAAGGTAAAAACGGATCAGAAATTAAGCCTCTTCCAATCATCCAGTGGTCTATCGTTGGGAAGCGCTGCTGCATTTCGTGAAATTTAGTTACAGAAGTAATATCACCGTTGTAATACAACTTATGTTTCGTATTATCGATGCATTGCTGAAACGCATCCAGATGAACTCCGCCTTTGTATAATTGTTTACCAATGCGGGCATGAATAGCAATATTCTTAATTGGATATGTATCCAAAATAGGCAAAACATCCAGAATTTCTTCAGTTGTATCATAACCTAAACGCATTTTCATGGATACAATAATATCTGTTTCAGAATGTGCCCTGTCCAGAATATGATTGATTTGTTCGGTATTTTTAATTAGTCCGGAACCCATTCCTGATTTAGTTACCATTGGATAAGGACAGCCTAAATTCCAGTTTAATTCTTTGTAGCCTAATTCCCGAACATATTTGGCGACAAATAAAAATTCATCGGCATCATTTGTTATCACTTGTGGTATTACCTCTAAATTTAAATTATTTTCAGGAAGTAAATCTCTTTCGTAAGATGATTTGATCACAAGTTTCCCGTTTAACCGAATGTAGGGAGAGTAAAAAGTATCTATTCCTCCAAAAAGTTTGTTTTGGGCATTTCTAAAACGAAAATCGGTAAATCCTTGTAAAGGCGAAGAGAGTAACGTAAAATCCATAGTATTTGTAAAGCTGCAAAGATACTATTTGTAAACCGTTATGATTTTTAATATTGTCTTTTTCTCTAATTTATTATGTAATCGCAGAATTATTATTTTAAAATCAATTGCATAAAGACGAGGTCAAGCCAATGATCAAATTTATAGCCAACCTCACGAATTGTCCCTGTAACAACAAATCCGAATTTTTCATGAAAGGCAATACTTCCGAAGTTATCAGCATCAATTGCACCAATCATAACGTGAAAACCCTGTTCCTTTGCCAATTGAATCAATTCGGATAATAATTTTGAACCAATACCTTTTCCAATCACATTATTTATGACATAAACCGAATGCTCTACAGTATATTGATAGCCAATTTTCTCACGGAATTGTCCATAACTTCCAAAACCAACTACTTCGCCATCTAAATCAGCCACAATCACAGGTAGATTTTTAGCATTTTTATCTTCGAACCATTTAGTTTGTATTTCAAGAGTTTGTATCTCATAGCTGTAATTAGCTGTTGTATGCAAAATCGAGTGATTAACAATTTCCAGGATTTTCTCTAAATCTTTTTTTTCTGCAGGTCTGAGTTTTAGGTTCATTAGTATATTGTTTTATTTGGAATTTAATTCTGCCAGCAAAACGTCGACGTCTTTAGTATTCCAGCCCATTTCTCTGCCTATTGATTTGGCATTTTTCAACGCATTTTTATAGGATAACCCGGAAGTATTAAATTGATTTTGAGAGTTGGCAGTCTGCAGTGAAACGAAAATAAAAAATAAAAATAAGAAACGCATAAAGAGTTTATTTCAGTAGGGAAAATTCTATTTACAAATATATTCTCTTTTTATAAAAAAGACTCTTAATATCTTGCTAAGATATCATTTAAATCATCCCTTAAGTTTGTAACTTTGTGTTCGGAAAAAAGAAATTCAGAAATAGATTTTCTTTAAAATAATACACTATTAGAATGATTTACCCCAAAATACCCCTTGCTCAAAGCATTATCGAAATTTGTTCAGCAAAAGGAATTCATAACATTATAATTTCTCCAGGATCCAGAAATGCTCCTTTGACCATTGGTTTCGTCCAAAATCCTAATTTTAAGTGTTACAGTATTGCAGATGAGCGATGCGCTGCATTTTTTGCTTTGGGAATTGCCCAGCAAACAAAAAAGCCAACGGCAATTGTCTGTACATCAGGATCCGCATTATTAAATTATTATCCGGCTGTGGCCGAAGCATTTTACAGCCAGATTCCATTGATTGTGATTTCGGCAGATCGTCCGCAAAATAAGATTGATATTGGCGATGGACAGACCATTCGTCAGCAAAATGTTTTTCAGAATCATTCGGTTTTCAATGCCAATTTAACGGAGGAAGCTTCTGAAGAAAATGATTTAAAAATAAATAAAGCCATAGAAACTGCGATACTTCAAAAAGGGCCAGTTCACATCAATGCCCCTTTTGAGGAACCTTTATATGAAATCGTAGACACACTTTCAGTTCAGTCAAAAATTACACATTCGGATGAAATTATTGGAACAAAATCAATTGAAAATGTAGCAGATTTTGTTTCAATTTGGAATTCGGCTAAACGAAAATTAGTTTTAGTAGGTGTGAATGAAGGGAATTCAATTGATGAAAAGTTTGTAGAAAATCTGGCTAATGACCCATCAATTGTGGTTTTGACTGAAACTACATCTAATTTACATCATCCCAATTTTATTAATAGTATCGATACTTTAATTACCCCTTTTGATGATATTGATTTTAAGGAATTTGAACCGGAAATTTTAGTAACCTTTGGTGGGATGGTTGTTTCTAAACGCATTAAAGGTTTTCTAAGAAAATACAAACCACGGCATCATTGGCATATTGACACTTTACGGGCTTACGATACATTCAATGCTTTGACAAAGCATTTTGTAATGGAGCCAAATGATTTTTTCAATGATTTATTACCTAAAACAAATTTTGTAGAAAGTGATTATTTCGAACAAATCAATGAGGTTTATCAGTTGCGAAAAATTAAAAAAGAAAAGTATCTAAATAAAATACCTTTTTCTGACTTTAAAGTGTTTGAAAAAGTAATAGCCTCATTACCTAAAAGCATTCAATTGCAAATAAGCAACAGCTCTGCCATTCGATATGCGCAATTAATTGATATCGATTCTTCAATAGAAGTTTTTTGCAACAGAGGTACAAGCGGAATCGATGGCAGCACATCAACAGCGATTGGTGCTTCTGTTGGAAGCCAAAAACAAACCGTTTTTATTACCGGGGATATTGGTTTTTTATACGATAGCAATGCTTTGTGGAATTCTTATATTCCTAAAAATTTCAAAATTATTTTGATTAATAATGGAGGAGGTGGGATTTTCAGGATTTTGCCCGGTCATGAAGAAAAAACTGTTTTTAATACTTATTTTGAAACGGAACATAGTTTGACAGCTGAACATTTAGCTAAAATGTATAAGTTTAATTATTTGACAGCTTCTGATACGGAATCATTAGAAAATAAAATTGAAGCATTGTATTCGCAAGATGATGTTCCTGCGATTTTAGAAATATTTACACCAACTTCTGTAAATGATGTTATTCTAAAACAATATTTCAAAGAGTTGATTTAAAATAAGAGCGTCATTTAGACGCTTTTTTTATATAAATATTTTTCGCTGTACCATTTTCAAACTTCGTACATTTGCACTTTAAAAACTTGGCTTTAGAGCTTAGAACTTCAAGAATATGATTGAAATAGGAAAATACAATACACTTACCATATTACGTGATACCAAAGTTGGTTTATTTTTAGGAAATCCTGAAAAAGACCCAGAAGGAATTCATGATATATTATTACCCAATAAATACGTTCCGAATGAATTTGAAATAGGCGAAGAGCTTGTTGTTTTTGTTTATTTGGACCACGAGCAACGCCCGGTTTCAACAACATTGGAACCTTATATTTTGTTGAATGAATTCGCACTTTTACGAGTAAATTATATCAATCAGGTAGGTGCTTTTATGGATTGGGGAATGGAAAAGGATATTCTTGTTCCGTTTAAAGAACAGGCACGTCCAATGGAAAAAGGGAAGCGTTATTTGGTTTATTTATACATGGATGAAAAAACCAATCGTTTGGTAGCTTCAAGTAAATTGAACCAATTTTTAAAGAACGATGAACTTACAGTCGAAAAAGGCGAAGAAGTAGATTTGATAGTTTCACATATCACAGAATTGGGAATCAATGTTATCATCAATGAACAACACAAAGGATTGTTGTATAAAGATGAAGTTTATGATGATGCGATAAGAACCGGAGACAGAATGCGTGGTTATATAAAAAATATTCGTCCTGATAATAAAATAGATGTTGCTTTGCAGGTTCAGGGATATCAAAGTATTGAACCTAATGCAGAGAAGATTTTAGATGAATTGAGAGCGAACAGAGGATTTTTACGTTTAAACGACAATTCACATCCTGAAGATATTAAAACAGTATTGAAGATGAGTAAAAAAACTTTCAAAAAAGCAATTGGAGCTTTATATAAAGATAAACTCATAGAAATTAAGGAAGATGGAATTTATTTGGTAAAAGAATAATTAATCCAAAATTGATTCAAAAAAAATGCCCAAAAGAATATTCTTTTGGGCATTTTTTATTTTTTGTGTTTCCATCTTTTATGTGTCCATAAATAATATTCGGGAGCTTCAAGAATTTGTTTTTCAACTTCTTGTAAATACATTTCTGTAATTTTAAAATCTTCAAAATCTTTAGGATTATCGGCAAGAGAAATAAAAGTAGCTTCATAATACCCTCTTTTTACTTTTTTTACTTTTGCAAAAACAACGCTTAAGTCATATTTTTTTGCAAGCATTTCTGCACCTGTATGTACCGGAACTTCAATTCCCATAAAGTTGCTTGAATGAAAAATGCGGTCTAATTTTGGAGATTGATCACTTGCCAATCCGTATAAACTCAGTATTCCGTCACGTTGGTTTTGTGCCATCAAAGGAATTGCTTTTTTAGTTTCAATCAGTTCAGTTCTGAATTTTGAACGGATTTTTCGAACCAGTTTATCAAAATAGGGATTGGCGAGCTTTTTATAAACAGCAACTCCCTGAAAACCAATTTTTGGATTTATCGTCAAAAGCCATTCATAACTTGCATAATGAGAAGCCACAAGAATCACGCTTTTTCCTTTTTTGGCGTAATTCAATATTAAATCTAAATTAGTTATCTGAAATCTTTTTTCCATTTCTTCGGGAGAAATACTCATTGTTTTTATCATCTCCAAAAACAAATCACACATATGCTGATAAAACTTCTTTTCAATTTTTTTTCTTTCAGTATCGTTTAAATGAGGCAAAGCAAGTTCCAGATTGTTACGAACCACTTTTTTACGGTAGCCAATAATATAATACACCAGAAAATATACACAATCTGAAAACCAGTAAAATATTCTGAAAGGAAGTATTGAAATAAGCCAAAGTATAGGATAGGCTAAGATATAAACAAGAAACTGCATCTAACTTTTTTTTACAAAGATAAAGTAAAAATGAATAACACCATATATTCTGGACAGTTTGAAAGTTGTCTGCAAGATTGACTATATTTACAGTTCAAATAAAATAGAGTTTATGAATACCATTTTGATAGGAATTATTATTGCCAATGTTTTGATTAGTTATAAAGGTTTTAACGATCTTGCTTTCTTTAGAAAATATGAATTCCATGTAGGAAGCATTCGTTCAGGCGAACAAATCAGGATGCTTTCATCGGGTTTTTTGCATGTTGATATGATGCATTTAGTTTTTAATATGCTGACTCTTTGGTTTTTTGCACCAGTAGTTTTAAATTGGTTAGGTACTTTTTCTTTTGTTTTAGTTTATTTTGGAAGTTTAATTTTCGGAAGTTTACTAACGATGCTATTTCATAAAAATGATTATAGTTATCGTGCAGTAGGAGCATCCGGGGCTGTAACAGGAGTTTTATATTCGGCTATTTTGCTGCAGCCTGATATGATGCTCGGAATATTTTTTGTGATTCCGATGCCGGCTTATCTTTTCGGAATTTTATATTTACTGTATTCTATTTATGGAATGAAAGCCAAAAATGACAATATTGGACATACAGCGCATTTTGGAGGTGCTGTAGGAGGTTATTTGATTACTTTGATAAAAGAACCATCATTGCTCATGGATCATAGTTTAATGACAATTCTGCTCGCGATTCCTATTTTAATACTTTTTGTGATGGCTAAAATGGATAAATTATAATGCTGGCACAACTTTTGAAATGCCATTATCAAACAATTAAAATATAACAAAAATGAAAAAACTAGTATTATTTTTAACAATCATGTTTATGACTATGTCTTACGGCCAGGAAACCAAACAAATTCCTCTGATCAATGTAAATGGAGAAGGAAAAGTGAAAGTAGCTCCTGATCAGGTTTCTATTTCAGCAACCGTTGAAACAAAAGGAAATAATGCTAAAGATGTCAAAAAACAAAATGACGAAAAAATAGATGCTGTTCTGAAATTCATAAAAAAAATGAATATCCCTACAGCTGATTTCAGAACTAAACAAGTAGCCTTAAATCCTCAGTATGATTATGAGAAAAAGAAAACAAGTTATAATGCAGTGCAAACTGTAGAAATCACTGTAAAAGATTTGTCTAAATATGATGAATTGATGGAAGGTCTTGTTCAGCAAGGGATTAACCGTATTGATAAAGTTTCTTTTGAATCATCTAAATTAGCTCAGCATCAGTCTGAAGCAAGAAAATTAGCCATTAAAGATGCTAAGACAAAAGCAGAAGATTACGTTTCAGTTTTAGGTCAAAAAGTGGGAAAAGCATTTGTTATTTCTGATAATTCACAAATATATCAGCCACAGCCCATGTATGCTGCCATGAGAATGAAAGAATCTGCAGATTCTGTTCCTTCAAATGAAACACTTGCTATTGGTGAAATTGAAATTACAATTAACGTTAGTGTTAGCTTTATTTTAGACTAAGATTATAAAATTTCCAATAGAAAAATTAAAACCCAAATTCCAGCCTTACATTGGAATTTGGGTTTTGTTTTTTAGAACTATATCTAATTTATTAGTTACAGAAGGTTTTTAGTTATTACATGTAATATTAGCTATGAGCTTTTCTATACTGCATCGGAGACATTCCGATCTGTTTTTTAAACATTCTGGAAAAATAATAGGGATCTTCAAAGCCTACTTCTTTACAGATTTCTTTGATGTTCATATTTCCGAAATAGAGATACTCACAGGATTTCTGAATCTTTAATCTGATAAAATATTGTATAGGTGCATATCCGGTTCTTTGCTTGAATAACTCTGAATATCTTGATACAGAGTAATGTATCTGAACAGCCAATTGATCAATGGTCAGAACGCTTTTTAAATTTTCTTTCATAAAAATAATGGAACGGTTAATTCTGTCCACTGCATTATTCGGCTCCAAAACATCTGAATAACATAATGAGCTTAAAAATCCAATTAGTTTAAAGTGTACCAGTTCTGTTTTTTCGTAATCCAGATCATTGTCAAGAAGTTGTATTATTGCATGTAAAAACGTAATACGCGTTTGATCAAAAGCAATTTTCATGGCTTCATTTGAAGTTTTGGAAAATCGACTATAGAAGGTTTTTGCATAGTCGCCTGAAAAATGAACCCAATAGATACTCCATGGGGCATTGAGCGAGCTTCCATATTTATGGGCAGTATTTTCAGGAATTATAAAACCGCTATTTGGAGTTAGTTTTACGGTTTTTTTATTAATTGTAATCCAACCTTCACCTTCAAGACAATAAAGCAGGATATATTCACTTATTCCATTTTTTCTGGATCTGTCATGATTTTTGGCATTTGGGAAATAACCAATTGCGGTAGGGAATAAGTTTCGAAAAAAAGGATTGTCTGAAATTTTACTTTTTTGTTCCGGTGAAAGAACGACCATTGTCTGTCCTAAAAAACCTTCTTTAATTCTGGGAACCGTTATATTATTCATTATAATTTAACTATTACGATATAAACTGAAATATGGTCGTAAGATAATCCATTTATTTCAATGTATAATCCATTTTTTACTAGATAGCGAAATGTATTTTTGTTACACTAATTAACTAACCGAAATTTCTACTTAATGAATAATCAAATCAGCGTTTATAATAATACTTATATACTTGGAATTTCTTTTATATCCGCACTTGGTGGATACCTATTTGGATTTGACTTTGCCGTAATTTCCGGTGCGCTTCCTTTTTTAAAAACAGCTTTTGAATTAAATGCCTGGTGGGAAGGTTTTCTTACAGGCTCACTCGCTTTGGGGTGCATAATTGGATGTTTGATGGCCGGTCAGCTTGCCGATCGTTTTGGACGTCGTCCTGGATTAATGCTTTCGGCTTTGATTTTTGCTGTTTCCTCACTCGGAATGGCAATGGCTCATAATCTGACCATTTTTGTTATGATGAGATTCATGGCAGGAATAGGAGTAGGAATGGCTTCGATGCTGAGCCCAATGTACATTGCAGAAATTTCTCCTGCATCGATGAGAGGAAGAAATGTATCTATCAACCAATTGACAATTGTTATTGGAATTTTGGTTACCAATTTGGTGAATTATTTTTTATCAGATAATGGACCTGATGTCTGGAGATGGATGTTTGGTCTGGGAGCAATTCCATCACTTTTATTTTTAATCGGCCTGATTTGGCTTCCGGAAAGTCCAAGATGGCTTTTACAGGCAGGAAAACGGGATAAGGCTAAAATGATCCTTAGCAAAATTGGATCTGAAACCTTTGTTAACGACACTTTTGCAGACATAGAAAAATCTTTTACAGGAACTCAGACAAAATCATATGCGGCAGTTTTTGAAAAATCAGTACGCCCGGCAGTATTGATTGGAATTGTACTGGCTGTCTTTCAACAGTTATGCGGAATAAATGTGGTATTTAATTATACATCCACCATTTTCGAATCGGCCGGAGCAGATCTTGACAGACAGTTGTTTGAAACAGTTGTGATAGGTGCTGTAAATTTAGTTTTTACAATAGTAGCGATGTGGCAGGTAGATAAATTAGGAAGAAAGCCATTAATGCTTATCGGTTCACTTGGGCTTTCAATAATTTATGTTCTGCTGGCATATTTGTTACAAAGCGGAGCGGCAGCAGGTTTGATTTCAATAGTGGTTTTAATTGCTATTGCACTATATGCAACTTCTTTGGCACCGATTACCTGGGTATTAATTTCAGAGATATTTCCCAACCGTATAAGAGGGCTTGCCTCTTCTGTGGCTATTGTTTCGCTGTGGATTGGTTATTTCATAATAGCCTTTACTTTTCCAATACTTGCCGAAAAACTGGGCACATACGGACCTTTTTACCTCTATTCTGTAGTCTGTTTTCTTGGATTTGTTTTTGTCTTTAAAAAAGTAAAAGAAACTAAAGGACAGACTCTTGAAGAAGTTGAGCAGCATTTTTCAGCACATTAAAAATTATAAGACAATGAAAGATTTATCAGTAAAAGTTTGGGAAGAAGAAGTCTCAATCCCCACTTATAATATAGGAAAGCCAGAGAAAAATCCAATGTTTTTCGAAAAAAGAGTATATCAGGGAAGCAGCGGTGCCGTTTATCCTTACCCGGTTATAGAAAAAATTGAAGATGAAAAGAAGGATAAAATATACAAGGCAGTTTATCTTGAGAATGAATATATTAAAGTAATGATTTTACCCGAACTTGGCGGAAGGGTTCAGATGGCTTATGATAAAATTAAAAAACGTCATTTTATTTATTACAATCAGGTAATTAAGCCTGCATTGGTTGGACTTACAGGCCCTTGGATTTCTGGGGGAATAGAATTTAACTGGCCACAGCACCATCGTCCGAGTACTTTTTTGCCTGTTGATCACACCATTGAAACTAATACTGACGGGAGTATTACGGTATGGGTAAGCGAAAACGAGAAAATGTTTCATCAGAAAGGAATGGCGGGATTCACTTTGCATCCCGGTAAAGCTTATCTCGAAATCAAAGGAAAGTTATACAATCCAACTCCTATTCCGCAGACTTTTTTATGGTGGGCTAATCCTGCTGTAGCGGTAAATGAGCATTATCAGTCCGTTTTTCCTCCAGATGTGCATGCTGTTTTTGATCATGGCAAAAGAGATGTTTCTACATTTCCAATTGCCACAGGAACTTACTACAAGGTAGATTATTCGAAAGGAGTTGATATTTCTAATTATAAAAATATACCGGTTCCAACTTCGTATATGGCTATTAATTCGGAGTTTAATTTTGTCGGAGGCTATGAAAATGATACCAAAGCAGGAGTACTTCATGTAGCTAATCATCATATTTCACCGGGAAAAAAGCAGTGGACATGGGGAAATGGTGATTTTGGAAGAGCCTGGGACAGAAATCTGACAGATGATGATGGACCTTATATTGAATTGATGGCAGGGGTTTTTACGGATAATCAGCCTGATTTTAGCTGGATGCAGCCCTATGAAGAAAAAACTTTCACACAATATTTCCTGCCTTACCGAGAGCTTGGTGTAGTGAAAAATGCATCAAAAGATATTTTAATGAATATTGAAAAAGAAGGTGATATAGCGATTATAAAGGTTTTTGCAACGTCATTGCATAAAAACACCAAAATTGTCCTTAAAGGCTTTTTTAGGCAAACTGTAGATTTAAGCCCGAAGCATATTTTTCGAAAGAAAAATTTTGTGGGTGATATTGCTATTACAGATCTGGAGCTATTGGTATTAGATGAAAATGGAAAAGAATTACTGAGTATAAAATCTGAAAAAAAGGAAGTAAATCCTCTTCCTGAACCTGCCAAAGCAGCTCTTTCTCCTGAGGAAACGCCAACTTGTGAAGAATTATATCTGACGGGACTGCATTTAGAACAGTATCGCCATGCCACTTATAACGCTTCAGATTATTACTTAGAAGCATTAAAACGTGATAGTTCAGATGTACGAAACAATAATGCAATGGGACTTTGGCTGCTGCGAAGAGGAAAATTTGAAAAATCAGAAAAATATTTTCAGAATGCAATAGACACGCAATTACTGCGAAACCCAAATCCATATGATGGAGAACCGCACTATAATCTTGGATTAGCTTTAAAATATCAGGGCAAAAACAAACAGGCTTATGATGCTTTTTATAAATCATGCTGGAATGCTGCAATGCAGGATGCAGGATACTTTGCATGTGCACAGATTTCATCGATAAATAATAATTTAACAGATGGACTTTACGAGATTGACAAATCATTAATCCGCAACTGGCACAATCAAAAAGCCCGTACTCTGAAGGCGGCATTACTACGCAGATCCGGAAAAGAAATAGAAGCTTTGGAAGTTATCAAAGATTCGTTGAAAATTGACCTGTTTAATTTTGGCTGTCTTTTTGAAGAATATCTTATTACAAAGAAATCTTTTGATTTGGATAAAATGCATACGGTTATGCGTGGTGAAATTCACAATTATGAAATCACGGCATTAGATTATATAGCGGCAGGTATGTATGATGAAGCCGTACAGCTATTGCAGATTGGGATAAAAGTCTGTAATACCACACCAATGACTTATTACTATATGGGTTGGGCACTGTTTCTTGATGGCAAGGACAGTAGAGCCGTATTTAAAATTGCTGCGAAACACGATCCGGAATATTGTTTTCCAAACCGGTTAGAAGCTATTTCGGCATTAGAATGTGCAGTTAAAAATAATTCATTAGATACAAAGGCATTTTACTATCTGGGTAATTTATGGTATGACAAAAGACAATATGCGGATGCTGTGGTTTGCTGGGAAAAATCAGCAGAATCAAATACCACTTTTCCTACCGTTTTCAGGAATCTTGCGCTGTTGTATTTTAATAAACTTAATCAGGAAGAAAAGGCCTTGCAATATATGGAAAAGGCATTTTCGCTTGATACAAAAGATGCGCGAATTTTAATGGAACTTGACCAGCTGAACAAGCGTTTGTGCAAACCACACGATGATCGTCTTGCCTTTTTGGGGCAACATATCGAACTGGTAGAACAACGTGATGATCTTTATTTGGAATATGCTGTGCTTTGTAGCCAAACCGAAAATTATAATAGGGCACTAACTTTAATTGATAGGCGGATCTTTCATCCCTGGGAAGGAGGAGAAGGCAAGGTTCCTGCGCAATTTCATCTGGCAAGAGTTGAACTGGCAAAAGATTTTCTGATAAAAAAGGAATATGAGAATGCGATAGCATTACTAAAAGAATGTCTGGAATATCCGCATAATCTAGGAGAAGGAAAACTGTCTGGAACTCAGGAAAATGATTTTCATTACTGGCTCGGATGTGCCTATGAAGGGCTTGGGAGATATAAAGAAGCAGATACATTTTGGAAATTAGCAAAAGAAGGCAATACGGAGCCCGCAGCGGCAATATTCTACAACGATCAGAAACCCGATAAAATATTTTACCAGGGACTTGCATTACTGAAATTAAATGCTCCTGAGCAGGCAAACATACGTTTTAATTCCCTGATTTCTTTTGGAGAAAAACATCTGGATGAAACGATAAAATTGGATTACTTTGCGGTCTCACTTCCGGATCTGCTGATTTGGGAAGATGATCTGACTTTCCGAAATAAAATTCATTGCCACTATATGCTTGGACTGGGTTATTATGGCTTAGGAAATATCACAAAGGCAAAAGAGCATCTTAAGGAGGCTTCAAAAATGGATATCAATCATCAGGGCGTACAGGTACATTTGACAATGATAAATGAAAGTGCTGTAAATAAAGTCGAAATTTCTTAGACAATTAATAAGAGAC
>Ga0247810_10000702_pt1 | contig 29516 bp, 27 predicted proteins | sample UWRJL119311C1_FD_179918 | JGI IMG/M metagenome (GOLD analysis project Ga0247810, IMG submission 179918) | Plant litter microbial communities from Arlington Agricultural Research Station in Wisconsin, United States - UWRJ-L119-311C-1 | ecosystem: Environmental > Terrestrial > Plant litter >... | reverse complement strand
TTCACCCGACCGATTACAAGCGTGTGGACGAATGGGCCATCCGTATCAACCAATGGCTGGATAAAGGTTTGAAAGAAGTTCATTTCTATGTGCATCAGCCGGACGAAACGTTTACCCCCGAAATGGTGAAATACGTCGTGGAGAAATTCAATATCGTCTGCGGACTCGAATTGGAGGTGCCGCATTTTGTTCCGGCAACGGGATCTTTATTCGGATAGGCTTAACTGCAAAATTCCCTGATGTGCTGCGTGTGTTTTTCACCATCCGCCGATAGTCGGACAGGCTAAAAGGCGCAAAAGGAAAAACGATACTGTAAAGAGATGCACTGTGTTTGGAAGGACACAAAGATTATCACTGCGTTGCAGTGATTTAAGTGATCGACCGTGAAGTATCAAACCGACCCTAATTTTAGCTCCATTAACAAAACGGCTTTAGTAACCTTTTTAAATCAGGGTTAAGCATTTGTAAGAGCTGTGTAAATTCGCAGCATGAGAGGAATTTTCACTCTTTTACTTTCATTGCTGACCGGAATCGCTGTGCACGCGCAGACGATCACGATCCTTATTGATCCGGGCCATGGCGGCAGCGATCCCGGGCATAAATCGGCCAATGCGAGCCACATGGCGGAAAAAGACCTGAACCTGCTGATCGCCAAAAAATTCGGCACTTACCTTACCAGCAAATTATCGAACGTCAAAGTCATTTACACCCGAACGGACGATACTTACCCGACACTCGACCAGCGCGTGGAAATGGCGAATTCCAAAAAAGTTGACTATTTCATCAGCATTCACTGCAACGCCAGCTCCAACACCGAAACCTGCGGAACAGAATCGCACGTTCACTCCATCGCCGCTTTGAAATCCGTGAAGCTGGCCAAGGAATTCGAGAAGGAATTTTCGGGAAAAGCCGGCCGTAAATCACGCGGAGTGAAGGACACCGAAGACAGGGAACACACGCTGCAGGTATTAAAATTTACCCAGATGACGAGTGTCCTGGTGGAATGCGGTTTTCTTACCAATGTCAAGGAAGCCAGTTACCTCAATACATCTGAAGGCCAGGATATCATTGCTTCGGCTCTTTTCCGCGGCATGCGAACCTTCCTGAAAGCGCAGCATTCGACCATCAACTTTACGCAGGAAACGACCGCCAACACTGAACCGGCTGTCAGCTCTACTTCAAAATCCGGAAAAAGCACTACTCAGTCAACTAAAGAGACCAAAGGCAGCTACACCGTACAGATCATGAGCTCGAAAGAAGAGCTTTCCACCTCCGGCTCTACGTTCAAAAAGCTGGATAAGTCCGTAAAACGGGAGAAGATCGCCGAGACCGGTTACAAATACATCTACACTTCCGGCAGCTTTTCAACGAAAGAATCAGCTGAGAAATACCGTGATGAAGTCCGCAAACAGGGATTTCCCGATGCAATAGTCGTTAAGAAAAACTAGCATGAACTTTTTATGCTAACTTTGTTAGAATGGCACTAAGTCGTGGATATTAATGTTCGTTAATTATGGCTACCGTTTTTGAAACCCGTTTAATTGGAAATATTGGAAAAGATGCTGTCGTGAAGCGCATGGAGCGTGGAGTGATCGCTATCAACTTTCCTGTGGCCCACAATAAGAACTGGCGTGACAAGAGAACGGGAGAAGCCAGGACTAAAACCACGTGGGTAAACTGCACGATCTGGAAGAAAGAAGGAGCCAATATGCGCATCCTCGACTTCCTGAAAAAAGGTGCTCTGGTTGAATTGCTAGGAACACCTTTTTCAAAATCCTTCCTGCAGGAAGACGGTACCACACGCTCCGAGATCAGGCTGAACGTTTCCAAAACGAATATCCTGCGCCCGGCCAAATGCGACGGTGAAATGCCGTTTGATGTGATAGACGACAACGAATCCGCCTGTGAAGATGATGGAATTGACACAGGAATGGACGATTTCACGCTCTCAGAAGACGATTTTTAATTACTGAAAGTCAGTCAGGTACTGAAAAAAGCCAAAATTATTTCGATTTTTTTCACTTCGAATTTTTGAAATTCAATTCTTTGACTAACTTTGCAACCGCGAAAGCAGATTCTTCCTTAGCTCAGTTGGTTAGAGCATCTGACTGTTAATCAGAGGGTCCTTGGTTCGAGCCCAAGAGGAAGAGCAGAAAAAGATCAGTAGAAATACTGGTCTTTTTTGGTTTAATATCATGACTACTGTTTACATACTACATTCGGAAAAGCTAAACCGCTATTATATCGGTTTCTCTGAAAATCTGGAAGTTCGACTCACTTTCCACGCAAATGCCCAAGCACATAAGTTCACTGCAAAAGCAAACGACTGGAAGCTGTTCCTTGAGATTCCATGTGTGTCAAAATCCCAGGGACTTGCCATCGAAAAGCATGTCAAGAATATGAAAAGCAAAATGTATATTCAAAATCTTATAAAATACCCCGAGATCACCGACAAGCTTAAAATTCAATATAAATAGGATAACTGTTAATCAGACCCCGATTCCTATCGGGGTTGGTTCGAGCCCATCCCGATAGGAATCGGGAGAAGAGCAGAAAAAGATCGGTAGAAATACTGGTCTTTTTTTGGTTTTATGCCCAAAGCTATATCCAAAATCCTGTTATCTTTCATTCTCCCAACATCAAATAGAATGGCAGCCGTCCAGGATACAGAAGACATTTTTTCAATACTCCATGACGGAAGTATTTCAGCCTGGAGAGGCGATAACAAATTATTAATCCTTACTGTTCAATGTCGGTACCTGGCCGAGCGTATTGATCCATCTTTTGATCGATTCTATGTCGAGCTCACGGGGGTTGAAACATTGTCCTTATCGACATGGCCAAATCCTCCCGATCTCCCGGTTCAGGTATTCACAGCACTGCCTGACATTTTTAAGGCAAATCTTGAAATACTATCGGCCGACGTCGAAAATGAGAAAGTAGTTATTACCTGTAATCAATCCGAACGGTCTTTTGACTATTGCGGAGGAACGCTGACCATAAGTTGTCAGTCTATAAACGTTTTTGACCAGGATAAAAAGGAACTAACGATTGATGAGTTTGACCTTCTGTGTCAAGGATACTGGGACGATTGGAGCAAGACCTGACTAGCATGTTATTTTTAATAAGCATCTTCGGAGAGAAGCCTACTTAAAAACCTCCGTCAGGAATAACTGTAGATGTTCCCACGACCGCTGATCGGCTTTCTCATTGTAAGCAGCACCTTTTGAATTATCGTTGCCCGCCGTAATCTGCGTAAAAGCATGAACGGCATTCGCGTACCAGATCATTTGCCAGTCGGTCATGCCAGTTTTCATTTCTTTCTGGAAATTGTCAATATCTTCCAGGGAAACTGAAGCATCGTCTGCACCGTGCAGCACGAGTACTTTCGTGGCTATCTTTTCATTCGGACGGGCAGCATCTTTTTTCAATCCGCCGTGAAAAGAAACTACTCCTTTAACGGCCAATCCGCCACGTGCCGCTTCCAGTGCGCCTGTTCCTCCAAAGCAATAACCTATCACAACGATCTTTTCAGGATCCGCTCCCATTTTTACCAGCTCGTCGATAGCAGCTTTGATCCGGGATTGAAAAAGCGCATAATCGGCTTTGTATTTACCTGCTTCCTTTCCCGCCTCGCCCTGGTTTGCCGGCAGATGTCCAACTCCGTAAATGTCTGCTGCAAACGCATTGTAACCCAAAGCAGCCAGCTTCTCCGCAGCCGTTTTTTCGTGCTGGCTCAGGCCCATCCACTGGTGAATGATCACGACTCCCGGCGCTTTGCCCGAATTGGATTTCGCTTTTACGAAATAGCCTTTCAGAGCTGCTTCGCCATCTTTATATGTAACGTCCCGGCCCTGGGAAAAGGCCGACAGAGCTGTGCCGAAAAGCACTATAAAAGAGAATAACTGTTTCATGTTTTTTCCTGAAAATTACGAACTATATTTAATTTAAGGATTTCAGTACGGATTCGTTCAGCGGTTCGGCAGAAATCCCTACATTGGAACTTCACATCTAAAACCGACAGGAACATGGAACGCAAATCACATTACGGAACAGTTACGGAAGCTCTCGATAAATTCCGTTCACAGGGATATACGCTCGATTTCAACCTGAAAGAAGACCGCATTGTTTCAGGTATGGATGCTTTTCATGTAGATGAATTCGAGATCGTGGATGTGTACCGTTATGAAGGCAATTCGGATCCGGGCGATGAAGCAGCCGTATATGCCGTTGAATCGAAAGACGGTAAAAAAGGCGTGCTTGTTACCGGCTACGGAACTTCGTCGGAAGGAGTTTCCGCGCAGATCCTGAAAAAACTCGGAACGCATTGATAGAAAGCCGAATTTCCTGTTCAGGCACTGACAGGACGATCGCTTTTTAGCTGTTTCGCGCGAAAATAACGGAACTTTAACGACTGACAAAGAGATGATTTAACTGTAAAAACAGGTAATAATCAGCACACTGGACTTTCTCCTGCTTTTTGCTTCTTGCCGTTTTCAGACGATTAATGAAGAAAACATTTCAAACCCGCTTTTCCCCACGTTTTCAGGCACTTCGCAGTTAAAAAAAGTTAATCATATTCCCAATTTTAACATTTGGACTACATTCGTTCTCACTGTCCTATGATAAAAATTAGAATTAATCTCGTAATTACGGCTGTTTGGATCGCCATGCTCGCCTTGCTTCTGATACAGATCTATCAGACAGTGCAGCTATACGACCGTAAATCAGATGATTTTAAGGCAAAAGTGGGAACCGTAATCGAGCGTATTGCGATCCGTCACGAAAAAGCAGAAGACCTTCGGCGTTACCTTGCTTTGCTGAACCAGGATTTCAGCGGGCAGTACCAGGATGTGCTCCGGGAAGAATTCCAGAATCTTTTCGAAGTAAAGGAATCGATTTCCATTCGCGATACCGTTTTGCTGAAAGACGGCGAGCTTCAGAATTACCTCATCGTTACAGGAACAACTTACGACACTGTTTCCGGGCTTACCGCAAGACAGGAAGTGCTTGCAAGAGACGTGCGCCAGGTGCGTGAGCTGTTCGACCAGGAATCACTGAGCCTTTTCGAGCGCGATTCCATTAAAGCGGCCCATTTGCTCGACCAGCGCGTTATGCACAAGATCGTCAAGAAAGCGAAATACGTCAACGAGCTGATCGTTTCTACTTTCCGGGATAACATTTATATGGAACCGACAAAACGGATCAACCCGGTATACCTCGATTCGATCATACAAGCCGAGCTGAAAGAAGATCATTTACCGACCGATTACCAGTTTGTCATTACAGAAGAGAACAATAAGCCCGTGAAGTTCGCCCAGCGCGTCAACCATTATGATCTTGGGCTCGACACCAATAAATCGTATGCGGTAACACTTTTTCCAAGCTCTATCCTGGAAGACAAGCTGGTCATGCACATGAATTTCCCCAACAAGCGTTCATTCGTATTGAAAGCCATGGGAAGCCCCTTACTGATCAGCTTCGCGCTTGTTGTAACGATCATTTTTACGATCACTTACATGTTCAAGACCATTCTGACGCAGAAAAAACTGTTCGAGATCAAGAATGATTTCATTTCGAATATGACGCATGAGTTCAAGACTCCGATCTCGACAATTTCACTGGCATGTGAAGCAATGGCCGATCCTGCAATGATGGGAGAATCGACACAGACAGCAGCACCGTTCGTCAAAATGATCACCGAAGAAAACCGCCGTTTGAGCACACTGGTCGAATCCATCCTTCAAAGCGCGGTGATCGATCGCGGTGAGCTGAACGTTAAGGAAGAGAAAGTTCCGCTGGTTGAAATTATTCGCCAGGTGGCTAAAGGAGCTTCGTTCCGGATAGCAGGAAGCGATGGCGAGCTGATCCTCGACCTCCCGAAGCAGGAAGTTTATGTTACGGCCGATCGTTTGCACGCTACCAACATGATCTCCAACCTGGTCGACAACGCGATCAAGTACAGCAAAGAGAAGATCCATGTTACCGTGAAGCTCCAGGTAAAAGATGATAAGATCGTGCTTACTGTGACCGATAAAGGAATCGGGATCAGGAAAGAGCACATTGAGAAAATATTTGATAAATTGTACCGTGTGCCAACCGGGAACCTTCACAACGTGAAAGGATTCGGATTGGGACTCAGTTACGTCCAGGCCTTGGTTGAGCTGTTCGGCTGGAATATCCAGGTGGCCAGTCAATATGGAGAAGGTTCAGTATTCACTGTTAATATAAGAAAGTAAGATGAGTAAGCAAAAATCAATCTTATTGGCGGAAGATGATGAGAATCTAGGCCAATTGTTACAGACGTTTTTGAAAGCGAAAGGGTTTCATGTAGACCTCGCACGTAACGGAAAACAGGCATACGAAAGATTTGCCGAAGGACATTTCGACTTCTGTATTTTTGACGTCATGATGCCCGAAATGGATGGTTTCACCCTTGCGAAAGAGGTGCGCCAGATCGATCCTAAAACCCCGATCTTATTCCTCACAGCGAAATCCATGAAGGAAGACAAGCTGGAAGGATTCAATATGGGCGCGGACGATTACATGACCAAACCATTTATGATGGAAGAGCTGGTAGCCCGTGTTCAGGCGATCATGCGACGTGTCGGAGGAGAAGAGAACGAAGACGAAGAAGTTCAGTCTATCGGGAATATCAAATACGAACCGGTTTCCCGTATTCTCCACCTGAAAGAAGAGAACAAAAAACTGACAACGAAAGAAGGTCAGCTTCTGAACCTGCTTTGCAAAACACGCAACGACGTTTTGGATCGCCAGGCAGCGTTGCGCGCGATCTGGGGAGACGATAATTATTTCAACGGTCGTTCCATGGACGTTTACATCGCGAAACTGCGTAAGCTTTTGAAGGAAGACGAGCGCATCGAGATCATGAACATTCACGGAAAAGGCTTCAAGCTGATCGTTCACGAATCTGAGATCTGAAAAGAAACATTCTGATCAGAAAGCCCGGCATACGTCGGGCTTTTCTTATTTATACCACGAATTCACCTTTTTTTTACGTGTCTTCGTGGTAAAAATTGGTAGCCACAGCGGCTGGAAAACGTTTATCTTTGTGTTCACAAAAAAGTCACATGAAGCGTCTGCAGAATTTCATCAACGGGGAATACACAGATCCGAAAGCGGGTCAGTACATCGATAACATCGAACCGGCAACGGGCCAGGTTTATTCCCTCATCCCGGATTCCACCGAAGAAGACGTTCAGGCGGCAGTTGCGGCAGCCGAAGCAGCCTTCCCCATCTGGTCGAAAATGTCAGGTGAAGAGCGCGGCGCCGTTCTTATGCGGATCAGCCTGGGAATTGAAAAACGCATGACCGAATTCGTGGAGGCGGAATCGCGCGATAACGGGAAACCGCTGAGCCTCGCAGCACATGTCGACATTCCCCGTGCTATTTCAAACTTTCACTTCTTCGCTACGGCCATCGAGCACGTTTCTTCCGAATCGCACTACATGGAAGGAGTCGGCGTGAACTTCACCACCCGGAAACCGATAGGCGTTGTTGGCTGTATTTCTCCATGGAATCTTCCGCTTTACCTGTTCTCCTGGAAAATTGCACCGGCACTGGCTGCAGGAAACTGCGTGGTTGCCAAGCCTTCGGAGATTACTCCATACACCGCTTACCTGCTCGGAGAAGTGATCAAAGAGTCGGGAATGCCGGCAGGCGTGCTGAACATCGTTCACGGAACGGGCCAGCATGCAGGCGACGCCATCGTTAAACATCCGAAGATAAAAGCCATTTCGTTTACAGGCGGAACAAAAACAGGCGAATACATTGCCCGAACTGCTGCACCGGTATTTAAAAAGCTTTCGCTGGAGCTCGGAGGAAAGAACCCGAACATCATTTTTGCCGACTGCGATTTCGATGAAATGATCAAAACAACGGTTCGTTCTTCGTTTGCCAACCAGGGCCAGATCTGTTTATGCGGCTCGCGCATTTTTATAGAACGCTCACTTTACCCGAAATTCAAAGAAGCCTTCATTGAACGCGTTGAAAAGCTGACGGTTTCCTATCCTTCCGATCCGAATGCGAAAATGGGAGCCGTAGTTTCCCAGCCGCACATGGAAAAAGTCTTAAGTTATGTCGACCTTGCAAAAGAAGAAGGCGGAACCGTTCTTACGGGCGGAAAGCGGGTTATTCTCGAAGCGCCTTACGACAAAGGATTCTATATTGCGCCAACGGTTATCGAAGGATTGAGCTACGATTGCAGAACCAACCAGGAAGAGATTTTCGGGCCGGTGGTAACCATTACTCCTTTCGATACGGAAGAAGAAGCGCTGATGATGGCAAATTCGACAGTTTACGGGCTCAGCGCCACGATCTGGACGTCCGACCTCAGAAGAGCTCACCGCGTAGCCGATGAAGTGCACGCAGGTATCGTATGGATCAATTCATGGCTTGTGCGAGATCTCCGGACACCATTCGGAGGCGTAAAAGCATCAGGAGTTGGCCGGGAAGGCGGCTGGGAGGCTCTGCGCTTCTTTACGGAGGCTAAGAATATTTTTATTCCTTATTGACCTTCTGATTCTCCCGCGGATAAACGCGGATTTATTACTAACAGATGCACGACTATTCTTAGGCGCGGATGCATTGTAACCTTGAATGAGGTTGTCGTTTTAGCTCTGGATGCATCCGAGCCTACAACGAATCCAACCAAAAATCATTAAAAGAATTTACTACGGCGAATCAGCCTGTTCACCGGGAATTCGAGCGATCCGAAGACTTCGTTCTGGGTCATTGAATCGATCCGGAAAGCGACTTTCGTTCCTTTGTAGTTCCACAATCCATTGCAGGACGAGCCCTGCGTGATCGACGGGGATTTGTCGGAGGAATATGCACTGATGTAATCCGGTTTGATGACCATTTTCAGCGGCGGAGAGAACAGGAAGCGGTATTTCGAATCCTGTTTGGTAATGATGCCTTTCGAAAACAGGGTATTGATGAACGATTTTCCCTTCTCGTTCACAGAGATCAGCAAAGCAAATCCGGGAACGGGAACCAGTTTAGTGGTTTTGACTTCCGTGAGGTTGAATTCTTCATCGTATTCCGTTGAAACGACCTGCTCGGTAACCATTTGCGTTCCTCCCTGCTGAAAGCTGAGATCACCGTTCCATGCTTCAAAGAACGCGTCTACGGGGAAGCTCACTTTTCGTCCCATTTCCGTAAGCCATTTATAGATCGGATGCTGCTTGTTCTTTTTAAATTCGTCTACATTCAGGTGAAGGTTCAGCACTTTTTCCATGTTGGCGGCTGGTTTCAGGGCCATATCGGGTTCCTTCATCGTAATTTTCAGCGGATGCGAGGTCTTGATGTAGCTTTTCAGCTTGAACGACATGGAATCGCTGTCGTGGGAAAACAGGCCGTATTCTATTCCAAGGTCTTTCAGCTTTTTCGAATCGCTGAATACCACGAGCTTTTCGTTTTTAAACGTTTTGAGCGACTCGAACTTCTTCCATGACTCGCCTGCTTCGCCATTTTTCGCAAACATGGCATTTCCCAGGCGTTTCTTCATCTGGTTGCCGTGATAGAGGAAAATATAGGTTTTGTCGTAGAACAGGTAAAGGTTCTGTTTGGGCAGGAAGTGCAGCTTGCGGTTGTGAATGATCGTGTCTTCGATGCTGGTAAACTCGGTGAGCCGCTGAACCCCGGAGAGGATCTTCGAGCTGTCGATCACGCTGAGGAATGTTCCCCATTCGCCTTCGTCGTCGGAGAAGAAATAACCCGGCTTCTGCACGTCCAGTCCAAAGCTTTTGCCTTGTGCCAGGAGGAATTCTGCCGAGATCAGGTCGCGGAAGGGAATTTGGTTGTAATACATCATGGAGCTGGTTTCCCTGGCTACATCGAGCAGCTGGAAACGGCCCAGGATATCGCTTTCAGGAAGCCTGTCTACCAGTGTTGGCGGCGGATCGGGCGAAAAAAGCCTGGGGCGCAGGTACAGGAACAGACCCAACGCTGCGCACAGCATTACGATCAGCAATATTTTATTTCCTATTCCTTCGGTCCGCATTATTTTGAAAGGATGTAAGCGGAGTTAACAAGATCGAGCAGGTATTTTCCGCCGTTATCATACTTCCCGTCGAAACGGTAAGTTACGTTGTAAGTCGTTTTCGCTTTGGTCGTTTTGGAGGACGTTAATTCAAGAACGCCAGTTTTTCCTCGCATGGAATCGAGCAGCTCGTTTTCTTCGGAAGAGAACATTTCCTTCGGAAGGTGATCGAGCACATCGCCCCAGTTCAGGTAACCGTACATCGAACCACTTTTCTTCGCTTTCTTGGCCGCTTTTGCAGAAAGTGATTTCGCCCCGTAACCATTCGAATGATTTTTAGCCAGGTCTTCGTCGTTGGTCAAAATGAACAATCCGTTCTTATTGATAATGTAAAGCGGAAGCGAATTCAGAACGGCATCTTCGACCACCCAGTACTCGCCCATGTTCCTGAACTGGCTGGTTAGGCGCGCCATGTGGGAAAGCACTTTGTTTGGAATATCCGGTCGGGCAGTAGAAAACCCTAAGGTGAAGATCGGCATATCCTCTTCGCTTTCGACTTCTTTCTCGCCGTATTCGAATGTCTGCTCGTCCCAGAAAAAATCGATGCGGGTCGTTTTCACACGTTTCACGCCGTTGAAGGTACCGAACATGCTTCCTTTATACGTATTGAAGAGCGCATCGGTATTGATGAATTCGTTCATCAGCTCGACTACGAGCACATTGTAGGAGATCCGCGGATTTTTCTCTTCGCTGAGGATAGGAATGATGATATCGTAGGCCCTTTCGTAGCCCGCTTTGAGGTCAATGTTGTAAGTGAAAAACCCGGAATTGTCCTCGTTGATGTATTTCAGCACGGATTTATCGAATTTCGATCCGTTGAGCTCCTGGTAGATGGAACCGAGCGCTTCCCCGTAATTGGCTTCGACGGTAATATCTATACTGGTTTCGTTGAGCATGATATCGCCCAGCATCACGTTTCCGGTATAGAGCTCGTTGAGGTCCTCGTACATTTCCGGGAACATGGTCTGGAAATACCAAAGACTGTTTGTGTTCTTGAAATTGCGGGAATTATCGAGGTAGAAAACTCCGTCCGAAGGATGTGTGAGCTGATTGGCAAAGCGCTGATCGCTTTTCTTAAGGTGAATGTTCTGAACGAAGATCTCATCAATGATCAATAGCAGCTGGGCCTGTGAAAGCTCCGTTTCGAGGCTGTCGCGCAATTCGTAATAATTCTTCGAAAGATCATCCGTAGCAATAGGTGTGTCGACATTTTCCTCGATGATCACTTCTTCGATCTCGTCACCGTCCTGGTTCTCATCTACTTCGTCGAAAGGCTCTTCATCGTCAACCGGTGGCGGAATAAAGCGCACATCTTCGTCTTCGTAGTAATCTTCGTAGTTGTACCACGGAAGCTCGAGACCGCGGGCGTACCAGATGGAATCCGTGAGCTCGCTCAGCTTATCCTGGTCAGAATCAACACGAATGAGCAGCCCGACATTTCCTTTGATCATCAGGTGATTGAAGTAATTGTTGTAGTATTCTACTCCCGGCACGGAGCCTTCTACCGGATCGAAGTCATCGAAAACGGTAAACAGCTTGTTCTTATCCGAAATGCCGAATGTGAAGCCGGAGATCTCGAAACTGGTATTCTTCCCGTAGAAGATATTCATCTTCTGGTTGAAGTCTATTCCGGAATCTTTCAGTGTTTTTCCCTGGGTAGAGCCGTCGAACAGCTCCGACTGCAGCTCTGCCATGAAATCGTACTGAACCAGCTCGTCCATCGATACTTTCTGCAGGATCGAAATATTGTTGAGACTGAAAACCGTGACGGCATCCTTCGGGATAAAATCCTCCGATTGCTGACTGAAAGAAAACGCCGCAGGGGCGAGGAATAGTGCCGAAAGAATGGACTTCATACTAGAATGTTATTACACAGTTACGAATGTAAAACCAATTTTTGAACTATGGCCTGAAATTGCCGTATCAACACCTATTTGGTTGATAACTTGTGTTAATAAATCACTACAAATTCCGGGATGGGTTTCATGAACCATGTAGAGACATAGAAAACATAGAATTATGGCTGAACGAGATTCTACAAAGACCCAGAGCTCATAAAGATTTTAGTGGATAAACCGGGTGATTTTGAGAGCGCTGAGGAATGAGCTGGGTGAAGGTTTACCACATCCGCCAGTTGTCGGACATGATAGAGACATCAGGCGGGAGTAGGACACGGTAAGAAAACATAGAAGTATGCCGGATGAACCTGGTAAACATAGACCACATACACCCGCAGGTTTGGCGGACAATCATCTATTCTACCTTGAAAAACTTCAACGCCGGGACGTTATTATTCACCCAGGATGATCGTGTTTTTCAATATCACAGGATTCTGAGCTACGGCATAGGGGGTGGATTTCACCATCACGGCTGTTTTACTTGGGGAGATCTGCGCATTCGGGTTGTCGCATTTGGTAACAGGATTGTCGAAGCGTGAAACCACGATGTATTTTCCCGATTTCAGCAATTCCTGGTCTTCGGGCTTCAGCTTATTCAGCGGAGCCTGGAAATCAGGCACGGAGCGAACGAGCTTTGTACCGTCCCAGGTAAGCCACGTATCGTTGAACGCCGGGTTGGTACGGTCTTTACTTTCTTCCATGATCACTTCCTTCACAGCTGTCTGAAGCGCAGCAACGGACGTGAAGTCGCAATTAATCTTGAAAATGAAATCGGTGAAATTGGATTCTACCTTCACATTGCTGATGCCTTCTTTGGCTTCCAGCTTCGATTGATACAGCGTGATCTTGTCTTTGATCTCCTGGATGTTGGGCACTCTTTTTCCATCGAGGCTGTCGAGCGCAAGCACGGAATTGATCTTTACCTTGCTGGCACTGAGGTTCACCGTGTATTTGTAAGTCCCCGATCCGTCTGCATGCAGAATGATCTCATCGAAGATATCAACACAGGAACTCATCAGCAATAAAAGGCCCAGGCAGGCTACAACCATTTTCATATTCTCGGATTAACGGATTTGCGTTCGCGCATTTCAAAAACAGTACCAAAGATATTCAAATTTTGCGTGAGCTCCGCGGATCGCGCAGATTACGCAGATCGGCGGTGAATGCGGTTGTTGATAAGGAGACTTGCAATCGCAGGAAAAAGACTCACCATCCCAGGGAGGGCATGGTGCATGGCGGGAAGGAAACTTACAATGTTATGAAGGGCACTTCAAGTGTGACGAAGGAGTCATACAATGCTGCGAAGGGCACCGCAAGACGCGCGAAGGAGACTTCACATCTGACGAAGGAGGCTTACAATGCTGCGAAGGGCACCGCAAGACGCGCGAAGGAGACTTCACGTCTGACGAAGGAGGCCTACAATGTTGCGAAGGGCACTGCATGACGCACGAAGGGGACCTGCAATCCCGATGAGGGGGGGGTTAACTGACCCGAAGGAGGTTGCTGACGTCCAACTCGTCCAGGTGCGATCGGGAAAGCTGTGGAACGACTTGTTTTATTCCTGCCTTATCGCTGTTATTCCTCCTGTTATAGTGAACATGGCCGGAGCTCCGCAGATCAGCGCACGGTTATCGGAAATATGGCCGGTCGGCGCGTTGAATGCAACGGGAATTTTCCGGTAGCGGAGCTGATCGAGCACCAGCTGTTCTACTGTCCAGGTGGTTGGCATGGCTGTTTCGCGCATATCGGTCATTCCGCCTACTATCAGCCCGGAGATCTTGTCGAACACGCCACCGAGCTTCATGGTTTGGAGAATGCGGTCGAGGTGATACATCTGTTCGCCGACATCTTCTATGAAAAGGATCTTCCCGGTGAAGTCGGGCTTGAGTGGAGTTGCCAGCAGGCTGTAGAGAATGGAAAGGTTCCCTCCTATCAGCTCTCCGGAAGCTTCTCCTTCCCGGTCGAACGGGCTGCTTTTCCATGAATGATCGACTTTTGCTGCTGTCAGTGAAGCAAGGAGCGATTCCAAGGCTTCAACGGAGTTTTCCCGGTAATTCAGGGGCATTGTGGCATGAATACTTTCAACACCCAGTTGAAGGGCCTGCAAATGAAAAACGGTCACATCGCTGAAACCCACGATCCATTTCGGCTCACGCAGCAGGTTGGCCCACTGTAAATGATCAGTGATGCGCACACAGCCGTAACCACCGCGCGCACAGATAATGGCTTTCACTTCGGGATTGTCGAGGGCCAGCTGAAAATCCTGCATGCGCTCTTCGTCTGTTCCGGAGAAGTAATTGTACTGGCCATAGGCATGTTCGCCGATGATCACTTCGAATCCTTTCGATTCAAAAAAATGCTTTGCAAAGTCGATGTGTTCTGCTTCAATTGCTTTAGCGGGCGAAACAATGGCGATGGTATCACCGGTTTGGAGAGCTGCTGGACGAATCATGGTCAAATTTAGAAATAAACGGATAGAATCAGATTAAACCTGGTTTAGCCCGGGCAAAGAATCCGCTGACGTACTGGTGAATTTAAACTGCAAAAAGTTCAAAAGAGGACTTTAGCAATTACCGATCACAAAGCTCGTTCGCAGCGGACGATCTTCTCCTACAAATGAAGACCATCAGAATCAACCGACAGCAGAACCCTTAACTAAAAAAGCCGCGATCTGTTGATCGCGGCTTCAGTATTATTTCAAAACGTTATTACCCTGCCACGGCTCCCATAACGACCATGTTTTCCATGGTTGGTACCGGACTTCCTCCTCTTTTTTCCATTGTAATGGCGAAGGCAGAGATGTTATCCATGGAAACCTCGAAAGGGTCCGTCATATTTTTCACTTCCTCGTAATCGAAAAGTCCGAGGCTTACCGGTTTTCCGTCGGCAATTGCCCACAACTGGTATTGCATATCCGATGGCGGAGGCGTGATGGTATTTGCTACGAGCAGGGCCTTATTATCGTTATCGCTCCAGATGATCTTCACGCTTGCTGCGGGATCCTTTGGCATTCCGGCCATCCTGATATGCTGGGTCGACTTTTCTGTGATCACGGACTGGATCGCTTTTGCACGTTCCTGGTCGAGCTTCATCGCCATCATCACCTGTGAGTTCTCCAGATCTTTCTGTTTCATTGCCGTAAGTTCCGAAGAAAGCTGATCTGACTGATTGTTAGCGTTCATCCAGAGAGCAGCAGCTCCAACCAGGAGAACAACAGAAGCCGCCGCAACCCATTTCCAGGGATTCATCGCGCTAACAGTTTCCGGTGGCGTCATTTGAACGATCTTCGCTTCCTTTTTGGAAGTTTCAGCAGGAAGTTGCTCTTCTTTGCTGATCGCATCAAGGATCTTCGACCGCATTTCAGCTGCGGGTTCGACCGCCGACTGAAACGCCATTTTTTCAAAGGCCGTTGCGATCGCATCCATTTCTTCCTGGATCTCGGGGTAAATATGCATCATGCAACTTACTTCCTGTCTTTCCTGATCAGAAGCGAATCCGAGTACAACTGACTCTAAAATTCCGGACGATATGTATTCTTTTACATCCACAACACCAAAAGTGTAAACCATTTACGTAATTCACGCATTGCTAATCGTGTGCGTGTTTTCACGGTTCCGAGCGGCATTTGAAGTTCGTCTGCTACTTCCTGCTGGGTATACCCGTTGAAGTATATGTAGTCGATCATCAGTTTTTGCTCGGCCGGCAGCTTTTCAACCAATTTGCTTAACCCTATGGTATTCACATTTTGCTGAACAGCTCCGACTACACCTACGGTTGTATCCCAGTTCTGGATTTCCGTCTTGTTCTCTTTTTTCAACTTTCGCAAGCTGTCGATGGAAGTATTACGCGCTATGTTTAACATCCATGTAAAGAAACTTCCCTTTGTGGAGTCATAGCTCTGAATGTTCTTCCAGACTTTAACGAAACTATCCTGAAGCACGTCCTGCGCAGCTTCGTCGTCGCGGACAATACGGGTAATGATACCATTCAATGCGCCGCTGTATCGGTCATACATTTCAGCAAATGCAGCTTCTTCCGCATTTCTGAGCCGATTAACCAGGGCTTCTATTTCTATGTTATTGAGAGGTTCCAATGAAACGAAATTAGTAAAATTTGTTCACGATACAACGGTCGTGTTTAAATGTAAAAATGTTTTCTTCAGCAGCCCTTTTTTTGATCTAGCAGCTAACGTTCAGAAGTTATTAGTTAGTTCATATACCACAGATACGCATCCATAGAAATAGCGACGCACATCCATAACATATATGGCATCAGCAATAAAGAAACGGGCCTCGCTATTTTCAGTGAACGGGTAAACATGGCTGCTAAAATAATCAGTAAAACGATAAGAACGATCATTCCGGTAAAAGACATGTGCAGCTGAAAGAACAGCGGATTCCACGAAACATTCAGTATCCACTGGGCACTGTACAGGATGATCCATTTCTTTTTATCCCTGCTTTTGCCGAGCACAAATGCCATGAACAGGGCGAACAACGCCATAATAGTGAACCAGGCGGCGCCGAACATCCAGCCGGGCGGTGTCCATGGTGCTTTATCGGAACGCTGGTACCATTCATTGGTGGCAGGATCTCCCATCAGCCAGCTCCCCAGGGCAAGCGCTCCAAAGTTGAGAAGGAGGAATAAGAGGAATTGTTTCCAGGGGAATTTCATAGCACGAAGTATTCTGTCATGTTTTTGCGCAAATTATCGAAAAAACCGCCGCCGAAACCAGGCTGTCCCTTAACAAATCCTAAATACCTGCAATAAACCCTAAAATGACCGGCGCGAGCGGAACTCCACTATTAATTTCGGTCCAGGTTCTCCGCAGGTTGCAGTTTAGTGAGCCAAGTGCAGAGGCCGGAAAATTTATATAAACGTAAAAACAGACAGTATGAAATCAGTTAGAATTTTATCCCTCGCAGTTGTAGCCCTAGTGGCCTTTTCATGTGACAAAGACGATGACAACAACAATAATAACAACGGAACAAACGCTACGACTTTTAAAGTACGTATGACTGATGCTCCGGGCAACTTTTCAGCCATGAACCTTAACATTACGAAAGTAGATGCAATGGTAGACGGAGAATGGGTGAACCTGAGCAATACCAGCCAGAATGTGAGTGTGCTTGAGCTTACGAACGGCGACGAAGAGATCGTGGCAAACGACAACACTGCCGAAACGGGACATTATACGCAGTTGCGTTTTACCATCGGTGCGGGAAACACGATCATGATCAACGACGAAAGCGGACAAAACACCTTCGATGTTAACATGGCTGTGGGTGCATCAAGCGAAGTGATTGTTGCCATTGACGAGAACATAGAATCAGGTGATGACGGTTCGGTACTGATCGACTTCAACGTTGCCAACTCTATTACTTCAGCTTTGGGAGCTTACTGGATGAATCCGGCTATGGCGTGGATCGAAGACGAGAACACGGGAGTTCGCGGTGACGTAAACGGAGCTTCACAGGCAGCCATTACGTTCACAGGTCAGAATGGTGACACTTACCGTTCTTTCATTGACGGCGACGGAAAGTTCATGATCCGCGGAATGGAAAACGGTTCTTATACACTGATGATCCAGGGTATGCATGACGGACAGAATACAATGGACGAAATGGAATCGCAAGAAAATGTGGTGGTGTCTTCAGGACAGATCACCAATATGGGAAGCATTACTTTCGAGTAATCCGGTATACACTATTTAGAGAAGGCGCTTCGTTTTTACGGAGCGTCTTTTTTTATGTCGTCACCTTCCTCCTGTCCTGTTAATCACCTATTTGTTTAATAATGCTAAAATTTTCGCGCCAAAGCATAAGGTTGATATACTTGCACAGAAGCAAACACGTTTGTTTAAAGAGAGTAAAATCCGGCGAATTAGAGCTATCTTCCGGAAAAGATCCCGGAAAGCAGCTCGGTTCCCTTAAGATATAAGGATCAATACAGCTGTAAGAAACTGCAGATCCAAAAGGAGGATATCTGAAATGATCTCCTCCTTTTTTAAAACTAAATAAAAGGCTATGAGCACGATCGATCCCAAAGGTTTGTATATCCAGGTGCTGGACGACAATCCTTTTTATGCTACATTTCTCGAGCACCAGCTCAGGCAGTATGTCAACAAACATTTCCCGGATTTCGCCGAAAAGATCACCGTTACCTCTCACACAACGCGGGAAGAATATCTCGATGCAATTCCTGACACAGGCTCTGTGTCACTCATCGATTTCTACCTCGGGGAAGGATTGACGGGACTCGACCTGCTTCCGGACATCAAACGGAAATCATCCGACTGCAAGGTCATCATCATGACAACTGAAAATAACCTGGAAGCATTGGCAAACGTCCTCGACACGAATGTTTCGGGCTTCGTTTTCAAAGACGAGAATTCCATTTCGCTTTGTCATGCCATCCTGGAAAAAGAGATCGAACGCAAAAAACAGCTGCTTTAATTTCCGTTCCTGTGAAACTTGACAGCAGATACGAAAAACTCGCGATTGTTTTTTCAATCATTCTCCTGGTTCTCGTTTGCGGAACCGGTTACTGGGTTTATTCCAAATTATCAACCGTAGCCGACAACATCGTGCTCGACCGCTCGAAAGATTCGCGGCTACTCATGCTTAAGGAGCTGAACAACGACCTTGTAACAGCAGAAAATTACGCTTTCTCCTACACGATCACCAAGAAAGATTCACTGCTGACCAAATTCTACCTGCTCGAAACCAAATCGGCTTTCAAGATCAAACAGCTGCGCCGTATTCCTTCGAATGACAAGAAATACGTGACTTACATCGACACATTGGGAAGCCTGGTCAACCGCCGTTTCCGGACAATGGAAGATCTGGTGCTGGTTCAGAATGAAAACCGCGTGAACGACGCTATGGACCAGGTAATCCACGAAGTGAAAAGCATGGCGCGAACCAAGCTCACCCAGCCCGTTGCCGCTCCGGACGAGGAAGATAAAAAAGAGCGCAGGCGTCTGTTCCAGCGCCGGTTGGAAGCCCAGAAAGAAAAATCCGAAAAGCCGGTAAGAAAAACCGCAACCGTCAATGCCGCTTCTGTGAATGCCGGGCTGATCCAGATTAAGAAAGACGTGGTTAGCGAAGAGCAGGCGAAGAATGTACGCAAGCTCGGAATCGAACAACGCAACAATTACCTCATCGCGCGGTTCACGCAGTTGATCCAGAGCATAGAGAACCAGGAAAAGAAAGCCATTCTGCAGGAAGCCGAGCACGCCAAGAAAATCGCCGAAGAAACAAATGTTATTATCGCGTTATTCTGCCTGACCTCCGTTCTGCTGATCGGTTTTACATCCTACCTCATTTTCACTTTCGTTGCAAAAACGAAAGCTACAAACAGGCAGCTCCAGATTGCCAAGCAGAAAAGCGACCAGCTCACCCGATCCAAGTCGCAGTTCCTGGCCAACATGAGCCACGAGATCCGCACTCCGCTGAACGCCATTGTCGGATTTGCCGAACAGCTGAAAAATTCCGGACTGAAAGAAAACCAGGAAGCCAAAGTCAACATTATAGAGAAAGCAGCCGATCATTTAACGCAGATCACCAACGAGATCCTCGATTTCAGCAAACTGAGCGCAGGAGCCATTCAGCTGGAGAACATTCCCTTCTCCATCCGGTCGGAAGTGAATTTTGTGATCAGCACCCTCGACCAGATCGCACAGAAAAGCAGCAATACGATCCAGGCACGGATTGATGAAGAGCTTCCCCCGTTCGTGAGCGGCGATCCCATGCGGATGCGCCAGGTGCTGCTCAACCTGATGGGAAATGCTCTGAAATTTACCGAGAAAGGAACCATCACGCTTTCCATTCGCCCCGATCTTCAGTCGTCTACGGAAACCACCATGATCATCGAGATCAAAGACACCGGGATAGGCATTTCCGAAACCAACCTTGCGCGGATCTTCGATGAGTTCGAACAGGCCGAAACTTCTATTTCGCGCAATTTCGGAGGAACCGGCCTCGGACTTTCCATTACGCGGATGCTCGTAGACAATATGGGCGGAACCATTGCCGTTAAAAGCGAAGTTGGAAAAGGAACAACGTTCACCGTTACCATTCCGTTCTCTATTCCCGCCGAAGCCGTGGAAGAAATTCCAAAAGCAGTAACTCACAGCCTTGATATCATCCGCGACAAAAAGGTGCTGATCGTAGACGACGAAGCTTATAACCGGAAACTGCTCCGGAATATCCTGGAAAAAGCCGGGGTTAAAATGACCGAAGCTTCCGACGGAATAGAAGCGATCGAAGCGCTGGAACGTTCCGACTACGATCTTGTTCTGCTGGATCTCCGCATGCCGAATATGGACGGTTTCGAAACAATGAAAGCCATCCGCAAGCTTTCCGGGCAAAAGAAAAACATTCCCGTCATTGCTCTGACGGCTGCTATTTCCCAGGAGGAGCGCTTCGAAATGGTGAAAGGCCACTGGAAAGGCGTATTGCTGAAACCATTCAAAGTGAATGAGCTTGCAGCCTGCCTCACATCCGTTTTCGGAATAGAGGAAGCGCCCGAAAAATCATCTACCATTCAGCAACCCAAGGCTGAACAGCCCGCAGCTACGAAATTCAACCTTCAGCCTTTGCGCGAGCTTAGCGGAACAGACAATGCCTTCTACATGGATATGCTTTCCACCCTTCACCGCACCACCCTCGATGGTATCAACGCCATCCAACAAACCAGCCAGTTGAAAGACTGGCTCGGAATGGCAGAAGCAGCCCATAAGATCGCAGCCCCGGTGAAGCATTTACAGGCAATTGATATTTACGAACAGCTGAAAACACTGGAACATGCCGGTCGTACCAATAAGATCGAATCTTCTATCGGGGAGCGGATCAAAAAGCTCGATGCAGACATCCAGGATATTCTGAAAAGTATAGACCTGGAAATAGAGCAGACACGTGCAAAATCATAATTGTTGAGTTAGCTTTGTAATTCAGAAAACACACCGTAAACATGGAGGAAAGCAGCGCCTTGAAAATTTTTGTGGTCGAAGACAACGAGTGGTACCGGAAATTACTGGTCCATACCGTGTCGCTCAATCCCGATCACGAAGTCAGGGCATTTGAGACAGCCAAAGACTTTCTCGACGCACTGAACGAGCAGCCGGATGTGGTAACTGTTGATTACCGCCTGCCGGATATGCTGGGAACAGAGCTCATCCCGAAGATCAGGGAACTCTGCCCGGATGCGGTTATTCTCGCCATTTCGGAGCAGGAAGATATAGAAACGGCCGTTGAGCTGCTCAAGCTCGGAGCTTATGATTATATCGTGAAGAGCAAGGATATCCGCAATCGTTTGCTGAATACGCTGCAGCACGTGCAGAAACAATCCCGGCTGATCAGGCGCATCGAGACGCTGGAAGCAGAAGTGCAGGTAAAATACGATTTCGAACAAACCATTATAGGCAAAAGTCCGGCGGTGGCCAAATTGTTCCACCTGCTTCAGAAAGCCATTACGACCAACATCACCGTTTCTATCAGCGGGGAAACCGGGACCGGGAAAGAAGTTGCGGCAAAAGCCATTCATTACAATTCTCCGAACAAGAGCAAGCCTTTTGTTGCCGTGAATGTGGCAGCCATCCCTCGCGAATTGTTCGAAAGTGAGCTCTTCGGCCACGAAAAAGGCTCGTTTACCGGTGCCAGCAACATGCGGAAGGGAAAATTTGAAGAAGCCGACGGCGGAACCCTTTTCCTCGACGAGATCGGCGAAATGGACCTTGTTTTCCAGGCTAAGCTGCTGCGCGCATTGCAGGAACGGGAGATCACCCGTGTAGGAAGCAACACTTCTATTCCTTTCAATTGCCGCATCATTGTTGCCACTCACAAAAACCTGCAGGAAGAAGTGAAGAACGGGAATTTCCGCGAAGATCTTTACTACCGGCTGTTCGGACTGCCGATCGAGCTTCCGCCCCTGCGAGAGCGCGACAAGGATATCCTGCTGCTGGCAGCAACTTTTATCAAACGCTTCTGCGCTGAAAACAACACCGAAGAGAAGAAATTTTCTCCGGGAGCCCAGCAAAAGCTGATGAGCTATCACTGGCCGGGAAACATCCGCGAGCTGAAATCCGTAGCAGAGCTCTCCACCGTGCTGGCTTCAGGAACGCTCATCGAACCGGACGATATCCTGCTTTCTTCCACCAACGTTCTTCCCGATGTGGTCGGAGAAGAGCTGACACTGCGCGCTTACAACCGCCGGATCGTTCAGCTTTACCTGAGCAAATACAACAACAATACAAAGCTTGTCGCAGAGAAGCTCGATATCGGTCAAACGACCATTTACCGGATGTTGAAAGAAGAAGACATTTCCGACGATCATTTGCCTCACTAAATCGAATTTTCGGGCACTTTCTCCGATTTAATGGCTATACTTATTCGCCAACCGTTAAAACACGCCGGATGAAAAATTTACTGTGGGGAGTCATGATGTGCATCGGAATGTGCAGCTACGGACAACATAAAGTGTATTATACGTTCGCAGTAGGTTTGCGTGGAGGTGAGACCTCCGGGGGAACGCTCAAATGGTTTGCTTCCGAAACCGTTGCCCTGGAAGCAATTATCGGTTACTGGAACAAAAGCCTGGCCGGAACCTTCCTGGCAGAAAAACATATCGAGGCATTTCACCGCAGGGAGCTCCAATGGTATTTCGGAGGCGGAGCGCACATTGCCGGAGCTACAGGCTATAACAGGTGGTACAACCTCGGCGACGATTACTATGAATTCCGAGACGGTGGTGTGGGTTATGGCATAGATGCTATTGCGGGAATAGAATTCAAGTTTCCCGTCATTCCGGTTGCTATGAGCTTCGACTTAAAGCCATTTGTGGAATTCAGCAGCCTTGGAGGCGCATGGATAGCCCTGGATCCGGGAATCGGCATCAAGCTCGCTTTGTAACTATTGGTTTGTTCTACTATTTGACTGATGATTAGCCTATTCTTTTTACCTCCGCCAGGAGTCGGACGGGCTAAAAGAGTCAAAAGGAGAAAGATACTTGATAATGGAGGGATGTCCTGTGTTTAAAGAACACAAAGATTGTCCGCTAGCGGACACTGAACTATTGTGAGCTTATTTTCCGTGTTCTTGTGCCTTTTGTGGTTAAATCAGCTCGTTTTAGAAGTGCCTAACCATAAACGCCTTTCCCATTTGGCGATTACTTTTTCAAAATGAAAAAAATCCCGGGAACACGTTTTCACTAAACTATTGATTTTAAGGAATTTTATGTTTTCAACGTGCTCTGGCACTGGTTTCGTAAATGCGTGTGCAGTCATTTCAAGTACCCTGCATGAAAAACGCCCTGTTCCCTGAGCAACACATCCGGTCCTCTATCCATTCATCGAAATGGAAATCAACTGCGGCGGCGTTTCTTACAGGTACTTTCCTGCTACTTTTTTCAACTGTAAAAGCCCAGTACACCCAGGCAATCGGGGGCAGGTTTGGCGAAACTTCCGGGCTTACCTATAAACGTTTTACAGATCATACAACTGCGTTTGAAGGAATTGCCGGTGTCTGGCAGCGGGGATTATCGTTTACAGTTCTTTATGAAAAATATTTTCCGGCTTTCGGCGCAGCCAACCTGAACTGGTATGGCGGAGGCGGAATTCACACGGCTTTTCAAACGGGAACAACAGTACTGTATCCCTTCGGACAACGGCGCTATTATTACAATGAAGGCGGATTGGGGCTTGGGATCGACGGGGTTTTTGGTTTGGAATACACGATCCCCTGGGCCCCGGTCGCCATCAGTTTTGATTTCAAGCCATTTATAGAATTCAATACTTCGGGCGGAGCATGGCTCTCACTTGATCCGGGTTTTCAGCTGAAAGCCGTTTTTTAACTAATAACCGAACTATGAAAACATTTATCAGCATCTGCAGCCTGTTTATCACCAGCTCAATCATCCTGGCTTCCTGCGGAAAGGAAGGAAAACAATGCCAGCTTACCGTAAAAATGAAAGATGCTCCGGGCGATTTTATGAAGGTGAATGTCGAAGTGCTAAGCGTGGAAATTCACACCCAGCACGATGGCTGGATACCGCTTTCAACCAACCAGGGAATTTACGATCTGCTGACGCTTCAGTATGACATGACAGCTGTGCTGGTAGACCATGGAACGCTCCCGGCCGGGAAAGCCGACCAGATGAGATTGCTGCTGGGAACCAATAATACCGTCATGGTAGACAGTGGTTATTATTCCCTTTCGGCACCAGGCGCTCAGCAAACCGGTTTGAAAATTAATCTGAATACCTCTTTTGATCCCGATGAACAGTACGAGCTTCTCATTGATTTCGATGCGAAGCAATCGATCGTACAGCAAGGCAACGGCTCCTATTACCTGAAACCGGTTATTAAACTGGCGGGAATCGTTGAATTGTAATCCTTTACCCTGTGGAGAAACGGCTCATGGTTTGAATAGCGCATCCTGTGAGCACGTTATCTGCTAAAATCCCCCGGGTCGTTCGTCCGGGGGATTTGTTTTTATAAATCTTAAGTTCTTTTTCTTCACAAAGTGACAAAAGAGCTCTATTGATAAATTAAGACAGATAATATCTGACTTATGAATTTACTGAAACCGGGTAAGCTTTGTTCCGGAAGAAGTAAGAAACCGCCAGGATTACCAGTGAAATGGCCGGCATAATAAACGGTGTCTTTGTTTCTATGTGCGCCCAGATCGCCCCGATGAGGATGAATGTCAGTCCGGCATATACCCATTCGTTGAGCTTTCCGAATTTTTGCGGGATCAGAAGGCCGATTCCACCCAGAAGCTTAGCCACCCCGAGCAGCATCATGAACCAAATTGGCAAATGCAGAATGTCTGTGAAGCTTTTAACCAGCTCCGGGTTTTTAGTAAGGTACATCGACGAAGCGAGGATGAATTGAAGAGCCATCAGAATGGTTGTGGTCCAGTAGATAATTTTGTTTGCTTTCATTTTATAAGTGTTTGAGCGCCAAAAGTAGACTTAAATGATATACTTTTGTTAGCAGTTACACAAAGTATACCGGTTACAAAAAGTATATCCATGGAGAAACACAGCGTTGCAGACTGCAAACAAACCCGGAGAGCGTTACAGGATACGCTGGAAGTGATCAACGGAAAATGGAAGATCCTTATCCTGGTCACACTGATGGAAAAGCCTTTCCGCTTCAAAGAGCTGGCAAGAGAAGTCAATATTACCCCGAGAATGCTTTCAAAAGAATTGCAGGATATGGAAATGAACAAGCTCATTACGCGTACGGTTCACCAGACAAAGCCTATTTCTGTTGAATATGCCATTGCTCCTCACGGACTAACGCTCGGCCCTGTTTTAGAGTCTATGGCGAACTGGGGGAAATTTCACCGCTACGAGATCCTGACTAATTAAACTATAATTCCCACATTTGCCCGGATGAAAAAACAACTCGTTGCACTGGTAGAACTGGCGGGATCGCACGATGAGTGCCTGCTCACACAGCTCGAAGCTTTCTCGGGCGCGGGAGCCGGGATCCTCCTGGTGACCAATCAGCAACTGTATGAGCGGAATCCGCATTTTCATCGTTTCTGCACAGCTGTTTATTTCATAGAGCCGCAGGGAAAAGCGATCGGCGATTTTCTGCTGATGCGGAAGCTGGTTCGTTACCTGAAAGCTCAGAAGGTCGACAAAGTGGTTTTCAACACGGCCCAGGGCGGACACATTCGTAACCTGGCGCTGCTCATGCCGAAATCCATTTCCTGTTACGGCATTATCCACACACTTCGCAAATTCCAGGGAAGCCCTACGCAGAAAGTCATCAACCGGATGATCAAAAAGTATTTTGTTCTGAGCGACGATTTACTGGAACGCGTTAATCCTGTGAAAGGAATTGAGGTCGAAAGCTTCTACCCCATTTCGTTCCCGCATTCCGAACCGGCTTTTGAAAAACCAGCCGGCGAATACTGGATAACCATTACCGGCGGAGTGGAGAATCGCAGAAAAGACCTTCAGAGCGTTGTTGAGTTCATTGAGAAAACGCCTCCATCGCTGAAGTTCATTTTCCTTGGCAAAACAGATCCCGGCCGGGAAGATCCGAAGCAGTTCCTGGACCAGATCAAAGCGAAAAACCTCGAAAGCCGGGTACGGTATTTTACGGATTTCGTAGATCACCAAACGTTTGATACCATCCTTCAGCAAAGTGATCTGCTGCTGCCGCTGATCCATCCCGGAACACCCAGCGCCGGGCAGTATATCAGCAACCAGATCTCGGGCTCTTTTACCATTTCATTCGGCTACCGGATCCCGCTGCTGATCCATGCTTCTTACCAGACAGAAGAAGATCTGCGGCTCAGTGCCCATTTCTACACACCGGCAACGTTTCCTGCCGAAGTCCAGGTGGCGCTGGCAAACAGGGAACAATTGTCGGAAAAGATCGCAGGGGTTGAAAAGTGGAAGAAAGCATTTCAGTATAAAAAATACCTGGCGTTTATAGGGCTGTAGTTTTTTAACCACAAAAGGCACAAAAGATGAAGGTTGATGAATAAGAACGATCAGGTCACATCATCAATCGACCGACGGTAGGTGTTATACTTTTTTCTGAAACCTAAACGATAAAAAGATCAGCAGTAATTGCATCGGCAAGCAAGCGGCCTTCCTGTGTTAGCAAATAGGAATTCTCTGATTCTATAAGCTTCCCTCCGGTTTTCCAGTGTTCGATCCTGTCGTACCAGCTTTCCGTGATCTTCAGAGTGTTCTCCAATGCTGCTTTGGAAACGCCCCATTTTGTTCTGAGCCCGGTAAGCAGCAATTCATTGAAACGGTCATTCACCGACAGCTGCTCGATGGTTTCCGGCAATTCTCCCTTATCCAGTGCATTCATGTAAGCCTGGTTGTTGGCAACGTTCCAGTAGCGGATCTTTCCGTCGTAGCCATGTGCAGAAGGCCCTATCGCGAGGTATTTTTTCCCCAGCCAGTAAGCGGTGTTGTGTTTCGAATAATGCTCATTCCGGGCAAAATTGGAAATCTCGTACTGTTCATAACCGGCTTTTGCCAGCTCTTCCACCAGCATTTCGAACTGAACGGACTGCGCATCTGCAGTTGCGGGATGAATTTTCCCTGTTTTCACCCACTTCGCCAGCGGTGTCTGCTCTTCGATCGTGAGGCAGTAAGCTGAAATGTGCTGAACATCCAGCCGGATCACTTCTTTCAGGTGAAACAGCCATTGCTCATCTGTGAGGTCCGGAAGTCCGTACATCAGGTCGACCGTTAATGCCTTAAATCCGGCGTTGCGTGCCCGGAGAACGGCTTCCATTCCTTCATTTGCGGAATGTGTTCTATTCATCCAGTTGAGCTGCTCGTCGGTAAACGACTGGATGCCGATACTAAGGCGGTTGACCCCGATGGCTTTCAATTCGTGGAGATAAGTTTCCGTACAATCGTCGGGATTGCATTCGAGCGTGATCTCGGGATCCGCACCAACAGGATAGTAATCCTTTACGATCTTCAGCAGGGTATTGACTTCTTCCCCGGAAAGCAAACTGGGAGTGCCCCCTCCGAAGTAAATGGTTTCTACGGTTTCTTCCTGCCAGTGCGGCGCACGACTGATCAGCTCTTTTTCCAGTGCGGCGATCATCCGGGACTTGTAGCCCTGGTAGCTTGTCGAAAAATGAAAATCACAGTAAGAGCACTGCTTTGCACAAAACGGAATGTGCAGATAGATACCGGCCATGCGGCAAAGGTACGGTCAATTATGTATTCCGCAGCAGAGTTACATGTAGCAGTTCATATCGACCAGTTTACTTTTGAGAAGTGCTGATCCTTCGGACCGCATAGCCGGAGTAATTCCGGGGCTAACAACCCCTGCAGTTACTTTACCAGCAGCTACCGACCACCACATTCTCCGTTCTGACCCACCTCTGCGAAAAGTCACGTGAAAACCAGTATACCGTGCGGTAGTTCCGTCGGGAACAAAGCTCATAGAAAGGTGATATTGAGTTCCTCCACCTTCCACCGATCTCCGGTCGGGTGTATAGCGCTGACCGCCTGTGGCTCCGCCGCCCAAGCCATTAGCTGTTGCAATTGGCACTACGCCATTTACAGCGGTCAGTATTCCATCCGGACGGGCCACCCATGGTTTTCTAAGCCATTTGATAAGATCCGTAAGGTTGTATTTCTTAAGCCTGACGCTGAGCTCTTCAGCCGTATGAATTTTGGCATGTTCCAAAACTGTATATAAGTTTGCTCCTGTATCGAAGTTGAGATTGTCGACCCAAGTTGCAAGACGCTCAGCATCATCTAATTTTGGATGGGCCACAATGGCTTTTAAGTTCTCAATATCCGTGAATTTTACGGATCCCACCACTTTTCTAAGGTCAGCAAGTTTCCTGAATTTATTACTACTCATAAGCGTACCAAGCTCGGTGATATTGTAGTTTATCAGTGCCGTTCCCAGAACCGAAACAACCTCTTCAACGGTTGCAAACATGGCGGGATACTTATGCCAGGCACTAACTACCTCCTGTGCCTTTGCCACATTAAGCAATGCCCGGTTTTTGTAGGCAAAGCGACGTATAGCAAATGGCTGGCCGGCAAGCCATATTACCATTGCACGCGCATCGGCTTGTGTCATGGCTTCTGACATATTAAACATTTCATAGGCTATCGCATCATCCTGTGCATATGCGCGCAATATATTTTCATAGAGTGTATACTTCACCAAGTCTATATTTCTATTGGTTTGATTGTCATGATATACCGGATTCCCTCCCCGAGTCAATCCCGTTACCGAATATTCAATTGAACTCCCGGCCAATAGCGTATACGGACCTCCTGCCCTATCTTCTCCTTCAATAAAATAAGTGTTGTCTAAAGCATTATTGACAATCACCCTGCGCTGTAAAGGCAGAGTACTCATACTGCCGAAAGCTGAAACTTTTTGCGCAACATCTCCTTTCTCTTCATTGACCACTGCCAAAGCCTTTTCTCCCATAACATCCGCTTCTTTCTCCAGGCCGGAATCGTCGTTTACCGGAACGCCTGTTTTCATCCGGATCGTTGGCTTTACCCTTCCCTGCTTTTGCTGAGCGACGTGCCAGGCCTCGTGCGGAAGGTGCTTTTCCTGCCCGGAAGCAATATGGATATCCGTTCCCTGCGCATAAGCATGTGCCTGAAGCTTTGCCGGCTTATCGGAGTTGTAGTGGACTTTTACATCATCCATGGAATGACCGGACAAATTTTCCACACCAGCTTTCAGGTTATCGGGAAGGCCGGTATCGTTTGCTTTTTTCTGAACAGGAGCTGCTTTGGACTGTAACAGCTCTTCTTCCGGAGCTTTTTTCAACTGGGCTGGTTTTGAGGGAGACTGATCCGCCATCGCCTGTACCGCACGCAGCTGACGGACTTGCGGCCTTTGATCTCCGCCCGACTGCAGCTTTCTCTGTGCAGCTGTTTCAGCGCGGTTATCGGCAAATTGCAAAGCAGGTTCGCCGGTGTTCCGTGAATCGTGTGAGGCGGGCCGGTCTTTCGTATCCGAAGTTTTGTCAGCTGTGGTATGCATGATCGAATAGTGTAAAATATACTGCCAAAATACTCTT
>Ga0247810_10000701_pt1 | contig 29601 bp, 29 predicted proteins | sample UWRJL119311C1_FD_179918 | JGI IMG/M metagenome (GOLD analysis project Ga0247810, IMG submission 179918) | Plant litter microbial communities from Arlington Agricultural Research Station in Wisconsin, United States - UWRJ-L119-311C-1 | ecosystem: Environmental > Terrestrial > Plant litter >... | reverse complement strand
TTTTGTGTTTAATAAGCTATTCTAAACGACAGTCCATTTTGCACTGCTATTAAAAACAGCATGCCAAAAATGGATTATTATAAGAGCTATTATTAATAATAAGTCTAAAGCATTCCCTATGCGGGGTAATATAAGGGAGCATCGAGGGAGCATCGAGGGAGGCGAGGGAGAGCAAAGCAGCAAGGGATGAGTAAGCAAATATATAAAGCTGAGCAACATTTTCAGAAAAGTATATATATATATAGTCAGATCGATTTTCAATAAAGTATTTAATTGCTTCTAAGTTAATTAATCAGATATTCTAATATATTTTTATATTCAAAGCTAATTTTTAAAAATAGATAAAATTATTATATTTTTTAATAATAGCTATATTGATCTTTTTATTATAATTAGACTTTTCAGATTTTATATTTTTCTTAATCTTTTTTTAAACTTTCAAATATTTATAGCAATCTTTTTAAAAATAGCCTGTTTTACTATAGAAAAAGCATTTATATTTAATATCTTTGCTTTTTTTATTTTTATTAATTTTATAATATAATCCTTTTTGATCTTTTTTTCAATCTCGGCCTTGACTATTTCTAGGCCTATTATAGAAATTTCTATTATAAACAATATTACTATTTATATTAAAAGCAAAGTTGGCTTGTTGATTAGTTTTAGCAACTTTATTAGAAAAAAGCAGATTAATTATTGAAATATAATTACTTTTAAAGATCAGAATTAGAGCTTTGAAGGTTTTTCAGAACTCAATATCAGAGAAAATTTTGAAAATCTTCTTTTTGATATTATTATTAAATAGAGATCTTGAAAATATCTTGACTTTATTTGCAAATTCTCAAAGCTTAATTTCGAATTTTTTGATAGTTTGCTTTAAAAATAAAAAGATCTTCTTTTTAAATTGCTTATATATTTTATTAATTTATATTTTATTGTAAGATCAATCGACAGATTTAAAAACTATTTATATATCGACTATATTATTTATAATAATAAATAATTTAATTAGATTTTTATATTGATTATTAATTGATTTATTAAAAATTTTTATTATATAAGAATATTTTGCAATTCAGCTAGCTTGAAAAGCAGCAATAGCAGATATATTTTTTACCGATATCAGCTCAGTATCTAGTATAATATTAAAAGCCTATATTAATATAAAGATTAGCAAAATAAATAAGCTTTATTCTATATAGTTTTTATTATTAAATATCGAAATTATATTATATTTAATAAAATATTTAGTCTTTGACAATATTGAAATTGCAGCTATTTTTCTGAATTTTGATATATTAACAGTAAAGTTAAAATAGAGCGATAGTAAACTTTAGTAATCAATATAAATATTAAATTTACTTTTAGATATTGTTATTATAAATTGCAAGCTGAGCTTATAATCTGTTAGAATTCAGAAAGCTCAATTAGGTATAATTAGTAAAGAGTAAATCTCTATATTAGTTGATGATAACTAGTAAAATTATACTATAAAGATATGGCCTTTAATATTTCTGAAATCGTTATATAATTATAGATACAATCGATATTCTGACAGATGCAAGCGAGATTAGCCGAAAATGCATCAGGGGCTTGCTTGTTGACAAATCCAGCCCCGCGCGAGGTCCTCTCTCACACACACACCTCCCCTCCGCCTCCAAATCCACACAAGGCACCTGTGCGAATGACTTCACAGCCTACAATCGTGTATTAGTTTGTATCTCCGGACTATCTTTTGACTATTGACATCTTCGCCCCTACGCCTTATACTTCTGTATCTTGTGGAAGAAGCCTTCGGATTCAAGGATTATAGTGGAATTGCTGACTAGGAAGGTTTTGTGACAGTGGCAGAAGTTTGGCCAATTGACACTTTATACCGACACTAGAATCATCACGAAAGATCTATCTGTAAACAGTCACGCGCCTATATCTACACCCAACTCCAGTGATAACTTATGATAGACAATCACTTTCTGTCCAAGATGTCAAAAATGAACTACACGATGAGTGGAATCTTTTGGGGACAACATCTTCATCCTACAATTTTACAATTATATCTTAAATCTCTACTATACGTACAGAATTAGAGCCAGCTTCCACATATGCCATCATCTTTTCTTATAGTAAACGATGAAACCCATGCCATTCTTATACACAGTAGCTGAAAAGAACACTGTGTTTACCTAGACAAGAGATTCTTCTTATACGTCATTCCCAATGATTACATGCAACTACACTCAGCCGCACTCTTATACCAAGTTGTATGCTGAATATTAAATCATGTGCTAGATTCGCCATACCCGCACTCTTTTTCGATGGGAAATGATGGGCAAGCTTCCCAAAAATTGCATGCCATAATCTCAGGCTCCAGAGGATTTGTGACAATTAATGGCTCAGTGAAGTGGCAATGTTTGCTACGTAATCTGGTAGCCTCCCTGCCCTTTCTTGTGATAGAATGGGGTGCTGAGATTAGATTGATACATTGTTTTAATAGCTTCAAACGTTTGCTCTTCGGTGGGTCCGGATTCGTCGCTGCCTTTTTCGTATGTATTTTGCATATACATGTGCGCTTTCCAGCCCCCCAGTATGACGAGCGTCAACGGCACGGTGACGGCCCAGTACATCCAAAAGCTAGGTGAAAGCGTAGGTCCGCGGTCTGATGACGAGGAAAAATCAAACATTGACGTGCTGAATATGGACTATTACATGTCAGCCAAGATCTTCCAATTTTCAACTTCTCATGGGCTCAAATGAGAAGCGATATAGCCCAGTACGTACAGCAATTAGCATTGCGGGGAGGAAAACGATTCCGAGAACGGCGAGTGCAGTCATGGAAGAGCTATCTCTCTTTGCGGCTTTCGCAATCTGAAGGTTGATGCGGCTGTCTTTCTGGGCCACAACCGAATATATCTGCCTTCTATTTAGTCTAATTTGCGTTAGGCAGTAGAGACTTCTTTCTTACTACGGTGATAAGTGCCTGACATCGTTTCTGAAGGCAGAGAACATGTTGAAGTTGAGTTTCAAAAAATGCTTCGTTATTCTGGATATTTTCCTTCATCATTCTTGATATGCCCTGGAGCTTTGAACTCTGCTCAACTGACATGATTTTTTCTTCTTCCAAAAAGCCCAGGCAACTGAGCAGGAATTTACCAAGTCCACTGCCAAACTGTAATCTGCGCTCGAGATAAACGAGATCTGTATATGTACCATTGCATTGCTTTGTGAATTTACGGAATATATTGTAGTTCCAGTCCCAGGCATCGGTTTTCCGAGCACCACGAGTTATGCCAAGTTGTGTTTCAAGAAGGAAAAGTGAGCTCACCAGTTTTCGTCGGTGGGAAGCATAGTGAACCATAAGCATATCCAGCAGCATTGTTGGAATGCTTATAGGGTGCCCCGAATGAGATTCCTTTGTCGTAAGATAATCTGAAATTTCTTGGATATCGGCATTAGATACACCTTCCCACAAACCAGAACTGTGGCCCGTGCTGCTACTCCATGAGATCGCCAGGGACCAGATGGCTTTCTCGTTAGATCGGGGAGAATGCGGAACCCGAAAAACAAACCCAATTCGAGACAACGAACCGTCGTTGTTAAAGGACGAATACTTAGCGTAATTTCCGGCGCCACCTGCTTCGGCTCGCATAAAAAGGTAGGTCTCTGGAAGATGCAGCGCTCGAGAGATCTCTGCAAAAATATTATGCTTGAATGCCATATACCATGGCTTGATCTCGTGGTTCATGTAGTTTCGGTGCCGCGTGAAACTAGCCTGGTTAGCCTTGTCTTCGAGGAGGAGAGAATCCATGTACAGAAGCGTGACCTTTTTCTTGCTATCAGGGCCGGCAACGATGTGCTGTGTATGATTTTCATCTTCTTTTGTGCTCTGGTGAATTCACGTCAGCTTGGTAATAGCCTGCTGCGACTTTCAAGTTTACTTGTCGGTTGAGCCAAGTAAGGACATCGCGGGTGTCAATCTTGGTCAGTTTGTAGGAAGATTTCCAGCCTTCGAGCCCAAATATATCCCACTCAGTGTGAAACGCATCGATGTACTTAAGCTGTTGCTCCTTTTGCCAAACCGGAAACATCTTTATTTAGAATTTGGTAAATGAATTACGAGAAGTGTTAACGGAGAGCATTCTCCGTGAATATCTGTCGAGCAAGCATGTGATATTATCTATTAAGCTGGTTGAGAATCCCGAATCAGCCTCGCAGTACAGGTTGTCATATTGGGGCAAGTGTAACGGAAAATGGAAAACAATGCATGGGTGTTCGGTGAGGCTGATTTCGACTTTCACAATTGTTCATATCCCGAGCTTTTGCAAGGTAAACGCAATTGTGTAACGTACCGAACATAACTTCCATCGATATACCTAACCTCTGAAGAACGTTAAGAAGCTTCCAACTTTACTTCAAGCTCTAATTACTTCTACTGTTCTATAATCATTGATTTTTGAAATGTACTATGACGTCAGAAACAAGGCTCACCGACGATGGTGCTCCTCCAGTGCGGCGTCTGCTGACCGCACAAAGACCATAACATAACAAAGAGAACCTAACTAAAATTGAACTAGCACAAGCTCATCCCAAACATTAATGAGCATCTATTTAATAAATCAATTCACATGGGAACACGAAACCGCGATCGCTCCATAATATATGGTTGGGCTTTATTGCGGTGCCTTACTTAGTTTGAGTGCAATACTTCCGACAGAGAGAGAAGAGACATGGTACTTTCTAATCTGGAATTTTTCATCTGCCACACAGTGGAGATTGTCTGCTTTTGCCTTTCCAACGCATCAGATGGCTTAATATGGGAGACTTCCTGGTACAGGTTCTAGTCCGCGTGTTTCCAAAGCTATGCTCAAGTCCTCTATTAGATTGCTACGGTAGACTCAAGTCAATCCTCGCCCCACAGCTCTTGATCCGTCAATAGCCTCTCCATCGCATTGCTCTCTAAAAAGATCAGAACATCAGCCCCGTTACTAGTCCAATGCCCTCTATTTCCATCTCCAAGACTTTCCATGACAAGTAATAGCCCATCCCCACTCATTTCAGGCTGTACATATCGTAACGAAGCATCTGATGAAAACTTCACATCTTGAAATCCAGACTGAATCCAGCTGGTTTGCAAGACATGCTTCCTACCCAAAAACGCACGCCACAGCCGCTGAGGCGAGACCTCGAAAGCTGCATCGTGCAAGAGGGCACCGATGGCTGACGGGGTGAAGAGATTCACATGGGAGCGAATCTTAACTGCTAAGCTCGCGAGAGAAGGTGGCGGCGATGAGACGAGAGTGGGAACAGCAAGAATAGTGATCGGGCTACCGAGGAAGTTCTGGGGAAGAGATAGACGGGCACGGAGGCCGATTGTCAGGTCTAGATGAGTTAGTGTATTCTCAGGCAGTTGTCGTGCGTTGTTGATGCGTGACCATAGATGTGCAAGCAAAGCATCGTGCTTGGATATCTTGCACGATGCGTCGTTGTTGGCTCTGTGAAAAATTTCATGGATCTCAGCACTTGTGAAATGAAGCACACGACCAAGAGTTGATGCTTTCGTATCCCAATGTTCCCATGGAATTGGTTCACTGGAGCTCAAACTAGCGGCTGGATCCAAGTCATCTGGAGTATGAACTGGCCATGGCTGCCCGGGTACTTCCTTATACCAATCGAACCGATGACTCGGTAAGTCGCGAGCTTCCTTGACTAAAGTATGATCTGGCTCACTTGCGTCAATGTCTCCAGATGCTGAAGAATCCAGAAGGCCAGGGTTGAATAAGGTGCTCAACGTTGGAAGTAGAGATGAAGCATGCATCGCACAACCAATTGATGCCCAGTCTTTTGCAAAAGTACACAATGACTGAGCATCTGCTAAGCCGTGTGTTATGGCAATTGCAACCGCTATGCTACCACATGCAAATAACGTAACCTGGATGATCATATTCGGTGCGTCTGGAGCACAATTCTTACTGCTAAGAGCCATTGGTGTTGTTGGCAGAAGCTCGCCGTTTGGGATCTGCGACGGATCCCAAATTTTCTGAGAGTTCTTCCTCTCAGATATGGTCGGGACAAAATCCGACAATCTCTTCGGTGATTTGGCAGTCACAAATGTGATCCCAAGATCTGTGGAAGCACTGTATGTGACCCGAACTCGACGGTAACGGTCCGTATGACTAGCGTTTGCCTTTGGCTATAGATTATGCAATCAGTATATGAATCAGTTCAGTTTATTTAATGACAAAATCACAATTTCCAGCTGAAAATAGTATTGCATCACTAGACATTAGATTTGTAGCAAAGTTGTGGATGATGTTTGAAATTAAAACTGCGTCAAACTCTATGAAAGCCATTGACTACTGAGGAACAAGACTTACAGCTGCATAAGAAAGACGACCACACCATGGGCGGTAGGAGTTCAAGCTTTTTGAGAGTGACTGTTGTAAAATTGGGATCCTGGGATGTGACCCAGGAGCTTCTGGGGGGTCGTAGAACCATGTTGCAGCACAACGAGAGAAATAGGAAACGGTATTATCAATGATAGAAAGCGGGACAGTTGTTGGATCATTTTGTACTATCTCTGGGAAAATCTGGGTAGAGGAAGTGATCTCAACCGCTAAGGGGGGTGCTTTCTCAACCATGGTGAAGGTGTTGGTTGCAAAGAGTTCAATTGACCTTTACGCGTAGAATTCAAAGCACCACCTCTCCCACGTTATGTGATTAGGCTAGTCATATAGTAAGTTATTAATTTTAAAGTTCATCTTTGTCTCAACCAGCGGTTTATAGACTATTTTAAGACTGATTTCGAAGCCGAACAAATCATTGGCCCTAGAGTGTAGAATTGGCCCCATAATTTCGTAAAATTTCCTACTAAGCTCTTACTCATTATGAGTCGACCAAATCGTGTCGAACTAATTGCTCTTAACACCCTATTCTTACTAAAATTTGAAGACTGGACATCGTTAGAGGATTTACTATATACTCACACCAAAATTTCGACCAATTTTATTTTACGGTGACTAATAACCTACCATCAAGCTTTTGTACATATCATATCGCATATTAGACATGAAAATGATTGGAATTGTAACAATATTAAACTCAGAGGTATATTCAACGCCTATTTACACTTTACTTAATGCCCCGTTCCATCGTTCTCTACCCTGGCATACCCTCCTTCCATAATACATATTAGATCTCTTCCATCACCTATTGGTAGAACTGGCTCTTCTGGAAACTCTCTACGGACATGTCGCCTGCTTTTCCCGTGACAGTTGGCGCTGGAGCACTCTGGCTAGTCATTGTGCTTGATCTGCTTCCACTTTGGCTCGCACTCTTAATCTCTGCGATGGGTTGCCCAGGTCTTCTGGCAACCTCGAGATAGACTCCGGGAAGATATCCCATACGGCCATCCCTTGCTCTGCATCTCCACCATTCGCTTGGGTTTCCCATTGGGTCACTCTTGCTCAAAACTGCGACCAAATCGCCTTTCTTGACTTCTAAGTCAACACCCTGGACTGCAGCTCCGGACTCGGGCGTGAAGTCGTATAGCACACGGCAAAATTCTAACTTCGAGGGATCAAGTTGCTGTTGTACAGGCTGGCCGTCTGGACCAATCTGAAATTGACCCGAGGCAGCCATGCGTCTCTTTTCTTCCTCCTCCTGTGAGGCTTGGAGTGTCTTTATGAGTTTTCCCATAAGGTACGGCAGTCCAAAAGCAGCTGCAATGAAGAATAAGAACGGCTTCTTACTTGGCTTTGGTGCGGTAGATGTTGTTCCGTCTGGAAGTAGTTTCCGTCCTTCGAAAGAGGCGAAAGCACTAGGAGTGAGTGCTGTTGCATCAGCTGGAGGTGGACGTCCAGTGATCTTAGCAAACAGCGTCCGTAACCATCTCAGAACCGTGAATATCCCCAATATTGAACCAAGTGTGTTTCTTAGGTTACCAAACTGCTCAGCTACAGACACCATAGCTAAAAAGGGTCAGTTAAATTGAAGCCATTACGTTCAGAGTTTTGGACTTACCGAAGAAGCTGGAGTGTGTAGCCATGTATGTGCTCTCAAGCATCTGTGCAAATCCTCCAAATGCGCCAACTATGCTTTCAATTATTTGAAAGGTGGCTTGCGTACTTTGTGTAAAGCCATTCGTCATACTGTTTGGATCATTTGGATCTCCTTGCATACCACCCATCCCATACATGCCGCCCATACCGCCCATGCCACCGCCATACATAGACCCGTAACCTCCCATACCGCCCATACCTCCCATGCCACCCATACCACCATACATGCTCGAGCCATATCCTCCCATGCCCCCCATACCTCCCATTCTGCTATACGGAGAAGAATATGAAGAGCCCATACCACCATATGGCGATCCAACGGCCCCCATACCGCCTACCCTATTCGCTCCGTAAGGAGAGTAAGCGGATGCATTCTGGTTTACTGTTGATGTGAGGGTTGAAGGTCGTTCAGGTATGGCGGGTGCACCTGACATGGATGTGGTTGATGACGATAGGGTTGAAGAGGGGTTGGAAATAGATGATCCAGTAGAAACTCCCATTGGCGAAGACATTGCTGAGACGTGCAAGTTAGAATGATTCACTTCGGAGTTCTATCAGAGTTACGAACCTGGATTCGCGCCGCCTGCTCTCTCCCAAGGCTTTGGCGGCGACGCCGTCGCCATTTTTTCTTTTGAATGCGCGTATTCTACCAATGGCGATAATTCACGATAGGGGGCCTGTCGTTTCGTTGGGTTGTGATGCGCTCTGGTTGTCGTGAGATGGTATAGTTATTGACGTTCTCAAGTGAGGCTGGTGCCGAGTCCGTCAAAATCTCTAGCAGCTGACAAGCCGGACGTTGCCACCACAGTTTTCGCGGGGTTTCCAAAAATTCCCCACAATCCCGAGAACCTTTCTCAATTACTGACGGCCGATGGATGTAATTGAAGATTGTGCGGTAAATAGGCAACAACTTATGTTCACTTTGTAGTATGGTCTTGATTTAGAGAACCATTCTAGGTGGAATACCCGTTTTGTGGAGATCATCGGGGTTGTATGAATTGCCTCGGCTCGTCACTGCCCATATCTTTGCCAATAAACACTACACTGCTCGGAAAAGACTTTGGCGTTGAAGATATGAATGTTCAATCAGACGTCCCAATTAACTTCGAGAACAGATGAGGGAGAGCAGAAAAATGTGACTACACTGAAATATTTTCATGGCTTTTTGAGTCAACCAAGTATACCAAATTAGTAACAGACTACTGAAGGCAATGACTTTGGTTGCAGAGTGAAGCAATGAATCTATTTTGACTATGGAAAAGACTCCGACAACTATCTAGTTTGTAATGAACCTATCCACCGTACATATATGCATGCAAGTTTATTCAAATTCAGTCTTACTTCAAGTCAGCAAAAGCTTGTGACTTGAGCATAAATTCCTTCCAGGTAGTTAATTTATCAACCAAGACCTTCAAATATGATTAGTGATGTTGTGGTGACAATTTAGGGGATAAATTACCTCATGGCCCTCCTTAACATCTGCCCCGCCATAATAACCAACTCCTCCCATTAATTGCATATTTTGGAGCAATTCATGGGCAGCTTCGGCAGATTGTCCAGCTTGGGACAAAATGTCTGTAAAAACATTGGGAGGAAGCTCTACTGCTCTAGCATCTTTTCCGGCCTCGGGATACAACTCTTTGAACTGAGCCACGATCTCATTCAAGGTATAATAACCGGTGGCACCGTAAAATCTCTTGCCGAGTGACTTCTCCCGGTTCAACAAGATGCCTTTCACGAACTTCCCAGTATCTTCAGCAGTGTCAAGAAGAGGTACTGGAGAATCTCCAGCAATCGGTAGGCCGAGTGTCCAGGCGTTGTTGGGAGGGAGTGGGCGAAACATTCCACCGGGCAAGTTAGACATGTAGAAACCAGGAAGGAAGAACGAAGCTGGAAGTCCGATTTCGCGGATATAAGCTTCAACCGTAGCTTTAGAATCGAAGTGCTTTACGTCAGTGAGTTTTCCTTTAGATATCTCGGTGACGTTGAGCAAAGAACTCCAGACAAAATGCTGAACACCGGCATCCTATATTGCAGTGAGTAAGATTCCCTAAAATGCCAGTCTTGACTACCTACCTTTGCTGCATCGGCAATAGATTTTCCTTGCTTCACTTCAACGTCTACACTTTGGCTCTCCCAGTAATTAGTCACAGCAAACACCGCGTATGCATCTTTCAATGCCTTCTTCAACGATGCTGTATCATTGAGATCAGCCTGTAGAAGCACCCATTAGCCCAGTACTCAAAATTTCAATGCGAATCTCAGCTACTTACAGCAATTGTCTGGGCACCTAAGCTCTCCAACGCCTTAGCAGACGGTTTCGAAACATCTCGGGTGACGCCACGAACAGTCCATTGCTCTCTCGTTCTGGGATCCCCAAGGATAGATTTGACGACCGACCCTCCCTGTGCACCAGTGGCACCAAAAACGACAAGAAGTTTCTTGGCCGACATTGTGTATGATTTTTCGAAGTTCGGTAATTTATTGAAGCTGCTAGTAAAGCTTTAAAATCACGAGGTTGATATTGATAGCAGCTCTTGAGAAATATGTAGTTTAAGCAGATATTGGAAGGTTTATCAGGTAGTAATAATAATTCAATGAGCTGCAAAGTTGAGGATGATGATGATGATGATTATGATATGAAAGACTTAAGAAGGCAGGAAACACTGTACTTATAGATTGGAGATTGACAACATCAGGTTCGCTGAACTATTCAGCTTGATCATCCACTTACCAGCACATTAGCAATTGTATTAGCAACTCGGCTTCATATTGGAAGGAGTTTCGCTCTTTAGGCCACCGAATAGTCTTGATGGTAGATTGACGAGAGCTCATGCTGTCCAAAATGCGGATGTTACTAATCATTCAGCATAATGGTGATGGTTTCGGGCTCGGGTTCGGCGTTTCGCTTAATTCTCAAGAGCGAGATGCTTAAAGATGAGCAGGAAGCACGTGACCAAATGACAAAGCAAAACTCGAGAGACCGATAGCTATATGCGCAAGGTGGAATTCTCGATTGACTTGCATCTAGCAGATTGTCAGACTGGGCAGTGGATTAAAAAATAATTGAAACATATCGCGATCTAATAATTAAGTGCCAAGCTGCCTCCATTCACTCCCAGTAAACTTAGCCCATTAGTTAGCTGTAACTTAACGTGCTTAAGATGGGTACAAACACACACATTAAGCAGTGATGACAACTTCTGCCGAGCAAGTTCCCATCTCCCACGTCTTAACGGTGAACATAGAGAAGTAAGCGTCTATGCTCGAATCACAAACAATCTATACCTTGAAGGTTGCCCCCAATCTAGCGCCTATCGGCAAACTAGGCATTTTCATCACGGCTTCTTTCTCGCAAGATCAGCTCGGCTGTTTACGCAGGCGGTTACACCACCAATAGTGCTTAGCGAGTTGTGGCGGTACAAACCTAACCAGACTGCCGGATCACTATCAATCTCAAGAAGGCACTCTTCTCCTAGATTCAAAATAAGAATAAGGAGCGATGAAAAAAAGCCAGGCGGGTGAAAATCAGGTACTAGCAGAAGGGAGATGTTACCTTCATGTTCAATTAGATGAAGTGTTCAGCTGACGATGGACCCGTTCCCATCCATCGACTATTCAATCCAGTTGCATTCTAAGTGCCAAGATGAAAACCAACAGTGCTATTTCAGTTAAATAGCCTGGCACGCTATACCTTGCGACGATCGAGCTTCAACATGCATCTGGCGCCTATCTGTAACGGCAACACTGAGTTAGGGTACTCTGAAAGCGCTTGCAGATGTTTGTTTTAAACTATTGAGATATAAGAATGCCTCAGCTTTCATCTTTCTCTGATATATGTACCAGATCTCTCATGGTCTTTACGCTGCCTCTTTTCCATTCGTTCTCTTGCCCGAAGAGTTATATATTTGAAGAGCCATCATGTCGGCCCCAGCAAACATGCGGTCAAGCGTCAGCCCTGTCTCGCCCATTGTTTCTGTTATAAGTAGTCAGACCACACTTCCAGGGCCACCACCCAGAGCAGATGTTGGAGGAACATCCACCAGAACCAATTCAAGCAGTCCTGGCCCTACCGCGAAAGAGCCTGCCTTCATCGCATCGAATTGGGGGATCGGATGGCAAACACCATTTTTGATGGTTGGAGCTTATATATTTGGTAAAAGATAATGAGCCGCCTCCTTCTCATGTTACTGATCATGCCTTAGCGCTTGGTATTGCCGTTGCTCATTATCTCTTTTTCCGGCACATTGATGGAAGAGAAGCAGATGGACCTCATCGAGTTATCCCTCAATCATATGTCACAACAATCTCCAACATTCTAGCCAACATCTTTGGATATAGCTTGAAAGGCGGGCTAGCAATGGCCTTTGTGCAGTATCTATGGTACCTCCTCAGAAGGCAAACGATGAAGGTAGCAACCATAGAATTGTTGTTCACCATTAGAGCGAACCCGTTTGTATTATTTCGGCCAGCTGCCTTACAAGCCACACCACTTTTATTTGCGCTTGCAATTATCCTGTGGGCTTTGCAAGTTGTGGTCAGCCTTCCACCCGGTGCTATCACTGTCACCACGGTCCAGAAGATCTCATACTCATCTATTGTGGTCCCCACGTTCAATGCATCATTTGTAAGGCCACACTCTACCCTCGTTATTAGTAGGAGGAGATATTAATTATGGCTAGATGGGAAATGGGTCTGGGGTGGATGCAAATGAATACTCCCTGACAAAGTTAGAACCAGATGTACCATTTGGATTTACATCCGGGTTAGTGGAGAAGGAGTTATCCCTTCAAAGGTTGGTTGAAAGCTAACGTTTCTGAACATAGTGGAGTTGACAGTGAGAAGAATTCAAATCTGATACCTCGTCTTGCAAATCAAATGCTTGTCGCTGGAGAATCCCTTTCTATTTCTTCCCCTTGTGGAAGTGTAAATTGCTCCTATATAATTCAGTTTGAAGGCCCGCACTTTACTTGCAACCAAAGTAGAGTCAACCTCAATTACACAGGCACTAGCTATGACATTGCTATTTATAACGGAAGTTGGTTCAGTCCTAGGAGCTCCTTGCAGATTCGGCCTATTTATAACGGAACTTACACAACTGCCTTATTCAACACAAGTGTTTACACGCCAGTCGAGGCCGACGCTGATATATTCCTATCTTCATTTGGGACCCTTCTCTTGCAAAAGGATACACTGGATTGTCGACCTGGCCGGGCACTGTTTACAGTGAACAATACATATATCAACAATCTTAACAAACGAACAGTTGCAGTGGAGCCTATAGAGCCACTTGTTAATCTCGCTCCGTTGACGAAAGACAGCGCGGCCATAGTTCCAGGGTTTGTTGCTCCAGGACCCGTAGATAGGTCGACACGAGCCGAGGCTAGTATACCGTATGGAACGAAAGTAGCCAACTGGACCACATCCACACTCGCCTTCTATCGCGACAATAATCACATGGCAATATTCGAAGCATTGATGACTGCACTGGAAGGAACATTTATATCAGCAGTCGACACTAATGCAACTGTCGATATTTCGACACCTGACCGGACCAAGACCTACACCGATCTATTCTGGAAGACTGACTTCGTTAATACGCTCAGCGGTGGAACCTGCAAAATATCCAGTATGTTTGACATCTCCCAGAATTTGCACATAGAAATTAACAATTAAAAAGGAACAAATGGTACCTCGTCCATGATCGATAACACCCGGTTCAATGCCGCATTTGGGAAGCTCTCAGCATCGACCTCATCGCCACCAGCTTTCAACGTCACGCAAGATTTACTCAACGACTACCTCTTTAACATGACCTATTCAGTCATGGTAGCGCTCGGCACCTGGAGCACCACATCCAACGCCACGATATCAACCGCAACCAACGTCTACCGGCTCAGTAGCCCCCTTGTACTTATCCTTCCATATTTCCTGAGTCTGGCCCTCGCCCTCCCCTTTATGCTGATCGGCTGCATCGCGCTCGTCAAGAATGGAGTCTCCGCCATGGACGGCAGTTTTGAACAGATCATCACCACCTCGACGGGCAGCTCGGTGCTGGACCGCGCAGCCGCAGGTGGCTGTCTTGGGGGCTATGAAAGCGTGCCCACGGAGCTTCGCGACCTGAAGATTCGCTTCGGGGAGTTCATCGGAAGGGATGGGCCGGGCGGGATCAAGCGTGCGGGATTTGGCACCGAGAGCGAAGTCATTGCCTTGCGGAAGGGTGCCAAATACGGGATTGCGCGCTGGTTGTAGGCAGAGCGTTCTTGCGCAAAGGTGGATGGACAGTTGGGCATGACTTTGTCCGAAAACAACGAATCGAAAGTTAGCGGCGCAATTCATACTATAATGACTAATCCACCTTCTTGCAAATCGTCAAACCGACATTAAGCCAGGTGCTTCCCATCATGAAGAAGACGCAGGCCACAACCAATGACGAACCCAACGAGCATCCCAGATGCGGTCCGGGGTTACAAACACTTTGTCTGGAAAATACAGAAAGTGATCAACTCAAGCCGTTTATAACTTGGGCTACCAGCTATTCATCGAGAACTAAAAAAAAGATTATACTGGAGAGCGAATAAACAAGGCAGGCTGAGAAGGAGCCATACAGAGCCATCAAGGCGCTTTGGCTTTGGTATTGGTGTTAAATTACTGAGCTACCTTTGTAGCTAACTTTAGCTATCAGAAGCACCTGTAGCACGAATAGAACACACATCAAGTATGGGTTTGTTCAAACCAAAATGCTTTTGCTCCAAAGGGCCTATGACAAACGTACGGAAGTAAAGAGATGTGATCAATATTGCTTTTTCTGCCACGGCGCATCATTTCGAACAGTAAAAGAGAAGCAGAAGGACTAGAGGAGTTGATTGTAAATGAAATTTCACCAGCGATCCATTATCCAACAATTATGCCTTGAGTCTGCCTTGATAAGCAGAAGAAATCAAAACAATACACGATCAATCAATTCGAAATAACAGAGTAGAGGCGAAAATGCATCATATTGAGATATTATCTATGGCCCCAAACGATCTGAAGAAACATAACTCCAATATTTTCACGCTATGCAGAATCACCATCAAACCGACCATGCTCTCCAAATTCCCGAATCGACCATGTCGAATTATCAATGATCGAGCAAAACAGGTCAATAGCATGCATAGGCCACAGCTATTCGGCAGCGCTGAGTTACTGGGAGCTTGAATCAGTGTATTTTTCATGAAGCTCAGTTTATTTTACTTACAGAGACTATGCCAAAGACGGACAGGTGATTGCTGCTCACTGATCGGCATATACCATCAAGGTCTTCTCCTGTGATGATCGAATCAAACTCAATATTTTTTGGAAGGACCTGAAGATGGATCGTTGATGTTCGAGAACTGAAAATTACTGCAAGCCTAATAAACAATCGAAGTCAGTTGTCTGTCTGTGGTATTCACATAATGCTAGCGCACACCATCAGTTCAATTGAAGGGAATTGGCTTACTTCATTGTTTCCGTGGTCGGTCGCACAAGAAAATCCGAATCTCCACCTGGCGTGTTGGTGTGTAGGGTGGATTTCATGAATGGTGACCCATTGTGGAGGGTCTCTACAATATCGAACTCGCCACATCCTGACTTCCAGCAAGAGCAGCTATGATATTGTGCGGTCCGAGGAATGTTTGCGTTCAGCAACCAAACTCCGGGCATGTCTCTTTGAGCGTCTCCATTGCTATCGGGTGGCATTGAAAATTCCATTAAGAACAGCTTGTCGGCTCCGTCAAATCCATCTGGAAGATCGTTAACTTGCTGTGAGTCAAGAAAACATGGAATGACTAACGGTATGCTACGGAGCCAGGCCGTACAAATCCACAGTCACCATTTGAGCACGACTTATTGGACATAATTGTAAACTCCTTCTCCGAAGGAACTAGTATATCCTGGAGAATCTGTGGTGATGATGCACAAGCGGAACCCTTGCTATCGATATACGAAAGCGAACTTCCAAATGTGCTAATCACTGCATTAGCTGAGTACCAAAAACTACTTTTGCAGGAGGGATTACTTGTCAAATACACCGGAACAGCCCTCCCCTCCATGATTACCGAGGAAGACCAGATTCTCCAGCTCTTGTTCTTCAGCAGAATAGTACCCTGACCGCTCGAACTTGGCAGCTTGTAAACTCGGGAGTTTATTCAACACTTTTAACTTTGCCTTTCCGAATAAATCACCCTTGTGCATTGAAAGAGTGGAGGCCAGAGGCTCATCTGAATGAGGCGCATTAGACGTTGACACGTTTGGCGCCGAAGTCGCCAGTACAGTAGCCTCAGTTACTGGACCATCAGGCTTTGGTACCGACAACGTTGGACAGATGGTTGTTGTGACGAGGAGGACAGGTGGCTCTGCTATTTTTGCTGGAACATTGGTTGGGGCAATGATTGGGGATCCGAACCTACCCGCCAGATTAACTGCAATTCATGTTTTCTTGGAAATATATCTCCTGACTCTCATATGAGCCGTTGAAGAAGAAGTCAACAAAAGCAGCTTACCAGTTGTTGGCCCAAGATACAACCTTTTCGTCGATTGTAGCAGTCACAATTACGGGCGAGACAGAATCATCATTGGGCTTATCATCAGCCTTTAAGTTATCTGAATTGCATCGAGTCAGCATACTCCTCAACATGTAATGGAGGTGAATCATCTAGATTTTGAATACTCACCACCAGACCAGTCATTGGTCCAATGAACAACTTGACCGTTGATAGTAGCACTGACAGCTTGATCCGGCTGGACTGAACCCTCTCTCTTATGAACGTTGTGTCCATGTCGATGGGCTCCAACATAGCGTCGATGCTTGACCTTGCGCTCGAAATCAGTAGATGGAGCAGGAGTATACACAGCGAACTGCTTCAGCTGGATTGGTCCACGGAAGTGTAGTGAGACCTGTACGGGGTAGGTTAACCAACAACATTGGCTCAAGTATGAACTGGATATACATACCTCTTCATTCAATGGAGAAAGGGGACCGCTAAAGGCATGGGACTCTGTAACGCAAGTGCCATCAGGCTTCATGTCAATCACACGATCATAAGAGCCAGAGGTGCCGACATTGGTGTATCGAACCGCGTCCACGGCCTGGCAATACCAGTTTCCTCCGATCTGCCTGGAGCCGGCGGCGCAGAGATCATCGCGGACGGCTCTGGAGAAAGCCATAACGGACAAAGAGAATGCCATGGTGGCGAAAGCCATTGAGAACAGTGTGTGCTTCATTGTGAAAACCATATGATACATCAAAGAGGATTGTTAACAGAATCTCTAGGTGTACCGAATATAGGCATAAACAAGATTTCGGAAGTGATGCAAAGTGATGAGGGGCTTGGGCTACTTATTAAGTCATAAGTGAACCCGAAGATAGGTAATGTTTATCAAGACAATGAGAAATGAGTGACTGTGGGTGAGGATGGAGCGCGTTGGATAAAGTTGCGACAGACGAAGGCCTCCGAAAAGTGGGTCTATATACTACGTTCCTTCCTTCCCTAATCACTAGGCTACCAGGAAGCATGGCGAGATGAAGCTTCGCTAAAGACGAGTGAGAAGGGCTGGAGCTTTCTCTACTCTTGAAAATTTCCAGTTTGTGAACATGATTCAGCCTACTGGTGAAATCTGATTCCGAACTATTGATCACGGAGAGCAAATCACCAGACCAGGTATGAGCAGGCTTTAGCTTGAGGACGCTATAGATATAAATCTGTGTCATATCTCGTGTAGTTGCTATGCTGCTCCAGGTTTGTACCATCACAAACAATCTCAGCAAGTAGTGTTCACACTGCTATGTAAGCCTTGGAACTCGTCACTGACACGGGGAAAGTCAAGCAACGCTTGGGCTCAGAGACTGAAATCATTCACTCCAGCTTTTGGGTGAACTCGACTCTTTTATTTCTCTGTCATCTGTTCTTTGAATTCTCTTTGCTTTATTCTGCTTTGGTTATTTTGGTCGTTTTGGTTGTGTTGCTTGTTATTCATATACCAGAAAACCTACTACAAGTGTGGTTGTTAACCATAATGAGGTTTTTGGGTAACAATTGGCAAGCAAGCTTCAGCTCGTTAGTCTCTAAACCTCAATATGAATTTTGTTACCGTACAGCACACTTTGTTGATGATTGCTGTTTTTATTTAATCACACACAGTTTCTTAAGCCACATCACATCACAGCTTCTTAAGGATCAAATCTTATTTGCACTCGGCATCACAAGTGAAAGATGCATAAAGTAGCGAATAAAATTTATGAAGTTTAATTTAATTTGTGCATGAAGTACAACTGTGCAATTGCATTGAAGCGCCTAAGCACCCCTTCCTTTTCCAAGTCTAATGGGAATCATAAGTTGAAGCCACTGGCATTCAAGCTTTGCCTTCACATCAATGAAGTCCTCAACTCCTAAAATCCAAAAATAATCATCCAAAATTTACACTATGTACCAAGAAGTTAAGATATAAACAAAATCAGAGCAATTTTCATCATCATTGCTGTCCACCCATCTTTGTGGTGACAGTGCACTTTCCAGCTGGAATGAAGCAGCTTCCGTCACTGCTTCCAATAGGGATAGGATCTTCAGGGTTGCCGTTGCGGGCAATCCAGAGGTTCTGCACCATGTTGCTCACGCAAGGAGTCTCCTTGGCGCTCATTTCCATATCATATGTGTTGCCGTGCTTGTTCATGATAGCTGATACGTCATAACCGCAGCCGGTTGAGATGTAGTTGATCTCAGCCCAGGTGGTAGCGTATGCGCCGGACATGTGCACATCAGTGGTGGCTTGAGCCCATCCAGCTTGGGTGTCCTCCTGGAAAGCAACAACTTGGCTCTCACCAGGTGCGAGGGTAATGCTTAAGGATGGGCTGCTTGGGGCCATCATGGCTCCGAGGTTAGCCTCAACGACACCGTTTCTCTCGAAGGCCTTGTTCCAAACCATGATGGTCATGACCTCATTTGCAGTGTTGACGAAAGTGTTTGTGTATTTGAGGTCTCCGACAGAATCAACCAACATCATGTTAGATCCTTGTGGGCTACCGATGTTTCCGGCTTTGCCAATGATTTCGCCAAAGGCTTTGGTTCCGACACCGAAAGAGGTGACCTTGTTGGCCATGCCTACAATGTTGCTCCATTGGGTGGTTTTACCTGAGCTTGACTTGGGCTTATCGGCAACGGCACTGGATGATGCAGCCTTGGGTGCGACACTGGTGCTGGAAGGAGCCTGGACAGCAGTGGTGGAGGCCTTGACCTTCTGAGCGGCAATTATAGGAGCGACAGTTGGGACGGTCTCGACGGAGGAAGCAACGGTCGAGGTCTTTTGGCCGGCAGCGTATGCGGACGCCCAATCGACATCCATCTTCGCCCAGTCTAGAGCGTTCCAATCGACCACGCTACATGAGTGTTAGTACTGGTGACTGATCTTTGTGGATGGATCATGGACTTACTCCTTCTTTGCGTGGGCTCTAGCATGGCGATGGAGATGAGCATGGGTTGGTCCAGCCAGCGACTCGCAAACGGTCATTGCGGCCACGATGATGACAGATGAGTAACGCATATTGTCGAAGGGATAAGATGTATAGGGCGCAAGAAATGGATTGTTGATGAACGGGTTGAAAGGGGGTGCAGGTGGTATTTATCTGGAAGCGTTGGGGAGAGATCTGAGATAAGGGGTTCAAAAAAAGATCGTAAGAAGGCCGTTGGGTAAAAGAGTGTACGAGCGATGGATTGCTCAATGTTTTGATATAAATGAGTGTGTGGAACTAAAGTTCGGTCAACGGCGACTTGTGTTCTTGGTGATGGAAGAGAAAGAAAGAAGGGGCCGGGAGTAGGGAAAGCATAAGTACTAGAGGCGTGCCGGTAGTAGAGGAGCCAAACCTAGAATGAGTGGAGAGGCTAATTTGGGGGGAAGTCGGGGAGGGAGAATAGAGAACAGGGTGAGTCGTGAAGAGTCTGGGTTAGGGATCCACTGGGCCGTGCGATCGGGAGGGGTGGGAATAGAGAGAGCATGATACAAGCAAGATACCGTAGTAGGGTCAAGTACATACAGTAAGAACGACAGTGAGACAGCGAGTAAGGTAAGGACAGACAGCAGTTCAGTAAGTGGTGCAGTTGAGAGGGAGGGGTGTGCGGATAGAAGGATCAGACTGTTACAGTAGGGGTGAGGTTAATGATGATGGTAGTGGTAAGGGTAAGTAAGATAAGGGTGTGTGAAGAAAAGAACCAGACCAGGACCAAGAACAGGACCACCACAGGGGCCTCAGGGGCATTTTCGGACCAATTTGCTGGTAAAGGCCCACTGAAGACGCGTTCCTGAAGCCGTCCAGGGGACGATGGGATTGCTGGGTGTGATTGAGCATCCTGACTGGCTGCAGCCGGGCGTGGCACTCAGGAACCAGACCCACCCCGCACCGCATTGGGCGCTAGCGTGTTCGCACCACCATCGTCCGACACTCAGTTTTGACCTTCCACGCTTCCACGCTTCAACGCTTGAACCGCCATCCATCCAACCACACGCAATGTTTACCTGTGATTACCGGGGCTCATCTACCTTCATTTGCGATTCATGGGGGAACATGCCGCGAGTAATCACGCTTTGCTGGGCAGCATGGGCGGCGCTGGCTGCTCTCGGGGTTTAGTCTTTGCGCTGCTGTGCGGTAAGAGTAGGAGAATCTGGCAATCTGGTCTGGTCGGGTCTGGAGCACGATGATCTGTGGCCGCGAGACTGATGACGAAAGCATGCGAGAACGAGGACGTGTTCAGCAGCTGACGCCGTGGCTCAAACATCGTTGTCGCTGGCGGCCCTCAATCATGGCGGCAACATTGAGCAGATGTACTGTATGAGCGGCCGTTGATGCTTACCGTCAGCGGAATTGCGACTGGAGCACAACATGAGGGAATTCACGCAGAAACAAGTTCGAGTTGGGGCACTGGCCACGGCTGCAGCAGACAGACGAGGCCGACTTCTCCTGTACATTATGGAGCCCGTGGTACTGGACGTCGATCACTCTCCGACGCTCCAACTCCCGAACCCTCCCTCCTTCCCTCACTCAGGCATGGGTTTACGATGGCCACAATAGCCACGATAGTCGCGATAGGCACGATGGATCCTCGACGTGTCGTGCTCATCTTGCACATCCAAATAGCCGCAACCTAAAGGCCCACGTCAACAAAGGCGGCCTGAGGTCATCCTGTAAACCTTCTATGCGCTGTTGTTGTCTGGTGATGGCTAGACTTCCGATGTGCCAATCTGTCAAAGTCACCATGTTTTGATGGGCGAATGATCAAATCCCCAGCCTTCTGCATAAATATGCTTTTGTGCATCCAGCAGTCGCACCGATGAGTGGTGGATGGATGACTAACTGCAATTATGCAAAGTCAATTGTGACGTGACTCGCGACCCTAAGAATATTCACCCACACTTCGCTTAGTTTTCACTGCTAAATAACTTTCATCACCAACCTCTTCTCCTTATCTTTTCCCGAGAAAGAGAATTGAAAAATTCTGCTAAGGAATTTTCAGAGTCGGGATTTTTTGGGCTGGACTAACTTCTTGACGTGACTAACTTCCACATCGGCTTTTCGTTACAACCAAACTGGCTGACTCGAATTCGAGCGAGTGCGAAGCAGTCAGCGCTCGTTTGAGACCGCCCGGTACCTGCATGTTGTTCCTGCAGGATCTCGTAAAAAGCGTTGGAATACGACCACTTTTGGCTTCCTTCAACCAATTCTCGTGCGCAACTTCGACTTTTCAGCTGATGTCTCGACGAAAGTAAAGTGTCTGGTTTTGCGGCCGACTTTTCAGCAACGTGGTAGGTAGGCCTCTAGTCTGGCGCCAACGGTTGAAGAATCGGTCGGCCCTACCCAAGTGCCAGACTGGCGGTACTCTGCTGGCCAACAGCTATCCGTACAGGGTTTTCAGGTTGGAATTTTCTCGTTGCAGCCTCATGAGTCAATATTGTCTTATTCGTCCACGTATTTAGGGTGTTGGAGACTTTTCAAAATTTGGGCGGTTTGTTATGGGTTTTGTTTACCGCTGATGCGAGGGCCAACGGTTGCGGTGCCTCAGCACGAGAATCCAGTTATCAGGGCTCAGTCGCGGAGCTGCGACGACAACGGGAGCTGACGGGGTCTCTGCTTGGGACGTTTTTAAAATTCTGTCTGCATTTGCGCTCCGTCGGTCAATGCCCAGCTCCATAGTTCGTCGGAACTAAACAAGTTTCGATTCACATGTGTGACCCTCCCCGATTGTTCGAAACTTGCAAGCTTGTCCACCACCGTACCAGCCCTAACAAATCATCCAATTGAAGATCCAAATCTCACTTGGTTAATGCTAGCTGCAGCCAACGTGCAAAAGCCACTTTTCAACGGCCCAGCACGTCCCTCGTCCGCTGCAGCGACCGGGGTAACTTTGATACTCCGACACCCGCCCTCTCGTACGCAATCCCTCTCCCTCCCGTCACTTGCTTGCATGCCTGTCCAGGTATTTGATTTTACTGTGGCAACAAAAGAAACCGGAATGAATCTTGTTTATTTTTAAAGCAAACCTGCAATCCTGCAGCTATGAATAATTGACTCGGAGCGGATGTTGTCACTATTAGTATCTCCCATGCGTAAGTATTTATATATGTAAGCACGGGTACCAAAATAAAGAACATCTTGCTGTAACCACCAACGTATGTGCCGTCCGCCTCTGTCCCAAAACCGGTGACCAATACCACCACGGCCAACGTGAAATCTCCCTTGCTACTTATTTGTGGTGGGCGAGCGTGCATCATGTCGGTATTGACGCTGCCCAATCGAAGAAAGACTAAGTCGGGCCGCCCATCGCTCACATCATCTTATATATTACATTACCGACCGGCTGTGTTACTTACGTACGGCATATTTTGTTTATTAGTCTTCTTTTTTTTTTCTTTTCTTCGGTTTCATGTTGATTCACAGCTGGATTTTTGTCTTTCCTATTCGTTCATTCGTTCGTTTATCTGATTTTTCTTCTTCTTCTTCTTCTTCTTCTTCTAGGGGTTTCAAAGGTCAATCAATACTAAAGAAGTTGTAGTCGTGATCATGGTCATGACATGAGATATTACATAGATTAGCATAAGTCCGACACGCTATCAACCGCGAGTCATCCCGGAGTTAAGGAATCTCTGTAAGATCCAATAATTAATATAATACACAGAGAGCGATATGCAGACCTAGTAAGGTAAGGCAAGGTAAGATAAGGTAAGCGATATGAGAAAGAAAGCACGAAAGAGAAAAAGATAGAGATCAGGATTTGTGAAAATATATGCATATAGATAGATATCTACTGATTGATTTGTGAACTTGGGATGCCATGGAGTTGTTGCTGTAGCGCGTGTTTTTGTGATTCTTATAGATACATGCAGAGATATAGAGATAGAGATAGAGATATCATAAGGTCCCTTGTAGGAGAGGGATAGAGCTGCTACAAGTTGTGCGCTGTGGGATGCGGATGTGCATTTGCTATTTCGAGTACCGATTTATTGCTGCTGATGGGGTGAGCATGTACTCGCTGCTGCAGCTTTGACAGCCGTGACGACTTGAAAGGTAAATTATGAATGACTGAGCGGCGGGATATGATGCCGTGTTGACGAAATGGTCAAGCGAAAGGTCGGAGATGGTCAAATGACATGATGCTCATTCTATTCAGATTGGTTTGTTGAACGTTTGCATTTGGGTTCTATCTTAGCGGTTTGGCTGGGTGGCTAATGGCTACCTGGGCTTCAGTTTTGTCCAGCCGCTCGTGCCTGGTTTCCTTTCGGCTTCACCAGCAACCATCTCCACCGCGTCTACCACCGTCCTCATGCTCATGAAGCTCTGCATGCCAGGTATGTGGTTCCCTTTAGCACCCTCTCTTCTGGCTCCAACCACCACACCGTCGTTACCCATCTCTTCGTCCTCGGCCCAGGCATCCTTGTTCAGCACCTCCCATTCAGCAGCTGCCACTTCTCCGAGTAGTCTCGATTTCAGCTTATCCGTCAGCTTCATGGGATTAGGAAGCTTCCAGCTCTTGATGAAATCCGTTCCCTCTTTGCTCCCGAGGAATGAGTGCGCGGTCCCGTAGGAGTAGTGTCCCATGAGCGATTTGGGAGTGCTCTTCTCTTCCGCTTCATTATCCAAATTGTTGGCACCTTTCGTGGGCGTAGACTGTGCAGATGAGTTCCTACTAGATTGTTGAGGAATCATTTGCGAGCGGATGAGAAGGTTGTAGAAGTTCTTTCCAATATTACAAATGTCTTCGAAGCTTGCGCTTTCTCCGACCGGCACTCCTTGGGCTTTACAAAGCCATGCAATATTATATGCTAGAAGGGTCACTCCTTCGAGAAACAGCGCATGGGCGCTAGGATCCTCCTTTGAAAGGCCGGGAAGAGGTTTGTCAATATATAGTGGCCGAGGACGTGGTTGTGTTGCTTGGTCGGGCAGCCGTGAGCTCGTCGGACTATTGCTAGATGATTTCTCTCCAGTCGTAGGGAATGGAACGTCGTTGTATTTGTACGAGGAGGCCAGTGGGAATATTGTAGGGAGAGGATAGTCTCGATGTGGGAGGGTAACTTCCGCCGGAAGACGGATTGCTAGATAATGTGTAGATAGCATTAACAGATGCACAATATGTGAGAGAGCTGTGGAAATTTGAGCCGGAGTCGCAGCTACACAAACGTTATTATTGTTACACCCGGCATATGTCAGGAGCTTACTGTTCATAGACCTCAAGTCTACAATACTTATACCTCCAATCTTATATTCTTCGACGCCGCCGTGCTTTCGGACTCGTCTAAGTCCATACAATTTGGCAGCCTCGCCACATAGGATTCTTCTCGAGGACTGTGTTACTTCATGTACTCGATCCCATTTGTTATTGGTCATACGAAGAGCCCTATCGACTTCGCTGGTTTGTCTAGTTCGTCTGGCTTCGGTGCCATTTGATGCTGAAGCAAGCTCCGACTTTCTTCTTTCGATGTTTGCTTTCCGTTTGGCAATATCTTCCCGTGCTTTCTGAACTTTGAGTCGCAAATCGTCTGCATGAGCAATGATCTCATTTGTCCTATCTTTTATCTGCTCCTTCTCTGCAACTACTAGATCAACATCTGCTCTGGTAGCTTCTGTTTGTTGTTCATTTGATAGTATAGTGTTGATTTGCTGATCAAGTGCATCTTTCTCCAACAGCACATGTGCATACTGAATTCTTGGTTCGTAAAGGGAATTCCGGGCATCTGTTGGGCAGAGAAATGGGAGCTTCTTCCCGCCCGTTCGAAAACATATATCACATTGCATGTTTGCCGTCTAATAAGGGTGACAGGGAGGATACTCGACGTGTCTCGGTGCTGATGTTGGAATAAGGGGAGACTCGAAGGTTGACAGGTAACCCATGTCGTAGGAATAGCTGTTTATTCATGAAAACATGACAACTTGGGATATAAATTGCTCGCAAGTATTATCGGCAAGGCTGTACATTGGTATGAATCACGGTACTCCAGGAACGACACCACCCGTTCTGAACGTTATCGTTATCAGGAGCCCTCCTCATCAGCTGACCTCGCGTTAAGTGCAGGTGAGCTGGGCACGCCAGCTGCTTCGGGTTCAATGTCTGCTCAGATGTCAACATCAAAACAAAATTGTTCTACTTTAAGTTTTATGCACCCGCTCCTTTCAGCTGAAATCTAGTATTTGCTTTTCTAATTTGAACACAAAAGTGTCGCTTGTTTCATCACGCTCTTTTTGATCAAGCAAACACCTGAAGAATTGTACAACACTATCTATTCATGTCATCAGCACCAGCTCGCTCTCCCCCGAGAACACCACCCAAATCTGGCATGGCAAACGGGAATGAAAATCTAAACGCTGCTCCTAGAACTCCACTTCCAGATGCGCCTTCTCGTAACACAATCCAGACGTCTATGAACCCTCCTGTCTCTAGTAAGTATTTCATTGAACAGAAGCCTGAACCAAGGTTCCTACAGTTACCTTATGATCAAGCAAGATATTAATCTTAACTTAGCATTGAAGTTGAGCCAAACACCGGCTCCACAACCAATTTCAGAATCGCTGCTTGGTAAATCTGGAGAACAAAAGCTGCCAGGTCCAGGCAATCGAGGAGGCAAGCTTGATGAACGTCACTCTGACCATCCAGCTGAGGATGCTGAGCATGACGACGAGAGAAGTAGTAATGGTCAAGCTACTGCTCATGACATAAATACCGAATTGGAGCCCATTGACTGGGAAGATTTTGACCAGCGCTACGGAGCCAAATTAGATCAGGCGGCTGCGATTGAAGAAGAAATCCACGAGGAGTTTAAAATGCTCTGTCAAGTATGTTTTCTAAGACAACCAGCTGGGTATTTCTCTAATTATTCTATAGTCCTTTACCTACTGGGCCAGTGCAGCCACTAACTTCGACGAAACTCGTGGATGGAAACGGTAAGAATCAACTTCCAGGTGATTGTAACAGTGCTAAGCATACCCAGTTTGAAAACTCGGCAACGCTATGTACAGATGGCAGAGACAAGTTTGATTGCTAAAAAGGAGCACTGTGGGTCTTATTCCATTGAAGTCATGACATATAGACTATGGCTCACAATAATGCAGATGTACAAGTCGTTGAAGCATTCAAGGCTGCGCTAAAATTGCTGGGAGAACCGAAAGAATGAATTCCAGGACCAAAGAGTGGCTCAGCCTTTCACGCATTGTTGCTAAGATTATGTTTTGGACGATACATAGTACTGTGTTCTTGTCTTAAGTAGCAGTGGAGCTTTGCTAACAACTTTATAGTAGATATTATCGATGAGCATTAGACGATATTAGCTAGCTTGGTACTTCCGTTATAGAGACTTGAGTGTGCTTAAGATACTACAGTAGTCGACTAGGATATTATCCTCTACGACTGATTTATATCATCTGCTCAAGCTGAGGCTCTGAGCTTTCTTGGTAACTAATATGGATCATTTGCCCATCAACATCTGTCATTTATAAATTTGACAGGTTTGGCAAATCAGGAAAGATGAGGGAAAGGATCCCGAGACACACGGCAAGAGATAACAATCGTTACTCATAACATTATTAACATACGAAACTCTTGTACTGACTAGCCCTTTGTACAGCATATCCTATAATAGTCCCCCATTACCCTCAGTTCCATTTCTATAAGTAGCAATAAAAATACCCAAAATTCGAAGCTATGTTTCACGTGACTACGCGACTCTTGCATTGGTAGGCTAAAACGTCCGCCATAACAGAAATCCTGTAGCTTTCACTCACCTTTATCATCACCTTTAAAAGCCAGCAGCATTAATCAATGACCCAAAGTCTAATTACATAACCTGAAGTGTTAGTGACACTATGTATACACTGGATATTTCTGAGGTAAGCTGCCATGTTTTTGGTTGTTGTTTCCACGCTAATTGCAAATAGGCTGACATGACCGCTTTTCATGCCACTCATTTCTCGATTGCTTCCATTACTCACTTTTCAAACGAGTTTCTAGGACCTGTCGAGGATACTTCCCAATACGATGACGAGGGAGACTTTGAAGAAGACGATGGGCTGGGCTATTACGAAGATGGAGTGAAGCGTACCTTGACAGACGAACAAATCTCCATTTTTAGGCACTCCGAAATCCAGGCTTTAATCCGAGCTCGGCAACACATTGAAGATGCCAAGGTTGATGAAGAAACCCTTGCCCCTATACCTGCCATAGAAGAGGGAGAGGTTGAGGAAGAAGTGACAGTCTCAGAATCCTCCACAGCAGCTTCCATGCCTCCACCCTCCCTCCCTCCTCAATCTAAAGTTAAAAATAAGGGTAACAAGAAGGTACAGAAGGCACGCCAGGCACAAGAGAAGGGCTTTTTCAAGAAAAACATCAAACCTGATCTGCGAAAGCGCACATGGGACAGCGTTGAGTCTGGAATGGATGGCTTAGACTACGGTGATGATAGCGGGTCTGGTTCAAAACAGCAACCTGCACCACAGAGAAGAAAAATATCTTACGACGACGCTTGATCTTTTTATTGCAAAATGAAACTTTCTTGTCTGGTCGGGTAGGTCTAGCCGCTGTTCAAATACAATGGCCGCAACCATTTGAACATGCTTCTGATGTGCTCAAGCATGCCATGTCTTGGCCTCATCTCCTCACACTTTGTGTACTACTTTGTACAATCCACACTCTCCAGACCGGAGCCAAAACCTGGCCCAGTTTTGCAACATAGTCCATCCAGATTTTAGAATGTCTTGCTTTTGGTATGTCTTCCATCTCATTATGCCCCACGTTTCGTAGCTACATGATGAAAGCCAAATGTATCGTCATCCTTAGTCTTACCTTTTCGGGAGACTTTGGCCTTTCAGCCAATCCTGAAGGGCCTTTGCCACTCTACGGAAAGTCTTGATGAAAAACATAATCTTCTCTCTGAGCAGCTTAAATATCTTTGCTTAAATGTCTATTTTTGGTTCAAATTATAGTAGCTAATATTCGGATTGATAGATTCATCTTTCGAGGGCACGAAGTCTCAAAGGTATGCAAAAGACGAGTTTAATGTATTCAAGCCCATACACCACGGTGGGTCAGCATCTAAGCTTCTCTTACATTACTCACAAAGCATTCGAGTTGAGCATAGTGCACGATCTATTTGACATTACCTGTTGGTAAATGTTGATGAGCTTTAAGATGGTGTATGCAGCTCCTGATTACCTCCTAGCCTGAGTCAAACAACAGAATCTTATAACACAGAGATCGAATTCTTGAAACCACGAAAAGATAGGGAGTGAGTCGGATGCTCCACTAACACAAAGTGTCATGTTTCATTCAAAAGGTTGCAAAAGTGCAATGCATGAATACCATCGTAGATACCCTTTGTGATAGATCAAGGGAAGCTCTACGTATCCTAGATATAAACTTGCTCGTAGTCTAGCCTCACTAATTCACTGCAAAATACAAGAGATAGCCAGGCCAAGTACTCTACGTTTTACAAGCCACTCTGGTTCGATCGTCATCCCGTGCATTCAAATGACTTGTGACAATTAGAACATGTCTTGCTGGCTACCGTCCACAGTTCCTAGTTCGGTTTCTTAAATTTACACCATTTATGACTTCTTTCTTCGTATCCGACCTCTAGTAGCTAATTAGCATATATTTAGACCCTCAATCATAGAGGAAATTTTGTGACTCGTATCTCGACGATGATTGACTTACCTGGCCCCATGTGTCCTTCCTTCCAGCACTGAGCACAGTAAAGATCCCCATCACATCCCAAACATTTAACGGTAGCATCATCTTGACATATAATACACCACCCATCAATCTCTTCGTCTGTATACTTCTTCATGACCCCCTTTATTGGCTTATCTGTAGGTTTGAAGGTGGGTACTGAAGGCAATCCTAGGTCATCATTCACACCTGCGCTAAGACCACTTAGAGCTGCCATACGAGCTGCAATATCTGATTCAAAATCCAAGGACTTCTTGCTCCGATCTGATTCTTCGACGGTTGCTGTTGGGGGTGGAGGAAGCGTTGATGGTGTAGATGGGAGTCCACCG
>Ga0247810_10000700_pt1 | contig 29644 bp, 20 predicted proteins | sample UWRJL119311C1_FD_179918 | JGI IMG/M metagenome (GOLD analysis project Ga0247810, IMG submission 179918) | Plant litter microbial communities from Arlington Agricultural Research Station in Wisconsin, United States - UWRJ-L119-311C-1 | ecosystem: Environmental > Terrestrial > Plant litter >... | reverse complement strand
TTTTTAGTAAAATATAAAGGAGAAGGAAAATGGAACTAACCTACAAAACTATCATGAACAAAATACCGTTTTTACTACTATTACTTTGCTTTTTTACCAATTGCAGCAAAGATTCTAATGGCGATGACCCAACTACTTACAACTACTTCTACCCTACTGACGAAGCTTCGATAACAGCGGCTCAAATTGGGGACGGAACGGGAACTTTAGATCCTAAGGGAATCGCGATTGCCAACGAAAAATTATATGTTGCTAATGGCAATGTACTTGAGGTCTTTAACGCGGTAACTTTGGCACATATCAAAACCATTAACGAATATAAAAAAGGAACTACCACTACTCCGTTGACGGAAATTACTTCGGTTGCTGTTGATAAAGGCCGAATTTATATAGGAAGCCGTGAGTCAAGACTTTTTGTAATTGACGAAAATACAAATGCCGGAATCAGCATTGTTGGAAACGGTCAATGGTGGCAGACTTTTGTACACGTTTTTGGTGTTGTGGTAAAAGACGGATTGGTTTTCGTAAAAGAAAAAGAAACCTCGATTAAAGTTTTTGAAACTTCTCAAATTACAGAAACCAGCGATTGGAATTTAAAACCTATCGCAAAACTGAATACTTTAAATGGTTTTGATCAAGTATATTCATTAGATGTTGAAAGTGGAAATTTAGTCGTTGCGGGAAGAGATGCAAAAAGCTATTTGTATTACAATATTGCGGGCATCAGAGCCAATGCGGCAAGTTCACTTACTGAACCTATAAAACCGGTAACGTCAACTATTGTAACTAAACCAATTGCGGTAAGTTTTACCAATGATTGGGCTGTTACATCTGAAAATAACGGAAGCACTAATTATTTACGCCTTTATCCTAAAGCAGATTTTATGGCTCGTAATTATACGGCAAGCGTAAATGCTACTGATGTTTTAGGACAAAATCCTTTTGGAAGCATTGTAGGTGTTGCACAACTTAACGATCGTATCTTTTTATCGGATAACACCAATAAAAAGATTAGAGTTCTTAAACTTAATAAATCTGTGATTGAGGAACAAAATTAGAAATTCCAATTTTTGAAATCTCAAATTCGAAAAAAAACAGAAGTTTTTACAATAAAAAATCTCAAGTTCCTTCATTGGAATTTGGGATTTTTTTTATTGGAATTTGAAATTCTTTTATTCGTGAAATTCTTTGTCTATTGAACGCAGATAATACGGATTCGCTAAAGCGAAAACGCGGATTTAAAACGGATTTTTTATCTTTTTGGATTTTTTTTTTGTAACTATTGTCACCCTGAGCGAAGTCGAAGGGCGCTCCAATTGGAACATGGGCTTCGACTTCGCTCAGCCTGACAATGCGGATAAATTTTAAACTTTAATAAAAAGAATTTTTAGCAACTTTGACAAAGTTTCACGCAGTTTGTTTTTTGGAGGTTGCTCACAAAGTTTATCATTTCACAAGATTGCAAGTTTTCACTAAAAAAAAACCACTCTAAAACCCCAACAATTCATTTTTAAATTTCTAATTTTAGGGAGTATATTTCCAATACATCTTAGAAACTTTATGCTAAAAAAATACAGCTCGTTGATTATTTTTATTGCCATCGAAATTGGTATTGCATTGTTGAGTTTAAATAATCATTTTCAAAACAATTCGGCTTTATTATGCGTCTTTACGGCTCTGTTTTTGGTGATAACGCCGGCATTGTATTATATCTTAAATAAAAAACAAACTGAATTTACTTTTTGGTTTGTTTTTTACTCTGTTTTCAAGATTACTCCTTATGTATTCGAAATGGAAAACAACTTTTTTCAAGTCATTTTTCAATTTAAAATCTATTTCAACATTGCATTTCTGATGTTTTTACTTTGGAAAGCTTTTCAATTTATGAGAAACTTTAGAAAGGCGGTAAAACAAAAAGATATTGTTGAACAAGATGAATATGCTATTATTTCTACTTCTTTAAAAAAATCAATACAGTTTAAAAAACTGGGAAAAATGATCGCTTTTGAATTCTGTTCCTTTTATTATTGTTTTATAAAATGGACTCGGAATACCAACAATCAAAATGGTTTTTCGGGCTATCGAGAAAGCGGTGTTAGTGCCATTTATATAGGTTTAATGATGGCTTCGGTTTTTGAAGCCATTGCGTTGCATGCGTATCTTATTTCGCGTAATAAAATGATCGCCATTGTTATCCTGATTCTTCATATTTATTTACTAATTAATATGATCGGGCATCTGAAAGCAATTTATTTTAGAACCCATCTTGTTTTATCTCAAAAGATTGTCATTCGTTATGGGCTTTTTGAGACTTTAGAAATCCCTTTTGATTCCATTAATTCTATTCAAAAATTCGAAGGAGATTATGATAAAACCAATGAACTTGTAAAATTTGCTTTGTTGGGTAAATTAGAACCTCATAATGTTTCGATTGAATTAAAAGAAAATATCACGGTTAATTTACCATTTGGAATCACCAGAGAACCTAAAAGAATATTGCTATACGTAGATCACGTCACTAATTTTCTTAAAACCGTAACTGGTAAAATAGAAGAAGCTCAAAACTTTGATGCTGTACCCTTGCAGCCAGATGGTGCTACTCCTATTTTTGTTGTTTAGGAATGAAACGAAAAGGTGTAAAACCTGAAACGCGGAGCTGTCACCCTGAGCGAAGTCGAAGGGCACGCAAAGGGCTTCGACTACGCTCAGCCTGACAATGTTGATAAACCTTAAACTTTAAACAAAAAGCATCTCAAGCAACTTTGTCAAAGTTTTGAACTTTGACAAAGTTTCACGTAAAGTAAACCCAATATTGTCACCCTGAGCGAAGTCGAAGGGCGCTCCAATTGGAACGTGTGCTTCGACTTCGCTCAGCCTGACAATGTGGATAAACCTTAAACTTTAAACAAAAAACATCTCAACAACTTTGTCAAAGTTTTGAACTTTGACAAAGTTTCACGCAAAGTAAACCCGACAGGTTTTTAAAACCTGTCGGGTTTGTTTTTAGGGTACACACACAAAGTAACCCCACGATTGTCCTCCTGAGCGAAGTCGAAGGACACGTAAGAAGCACTACAAAGATTGTCGATTTTCTTTGGGTAATTTCTAGTGTGATTTCTCCTCCGAAATGATAAGATTGCAAATAAATTCCGCATAAATCCGTTTAATCCGTACAATCCGCGGGCCATGGCAAACAAATTAACCACAAAAAAAGCTTGTCTTCAACAGACAAGCTTTTATATTCTCAAACGAAAGACTCGTTTATATGTTTAGTTCTTTTGCAGCAGCATCTTTCGATTTCACTAACTGATTTACTCTCCAAATAAAGAATATGGAACAAAGTGTAATAATTGCAATTACGTATCCTAAAATATCATAATTTTCAAGCGGAGCAGTTTTGGTTTTCTGATGTACAATATATCCCGCACAAACCGCTGCGATTCCGCCTGCAATTTGCTGTAAAGAAGATGATATCGACATATAAGCGCCACGATCTTCTAATCCCGGAATAGCGGTATTTAGCGTTGTAGCAGGAATCATTCGGCTCATAATTCCCATAAACAAAATCATATTGATCACTACGATTTCCCATAGCGGAATAGGATTCAGGTTGGTATAAATTAAAATCATAATGATCGAAAGTATCGAACCTGCGGCAAACAATTTGAACTTGCTTATTTTATCACTTAACTTCCCGACCAAAGGCATGATAAAAAGAACTGAAAGTCCGGTAAAGAAAAATACCATTGGCAATTCTAATTGGCTAATTTTGATATTATTGACCAAAAAGGCACTTCCAAAAGGCTGTAACATAAATCCTCCAACCGAAAGAAATGCAATAGAAGCAAATCCTATCTGATATTGTTTGTTGCTTAAGGTATGCCAAAGATGCAAAAACGGACTTTTATCTGATTGTACTTCAAGGTGTTTAATAATGGGCTGCATTTGAGTAATAATTGCAATCAAAATCAAGACTCCTAAAACGGCGATCATGATAAATGCCGAATGCCATCCCCAATTGTTGGCAAAATACAATCCAATCGGAATTCCCAGAATCTGACTGGTTGCAAAAGCCATTTGTATAAAGCCCATCACGCGGCCTCTTTGATGAATCACAAATAAATCGGTTACGATGGCTAAAGATACAGAACCAATTACACCACCAAAAAGTCCGGTAACGATTCGTGCCATAAGCAACATCATATAACTTGTTGAAAGTGCACAGAAAACGGTACCAATAATGAATCCTGTATAAAAGAAGATCAGTAATTTTTTTCGGTCGAATTTGTCTGCAAAACCTGCTGCTAATAATCCGGAAATTCCGGCACTAAACGCATAAGCAGAAACGGCAAACCCAAAATTTGCAGTGGTCATGTCGAGTGTTTTCATTAAGATATCTCCCAGCGGAGAAATGACCATAAAATCAAGAATTACAGTAAACTGCAAAAGTGCCAGAATGGCGATAATGATTTTTTGGTTAAAAGTAAAAGTGGGGCTTTCCCCTGATGTTTTTTCCATATAAAGTGGTAATTTTTTATTAATTTAATTCCTGGCATTCATGACCAAATTCGTTGATCATACCAATGATTGTTTCGGGTTTTAGTACCGAGGAAACAACGCGGAGTACGCAATCGACATCTTCGTGATCGATACTCCATTGCTGTATATCCTGATGGTCGTCGAGCGTTTTACGCAGCGGGCAAGCCGGATCTACAGTGGCAATATTCGTTTTAAAAACGTGTATGGTATTTAAATCTGTATCCATAATTTTTCATGGTTTTAGAGCTTTTATGGTTCGGCTAAAAGCTTCTTTCATAATTTCACTGGTAAGCTTAAATGGCTTCCCTCCCATACTCTTACCCTCAGTATGCAAGTTCAACAGCGTGTATAATGGTCCGTAGGCAACAGACCAAAAGGCTTCAAATGTCATAGGGACCAGTTCTTTGTTACGTAGTCCGTTATCTATAAACTCCTTCATAATCATTCTAAAATCTGCAAACTCCTGAATAGAATCCAGAATAATTTCTGAGTGAGGCGAATGTTTGACGATTTCAAAAAAAGCAACTTCCTTGGGGTATTTCATGGTAAACGCCGCACGGTTTTCCCATTGCTTCCATAATCCTTCTTCAAACGACATTTGAGGTGAAAAGTTTTTTACCGTACTGGTAAAAAATTTAAGTGCAGTAATGGCACCTATTTTTTGTATTAAGTCATCTTTGTCTTTATAATAAATATATAAGGTTCCAACAGAGATCGAACAGGCTTTTGCCAGTTTGTTCATGCTGAAACCCTGAAATCCGTCTTGTACGATTTGATCTATGGCAGTCGAAATTACCAGTTTTTCTTTATCAACATCACGTATTCTCATGGTATTTTTTTGGCAAAGATAAAACAATAAATGAATGAACATTCTTTTATTAATTATTTTTTTGAAATTATTTTAATGAAGAAAAATAACAGGTTTCAAATTCAGATCTAAATAGTCTTGATATTGAAAAAACATAGTCAACGGTTTCAACCGTTGGGATACAATATATGTATCGTGTTCATTACTTCGATGCGTTTCCCGTGGTTGAAACCACGGGCTATGTTTGAAATACGATAAGTTAAGATTTCAACAAAATATATCGCCAAAGTTTGTCATTTCTCCCTTCGGTTGAAATGACAAAAATGCGCACATTAAGTTTGAACAAATCTGATTTCTTTTGTGAAATGACAAACCAGACGAAAATATTCTTATGAAAATGAGTGTCATAGCCCCGATAGAAGTGGAAATCCTTTTTCTGGCTTCTTTAGCCAGGAAAAGATTGGAACGGATAGCGGGATTAGCTCCTGAAAAATGTAAATAAAAAAAACTCCTGCTCAGATGAACAGGAGTTTCAAAAACAAATCTAATTTCAATTTCTAATCTAATTCTAAGTATTTAATTTATGCTAAACCACGTGTTAACCAACCTCTTTTGTTGGCTGTAACGATGGCGTATGGTGTAATCCAAAATAGGCTGAAGGTGTAAAAAACACTGTATGAATAGGCCCAAAGCGAATCTGAAAAATTATATCTTTTTGCGTAAAACAAAACCGGAAAGCTTGATACGATTAAGATTCCTAAAAGTGTTGAACTTAAAAACAATAGTGGGTGAATCGCGATAAAAAAGAACATAAAAAGCATGAACGGATACGCCATAGCGATTCTTAATGCCTGGTTCAGCCATAAAAGTCTTGAACCAAATTTAGATCCTTCTCTAAAATCTGTGAAAACATATTTCGCCATTGCGATGTTTTCACGTACGTTACTTCTACTCCATCTGATAAACATTTTGTATAATCCGGTGTATTCTTCAGGAACGTTTGTAAGTACATAAGCATTTCTTTGAAACAATACATGTTGCCCTTGTTTTAGGATCATATTGGTCATGGCGCGATCTTCACCAATGTCAGATGGTTGTCCCATAAAAGTCTGGTTGATCCATTCGTCAAGACAAGCGAAAACTGCTGTTTTACGATATGCTGCGGCTGCTCCCGGAGTACAAAGAACCGATCCTAATTTACTTTCGGCAGAACGCATGAATTCAAAACTCATTACGAAACTTACATTCAGCATTTTTGGTAAAATTGCTTTTTTGCTGTTTAGAACATGAACGTTTCCTGCAACTGCTCCACATTTTTCGTCTACCACAAACGGGCTAACTAAATTACGTAGCGTATCTTTTTTTACGATTGAATCACTATCTACCGTTACAAAAATTTCTCCGGTTCCTAATTCAAATCCACGGTATAGGGCGTGACGTTTTCCTGCGTTTGCCGGTTGTTGAAAAATCGTTAAACGATCTCCTAATTTTATTTTGGCTTGTTGCATCCAGTACCAGGTATCATCTTTACTTCCGTCATCAACGGCTAATATTTCTAGTTTATGTGCAGGGAAATCACTTTCGGCCAAACTCAATAAAGTATCCCAAACCAGTTTTCCTTCGTTATACGCAGGAACGATTACGGTAACGGTTGGCAACATTTCATCCGAAACGGATTCGATTGGCTTGTATTTAAAAAACAGGTATAAATTGTACAGGAAAACTCCTGTCTGAAAGAAAAATAATAATCCCGCAACAATCAGGAATGGTAATCCCCAGGAAGAGTTTAATCGCTCAATTTGAAACTGATCGAAGTCGTCCTGCAAATGATATACAGAATAGGCTCCCACAAACATTAAGATAAAAGTACTTACCAGCACAAATAACCCAAACTTACTTTTGGTGCGCTCGCTTACTTTTTTTGTTGCTGCATGATCATTACTGATACGAAAAATGGAACTGTTTAAGGCTTGTTCTTTGTTAAGGTCTGATTTCGAAGTATAAAATTGTTCTGATGTTAAGGTTTCACTTTTCATATGACACTACTTTTGATTTGCTTTGTATGGCTTTTATTTTTTTTGCTTTCCTCCCGATTCGTTATTTTCATTTATCGACAGAAATCTACATTATCCCATTTTGCAAGCCTTGTGCCATTATCAGTTTTTACTGGTTTTGAGTTGTTTACCGGTTTTGGTAATTTGGATAGTGTGTAATTATTATACGTTTTTAGGATACAGTATACAGTTTTTGTTGGGGTTTCGGGAGATTTTGGGGTTGAGGTTTTGGTGTGCCCGAGCGGGCTTGAAGTTTCATTATAACGCTTTCTGCGATTTATTATTGTTATGCTGAGATAAGTTGAAGGATTTTTGGAATTTGGAATTTAATTTTTGGGAGCTATTTCCAGCCATCCGCTATATCTTTTCCTTGCTAAAGGAGCAAGAAAAAGGATGCCGCTTCTGTCTGGGCTAGGGGTTTTGGGGTTATTAGAAGATACACTTCAAAAAAGCACAAATAATCACAAGAAAAAACCAACAGAAAGAAGAACTGACTGAAAAACCAGTTATTCGGAAATCCCGAACAACTACTAAGCCATCATTCCGTTTACAAAAACCTCTACGAACTCCTTCATTCTTGCAATAATTCGATCGCCAATAACTCTTGCTTGAAGAATACTTGGTCTATTGTCTAAACATTGAAAAACTTCGTCTTTTATTGGTTCTCTACCGCTATAGATATAAGCATCAATCAGCGCTTTGAATTGGGCTTTGTCCAGATGTTCTTCTTCACACAATTTTCCTAATGCTAATACTTTTTGATCTTGCCAGAATTTTTCAAACTCATCTTCGATCGAATCGCCATCTTTAATGTGGGGCATATTCTCATCGATGAATTTTTGGATCAATTCTCTTTTACTTCTCAATTGAATATCACCGCCCAATAAATCAATAATAAATTTTCTTTGAGCAGCCGCTGTAGTAGGAGTTTTAGCTCCTTTTAATTGTGCTAATAATTTCAAAATATAAGCCACATTTATTTGATCTCTATGGATTAATTCTAATTCAAAATCAATATCTTCAAGTATAGAGGATTTTTGTTTTTGATTGTCTTGTTTTACTTTTTCGTACAAGTCTAGATATTTGCTTTTGTAGTCTTCAAATTCCTGCTCATCAATTGGTAAATCATCCCAGTTAAAATCAGTGTAGGATTGTAATACATTCATCGCTCGCATTAATTTTCTGAAAGCTTGCACAAATTTCGCCTCGTCTTCTTCGCTTTCTAGATCATCTACACTTTGGTAAGTTGGTGTTATTTCTCTTAAAAGTTTTAATGCTTCATCAAACTTTTTCGCTATCTTTTCATAATCGGGCATTGTAACAACTTCTATCGCCTCTTTATTCGAAAACAAAGTAATTGCATCGTCAGTTGCTTTTTTAAGGTTTCTGAAGGCTAAAATATTTCCTTGAGACTTCTGTTCTCCTAAAATTCTATTTGTCCTTGAATAAGCTTGTATTAATCCGTGTTGTTTCAGGTTTTTATCTACATAAAGTGTATTTACTTTTTTAGCATCAAAACCGGTTAACATCATATTAACAACAATTACAATATCTAAACGATCAGCTTCGTTATTGAAATTTTCCTTTTCACGATTTTTTAATCGTTTACTAATGTTTTGGAAATATTTTTCGAATGATGAACTGTCTTTGTTTGTAAAACTGGTACCATACATTGCATTATAATGTCCAATGTATTTTTCCAGTTTATCTCTGGTATGCCTGGATTCATAAAGAGTTCTTGGTTCTGCCAAAACATCAAAATCTACTTCATCAGAAGGAAGAAAATCTTGCGCCTCGTCTGAATCTTCATTCGTACCATAAGTAAAAATAGTAGCAATACGCAAATCGTGTTCTCCGGCTTCTTTCTTTTGCTGAAAAAGATCATAATACTGAATCACATTATTGATACTGCTTACGGCTAAAAGTGCCGAATAATCCCTATTAAAGGTTTTTTGATTGTGATAAGCAATTATATAATCAACAATCTTGTTAATTCTTTTGTGGGAATCTAAAACTTCTTGCTTATCAATATCTTCAACTTCTATATCAATAAAAGTATTACTCTTGTTTTTGTATTTCCCCACATATTCAATTCCAAAACGTAATACGTTTTGATCCCGAATAGCATCTGTAATTACATATTTATGCAGGCAATTACCAAACAAATCTTTGGTAGTTCGTTTTCCTAAATCATTTTTAGAAGCATTTTCTGCAAATATGGGTGTTCCTGTAAAACCAATTAACTGGCTTTTCTCAAAGAATTTTGTAATGCGTTCATGGGTTTCTCCAAACTGAGAACGATGACATTCATCAAAAATAAAAACGATTTTCTTATGTCTCAAAGGTTCAATATTTCCTTTAAAACGTTCTGAAACTGCATTATTTAATTTCTGAATAGTTGTTAAAACCAACTTAGTATTATCTGTTAATTGTCTGATTAGGGATTGCGTATTATCGGTAACATCAACACTATCTTTTTTGAAAGCGTTGAATTCGTTCATAGTTTGATAATCCAAATCTTTTCTGTCGACTACAAAAACTACTTTGTACACCTCAGGCAATTCCATCAATATTTGACTCGCTTTAAACGAAGTCAAAGTTTTACCGGAACCTGTCGTGTGCCAGATGTAAGCGTTATTATTGGAGTTTTTAACCTGATGAATAATCGCTTCTGTTGCAAAATATTGATAAGGTCGCAATATCATCATTACCTTATGTGTCTCATTTATTACAATATAATGCGCGATCATTTTACCCAAGTGATTTGGATTCAGAAAAGCATCTGCAAAATTAGGTAACTCTTTAATATTTTTATTATTAGCATCTGACCAAAAGAAGGTTTGCTTGACCGATTGCAATTTGTTGTTAGCTAAATATTTGGTATTAACACCGTTACTTATTACAAATAATTGTACATATTGAAACAAACCATGATTGCTCCAAAAAGAATGCATTTGGTAGCGATTGATTTGGTTAAAAGCTTCTTTGATTTCGATGCCAGAACGTTTGAGTTCTATTTGTACTAAAGGCAAACCGTTTACCAAAAGTGTTACATCAAAACGATTCTTGTAACTTCCTTCAAGACTTATTTGATTGGTTACCTGAAATAAATTTTGGCTATTGTCTTCGGTATTAAAAAAACGAACATAAAACGAAGTGCCATCTTCTTTGGTTAAATTATAATAATCTCTTAGCGTTTTGGCTTTCTCAAAAACATTACCTTTTGCTAAATGATTCAAAATAGCATCAAACTCTTTTCCAGTAAAAGTAGTTTGGTTAAAAACTTCAAGTTGATTTTTTAGGTTGGAAACCAAAGCATCTCCATCCTGTATTTTAATGGACGTATAATCCAAGCCTACCAATTGCTTGATTAAGTTATTTTCTAATACGGCTTCAGATTGATGTCCCATTTTTTTATTTATAAAATTTATCTTCTTCCCATTTGGAAGGATTATTCTCTATATAATTTTGAATATTTTCAAACGATGTAGAATCTTTGATAATATGATCATGAAATCTGGAATGCCAACTAAAATCAGCATGTATTTTACGCATTTCAAAGCTACATCTTCCTTTATACCATCGAATAATGCGCGATATATTTTCATTCAGCATCGGGTTTTTATCGCCTGTCACTCCTCCTCTTTTCTCTTCGTTGTTTGGAGACGCGATGAATCGCGTCTCTACCGTTGCGGATTTGTTTATGATTAATATCCCATGTACATGGTTGGGCATAATTACAAAATTACCCAATTCGACATACGAAAATTGATTTGCGATCTCTTTCCATAATTCCTGGGCTAATTTCCCTAATTCATTTAATCGCATTTCGCATTCAAAAATCTCCCCAAAATAATGCTGCATTTTATCTGTGCATATTGTGATAAAATAAGCACCATTTGCACCATAATCCCAATTTTGCAATCGGGCAGATGGAATGCGATATTTATTTCGAAATTTTATCATATCTACAATAATCTTTATTCTCTATTGGTAGTACAAACGCGATTTATCGTGTCTCACGCAATGTGAATCAATCCAATTTGGAAATTCCAATATTTGAAATCCGTTGTGTTAGACGCGATAAATCGCGTCTCTACGTGCGTCACGTGTATCGATTCCAATTATCCGTACAGACGCGATTTATCGCGTCTCAACATAATCTACATCCATCCTGATTGATAGACGCGATAAATCATGTCTCTACACAAACATTTGCTGCAACAATCCTTTTTTAAACGTTTGCGTTTGGGTAATTTCTTGGTTGGTACTTTCTATCTTTGTATCAATGCTTGATAAAAAATTAGCTATTTTTTGTTGTTCGGGAACTGATGGAATACCACAAGATTCTATTGAATAGTCTTTAAAATAAATATGTGGGATAGTACTTCCAGTAATATATTTTTTAAAATCAATATTTAAAAGTAAACAATATAAAAAATATGAATCTATATTTTGTTTCGGACTTATTACCTCCATCGTGCCTAAAACTGATGATTTGCCTTTACAATATAACAAACGTCCCACGCCTGCTCCGTCTTTTACAATACTAATATAATCTTTTTCTTCTTTATAAAAATCAACTTTTTTTAAGACTCCAGACGCGCCATAAATAATGAAATCACCAAAATTTTCTTCAATTTTATTTGCTGAAATATTTGAAGATTTTTTAATAGCAACATCACCCAACTTCTTCTCCTCCCAATCCGGATAATCCTCCCCATTCTCATCTTTAAACCGTAATTTACCATAAAACAATTGTTGCATTATGCCTTTTTTGTATTGTTCTAATAATACTTTTTTACGAGAAAGTTGCTGTACTTTTTCATCGACAGCATTTAAAAAAGAGGCTATTTTTTTTTGTTCAGGAAATGACGGTGCTGCAATTTTCAGCTTTTTGAAATAAGGCAAACCAATTGTTTTGATAGTGTTGCCAATTGCAATTCTCTCAAACTCAGGTTTCATTATTTGCAAAACATTATACAAGAACCAATTAGAAGATAAATTTTCCTTTATAGTCCAAACAATAAAATGTTGACTTACTGCCATAGGATGTTTCATGACTGCACTTTTACCTACACCAGCATCTCTCGATAATAAAACTGATCCTGCAGGATGTAATATTGCTGATGAATTATCAAGCCCTAATTGAGTTATTTTAGTATTTGTAAATTCGATGTATCCATTATCTAGTCTTTTAGAGTCAGTTAATGAAATCCAATTAATATCGCCATTATAATATTCTGGATGACTTTTATTTGGCGTGTGTCCGGAACCTCTTTTAGCGAAATCTTCTAATAAAATTTCTTTCCACTCCCCTTCAAACTCTTGAAAACGCAAGCGAGGCAAAAATGCTTTTTTCTTTTCAATATATAAAGTTGCTGTACTCATCAAAATGGGGTTTCAATTCCTAATTCATCACAAAAATCGGCAATTGTTTCATCAGTAGTTTTACCAAGTACTGCTAATTCTCGCAATTCAGTTGTTATTGCTTTTAGATCTATTGTATCTTCTTCTTCAAAAGTATCGACGTATCTAGGGATATTTAGATTGTAATCTTGAGACGCAATGAATTGCGTCTGTACGAGATGGCTGTATTTCTCTTCTGTAATGCGGTTTTTATAGGTATTTATAATTTTGTCAATATCCCGATTACGCAATACGTTTTGGTTTTTTATTTTTTCGTAATGTTGGCTAGCATCTATAAATAAAATGTTTTCTACATCGGTTCTTTTTTTCTTCAAAACCAAAATACAAGTTGGTATACTGGTTCCGTAAAAGATATTGGCAGGTAAACCAATTACAGCGTCTAAGTAATTTTTCTCTTTTATTAAATACTCACGTATGTGTCCTTCGGCACCGCCACGAAACAAAACACCGTGTGGGAGAACAATTGTCATCGTTCCGTTATCATCCAGCTGGTGTACCATGTGTTGTACAAAGGCAAAATCGGCTTTACTACTTGGCGCTAGTTTTCCGTATGCTGAAAAACGTTCATCATTCATAAAGAGAGGACTCGCGCTCCAATTAGCAGAAAAAGGAGGATTAGCAACAATAGCTTCAAAACGCATATCATAATGTTGCGGGCGTTCTAAAGTATCTTCATTTTTAATATCAAAACGTTTGTAATGCACATCGTGCATAATCATGTTCATACGACATAAGTTGTACGTCGTAGGATTCATTTCTTGTCCGTAAAAAGCATTTACAGTTTTTACTTCTTTGGCAACACGTAATAATAACGAACCAGATCCACAAGTTGGGTCATAAACGCTTTTAAGTTTGTCTTTTCCAACTGTTACCAATTGTGCCAAAATACTGCTGACTTGTTGTGGCGTATAAAATTCTCCTGCCTTTTTTCCTGCGCCACTGGCAAATTTTCCAATCAAATATTCATAGGCATCACCAAGAACATCGCTGTCTACATTTTCTAAATCAAAATCAATTTCGTCAAGATGCACAAGTACTTTTACAATTAATTCATTTTTATCAGCTTCTGATTTTCCTAATTTATGAGATGTTAAATCTAAGTCAGAAAATAAGTTTCCAAAATCTTCTTCACTTTCAGAGCCCATTGTACTTTGCTCAATGTGTGTCAATACTTTAGCTAAATCACCTAAGATAAAATTATTTTTTCCGCCTGCATTTCCTCTTCTTGCCAACTCCGAAAACAATTCAGATGGTTCTAAGAAAAAACCAAGTTTATCAATCGCTAATGATTTTAATTCCTGTTTCAATAAAGCTTCATCATCATGTCCTTCGATTTCCTGAAAAGTCAAACCGTCTGGTTTTAATACTTCATTAGCATACAAATCCATTTTTGTACTCAAGTATTTGTAGAAAATAAAACCTAATATGTAATCTCTAAAATCATCTGCATCCATTTTCCCACGAAGGGTGTTAGCGATATTCCAGAGTTGTTGTTCTAATTTTTGTTTTTGTTCGGCTGCCATTAAGCAAGTATTTTTTTACATTATAATTATGAGTGCTAAAGTATTGAATATATACCGAAGTGTAAAGAGGAAACAAACAATTAACTGCTTTTTTCAGGGAAAAATAAAGAGAACTTTTTTGGATCTCGCTATAAAATAATTTACATCTCGACTATTTTAACACAAAAGAGGCCGTATAAACTGCCTCTTTTTTTTTCAACCAAATCTTTTAATCATTTTTCTTATGATCATGTTCTTTTAAAGGCGGATAATCTTCCTTTTTTTCTGGTGTAACACGTCTTCTTTCGTCAAGTGTTCCATCCTCTTTTTTTGGTTTTGGACCTGGCTTAATAGCTTCAACTGTCTGCATATTATTTTATTTTAATTATTATATTAAGATTGGTGACTATCACTTATCTTAAAAACAAATAACTTTATTAAAATCAAATTTTATTTATGGAAAACCATAATTCAAGGAATTATATGAAAAACATTTAATTCATTACGGTTTTCCATACTTTAATTTTAAATCGTTTCAGTATGTTTGTCAAAAAAATAAATCGTTCCTCTTATATACTAAGCGTAAAAAAGAAAAAAATCATTTTTGATAAAATTGTAGAATACATCAAAAAAAGAAATTTATATCCTTAAAGAAAAAGAGTAAATAATCCCCCCCTTTATAGACACTACATAATCGAAAAAAAAATGGAATATTTTAGAATAAATGAAAAACAAAATTTTATTGACAATATTGATACAAGATATAATTCAAATAATCCTGGCACAATTTGGTTTTTCGACACCCGATATAAGTTACAATATCTTTTTAATCAAATCTCTAAAAAATTAAACATTTCATTAGTAAACAATTATAATGAGAAACCCAACGGAATGGCTGGGTACGGCAATGGATTTAAATTGAAATTTTATGTATTAACAGGATTTATCGAAAAAAAATTTCAATCAAAAATTAAAAAAAAGTGTTTTTTAAAACTTCAATTTTATGTACATGAAGGACAATTATACTTTAGTTCGGACATTGATGTTAATTTTTCTGATCCTAAAAACAATTTTTCTGGTGATCGAAACTCATTACAGCAAAATACATCTAAATCATGGAAAGTTGACGAAACCTTCCCAAAAGATTGGAACTCTTTAATAGATTTAATAATTCCATCTGTATCAACAAATATTGCTGTTTTAAATAACTATATTACCAAACAACTATTACCTATGATAGAATCAGAAAATGAGAAAAATTCAGAGAACACTTCAAGTAAAGCTCCTCTAAATCAAATATTGTATGGTCCTCCTGGTACAGGTAAAACATACCATACAATCAACAAAGCAATTAATATTATTAATCCAAACTTTTATTTTAAACAAGAGAGAACTATTATAAAAAAAGAATATAATAGATTAGTTTTAGATAACCGAATTCTTTTTACAACATTTCATCAAAGTATGAGTTACGAAGATTTCATTGAAGGAATTAAACCGGTTAAACCAGATGACAATGATGAGTTTTTAAAATATAACATACAAGAAGGGCTATTTAAACTAGCATGTGCAAATGCCGCATATTTATGCTATAAAAAATATCAAAAAACAAAAAGACAAACATTTAAGTATACTTTTGATGATTTATATGATGCTTTTATTGAAAAGGTCCAAAATTTATTAAAAAACAAAAAAGCACCTATATACAAAACACTGACTGGAAAAGAGGTAGCTATAATTGAGATAAACAGTAACGACTCAATAAAAGCAAGAGCTAAGAATTCAATTGCTAATAGAAAGCCTGCTCCGCTAACAAAAGAAAACTTGCAAAAACTTTATGATAAATTCAATAACGTAGATGAAATCACTACTCTAAAACAAGTACGAGAAACTGTTGAGATAAGCCCAAGAATAACAGAATTTTATGCTATTTTCAAAGGACTAAAAGAATTTGAATCTAAAGAATTCAAACCAGACATTGATATATTAGATGAAAACATAGAAGTCGAGAGCTACGATATTGAGGAAGTAATAAAAAAATTTAATGCCGGTGTATACACTAATGCAATCAAAGAGTTTGGCACAATTGCAGAACCTATTGTATTAATTATTGATGAAATTAATCGGGGTAATGTTTCTCAAATCTTCGGAGAGCTAATAACCCTCCTTGAAGAAGACAAACGATTGGGGAAAAGTGAAGCTCTAGAAGTTACTTTGCCCTACAGTAAAGAAAAATTTGGTGTACCTCCTAATTTATACATTGTTGGTACTATGAATACTGCAGATAGAAGTGTTGAATCTTTGGACACAGCTTTACGAAGACGTTTTTCATTTACTGAAATGATGCCGGAATATGATGACCTTATAGAAATTCAGTTTAAAGAATTTAATTTAGGAGATTTATTAAAAGTCATAAATGATAGAATTGAAGTTTTATTGAATAGAGATCATACAATTGGACATTCTTATTTTATTAAAATAAGAAAAAATGATCATGAAGGTTTAAGAATAACTTTTAAAAATAATATTATCCCTTTATTACAAGAATATTTTTATGGAGATTACGAAAAGATTGGGCTAATTATAGGAAAAGATTTTTTTGAAGAACCTAAAAAATATAACAAAGATATATTTGCTTCTTTTAATAGTCAGCAATACCCTGAAACTGGAAATATAATAAGATTAAAAGAAATAGATGAAAATTTTGACATAATTAAAGCTGTCCAATCACTTCTTAACATTAAAACATCTGAAATCCTTGAAACTGAAAATGAATAAAATTCAGGTTTTTGAACATAGCTTTTTGCCTATTAGTGGCAAATTTGCACAACGCCATTTTGTTGCTTTGTCAAAACTAAATGAGTCACATAATTATCAATATTTTGATTTAAGGCATAACGGTATAAAATTCAAACAATTTGTAGGTGTTATTCAAGTAGCCGGTCTAACAATTGAAATTCTTCCTAAAATAGATAACCATAGCGGAGATGAAGCAGTATGGCAAAAAGCTTTAATAGAAATGCTTCGCGTTACAAAAAAATTGAAAGTACAAAAAGTTGATCAGGCAAATGTAAAAAGACAAAATATTCATTTGTTGGATCTCTACTTTGAGTGGTTTTTAAATGAAGTTCAATCCTTAATTCATCAAGGTTTGATCAAACAATATTATAAAGAAACCGGAAATGTCAAAGCATTAAAAGGTAAATTAGAATTTGCAGGACACATCAGTAAAAATCTTGTTCATAAAGAGCGATTTTTTACTACTCATCAAGTCTATGACAAAGATCATCTTGTTCATCAAATAATTTCTAAAGCTTTAGATATTGTAGAAAAATGTACAAAAGGAAATTATTTATATTCTAAATGCAAAACGGTGCAACTGGATTTTCCAGAAGTAAAAAATATTTCAGTTACTGAAGCCACATTTTCAAAAATTCCTAAAACCAGAAAAACCGCTCCTTATGAAACCGCTTTAGCAATTTCAAAATTTATTATATTAAATTTCGCTCCCAATATTTCAAGTGGTTCAGAAAACATGTTAGCCTTATTATTCGATATGAATAATTTATGGGAAGAATATATATTGGCAAGATTGAAACAATCAGAAAGAAAAGTAACTGTTCGCGGTCAACAGTCTACAACTTTTTGGAATAGCATTTCAATAAGACCTGATATTGTACTTGACCATTTGAAAAATAAATTTATTATTGACACAAAATGGAAAAACATTTCAAACGATAAAACTTCAACACACGATTTACGTCAAATGTATGTTTATAACGACTATTGGAATTCTGATAAGGCAATATTATTATATCCATCAAATAAAACAGAACCACCTCTATTTAAATCATTTGAAGATCATAGTGTACAAAAATATACAATAAACAATGGGAAAACTGAAGAAATAAAACAACATCAATGTGGTTTGGGGAAACTTTCTATTTTCGAAAAAAATGGATCTGAATTAAATAAAAACATTGGCAATGAAATAATAGATTGGTTTATCAATCCACAATAAGATTAATCAATTATTAAAATCCCCCTACTCCTCATACATCTCCATCCACAACCTCGTCTCTTCCAAATCTAGTTCCTTCTCAATCTTCCTGAAAATCTCTTCGTTGACAGAACCCGACTTATGCATCGATTCTAATTTATTGCGTTCCACATTCAAAAGATCGATTTGAAGTTTGGTGAAATCGTTGAAGATCTCGCCGCCCATTATATTTCCTTTTCCGAAAAAGTTGGCCGGGAGTTCCGTTTTTTGGAGGCGGTTGAATTTTACCTCGTATTTACTTTTGATGTTGTGCAGCAAGTCGTCGTTGAGTAAGGAGAAATTATCTTCGATATGGGTGATGGTTTGCGAAACGATAATGTTTCTTATCTCGTATTCTTCGGCGATGATGGAATACTTTTCGATTTTTAGTTTTTTGATTAGCCAAGGTAATGTTAGTCCCTGAATGACCAAAGTCGAAAGAATCACACAAAACACCAGGTAAATGATGAGGTTTCGTAATGGGAATGCTTCCGTTTCGTTCATCATTAGCGGAAGCGCCAAAGCCGCTGCCATCGACACCACGCCACGCATTCCGGACCAGCCAAAAACAATCATGTTTCGGAAATCGAATTCTTCCTGCAAACGGATTTTTTTACTGATATATCTGGGTAGCAATGTCGCCGGAATCACCCATAAAAAACGCACCAAAATCACGACAATACTTACCGAAGCGCCCCAAAAAAACAAAGACCAACCGGAGTAATCCCCGATTCCTAACATAATTTGTCGCAACTGCAATCCGATTAAGATAAAGATCAATCCGTTTAGAATGTTGGTTAAAACACTCCAGATGGTTCCCGTCATGATTCGGCTTTCGTGGGTGAAAATCGTTCCTGATCTTGCCGATAGAAAAAGTCCGGTTGCCACTACGGCCAAAACTCCCGAAGCTTCAAAATGTTCGGCAATTAAATACGATGCAAAAGGCGTTAATAAAGTTAAAGTCGCTTCGATCACTTCGTCGCAGACAAACTTTTTATGAATAAAACTCATGATATATCCTACGCCTAATCCAATGGCGATTCCTAAAACCGACATGATAACGAAGTTCAGTCCGGCTTGCCAAAGGACAAAATTTCCAGCGGTAATAGCGGTCAAAGCATATTTGTAAGCGACAAGTCCACTGGCATCATTCACCAGACTTTCGCCTTCCAGAATCGCAATTAATCTCGGGTGCAAACCCAAACCTTTTGTAATAGAAGTTGCGGAAACTGCATCAGGTGGCGAAACGATCGCGCCCAGTAAAAAAGCTAACGGCCAGGAGATATCATCTATCAGCATATGTGCTGCAACAGCCACGGCCACGGTCGTAAAAAGTACCAAACCTACAGCCGCCAAAGTAATTGGTCGAATAGTTTGTTTAAAATCTGACCAACTCGTGTACCATGCTGCGTGATACAAAAGCGGCGGCAAGAAGACAATAAACACCACTTCTGGACTTAAAGCAATAACCGGAAGCCCCGGAATGACGCTAATAATTACTCCGCAAAGTACCAGCACAATCGGAATGGGGAAATTGTATTTTTTACTGATAAGGCTTAGGAATGCAACCCCGAAAAGTAACATGATAATTACGGTAATATTTTCCATTTTCTGATTGTTTTGGTAATTCTGGTATTTAGAGTACGAATATAATATTTTTAAATCTTTGCGTTAATTTTTTTAAACACATAGAAACATAGATTAAAACTTTATTAAAGATGATTTTAAAAAATCCTGATTTTCTCACATAGCTATAACCTATATCAAAACCAATGATTTCCTGACAGCTTACTATGTGAATTCATGTTGAAGTGAAACGACTTTTATTTTCGCCCTCTAAAGCTATGTTTCTATGTGTTTAAAAATTATAGCCACTGATCAAAAAAAATACAATGCTGACATAAAATGCAGTAACCTAAAAATACTCCTTTTGAGAACTTTGTCAAAGTTTTGAACGTTGACAAAGTTGGCAACATCGTTATTTTTAAAATTTCCATCTTTCAAAAAAATCATTTTAATCCTTTATCCCGATAGCTATCGGGAGTGGCAAAAAAATTAAACGAAACACAATTAAACTCCACCCCGCAAAACCTCTTTTAACCAAATTTTATCATACTTTCCATCATAAATACCCTAAAAAAAATTACATTTGACCCTTAAATTCATTGCCTTACATTATGATTCAGAAAAGAAATTTTATTGGTTTACTGGCCCTAATAGCCGTCTTTTTTTACGCGCCTTTAACCTATTCACAAACCAAAGCGGTTACAACTGAAACTGCATCGGTTAAAGCTGATACTACTCCGCCTAAAACCCCAACCAAATCGAAACTTTTTGAAGAAAGTGCTACCGACAGCGATTATTTGATGGCGATCGAAAAAGCGGGTGAGGTTTTAGAATCTGCTCATAATGACACTGAGTTTGACGGTAACAGTCATCATTTATTTGGCGAAATTAAAAGAACACAAGGCAAACTCGACCTTATTCTGGCGAGTTTAAAAGGTGCTAATCCTAATGTGCGCAACCAGCAAATGTATCGTATTGTCCTGAAAGAAATCGAACAGGAACTGGACGAACAAAACACGGCAATTAATTCCCGAAATCTGGCGCTTGAAAAAATCAAAGGCAGGGTAATTGAATTGCGCAAGGATAAAACCCTGATGGGACTTTTGACAGATACCGTTAAACGCAAACAATTTAAAAAAGAATTTGCCAACCTAAAAAGCAGGTACCTGAGTACGGACAGTTTAATGACCAAAAATCAGGGCATTTTAAATACGAATAAAAGACTAACTGTAGAAAGAAAAATTGCGGTTTCGAATGCTTTAATTACGGTAGATAGTAAACTGGAACAATCCGGAATAAGCATGCTCAAAAAAGAATATCCTGTTTTATGGAGCACCAGCGATTCTACGGCTAAAAAAATTGTCGGAAAAAATATCAAGGCTAAAATAATCATCGAAGAGAATGTGGCTTCGTACTATTTGAGTTATAAAGCAGGTGCCTTAATCTTTTTGGTGTTATTAATGGGATTATTGGGCTGGTACATTTTACGCAATTTAAAATACCTTAAAAATAACGGCCACGACGAACATTTATCGGAGTTTAACTTTAAATATTTAAATCGCGGTATTATCGTTCCTGTTGCTGTAGTGGGTCTCAACATTGCGGTGGTGAGTAATTTATATGCTCCGGCGATGTTTATAGAACTCATTCAGCTTGGTCTTTTGGGACTTATCACAATTCTTTTCAAAGACAATTGGTCAAAGGTGGCGATGCGCAATTGGTTGCTTCTTTTAGTTTTATTTTTTGTGTTGTGTTTCCTTGACTTATTTATTGCCGTTGGTTTTATACAACGCTGCGCCTTTATCATCATCAATCTTTTGGGCGTTCGTTACGGATTTGTTCAGATAAAAACCCTGAAAGATCAGCTTTACTACAAAGGATTTTTTAAATGGGCTACGATCATTTTTATTGGTCTGAATGTGCTGGCGATCCTTAATAATCTTTTTGGAAGGGTTTCGCTTGCCAATATGTTAAGCATAACTGCTTTTATATCGCTTACGCAAATTGTTGCCTTAAGCGTACTTTTGAAAATAATTTTAGAAATTATCCTTTTACAAATTTATACTACCCGTGTAAAACGCGGTATCGAAAAGATTTTTGATTACGAAAGCTTGTCTGAAACACTCAAAAAACCTTTCATAATTGTAATCACTTATATGTGGGTTGTGGTAATCGCAGCCAATTTAAACATTTGGGAATCGCTGCGTACCGGTTTAAATTCATTATTAAATCATCCTAATACCATCGGGAGCATCACTTTTACGTTAGGAAACATCGTTTTGTTTTTTATCATTATCTGGATGGCCCATTTACTACAGAATTATGTGGCATATTTCTTTGGTGAAGTTGATGATGAAAACGAAGAAAACATCAATAAAAAACAACATTCTAAATTACTGATCACAAGATTGTTAGTATTAATTTGTGGTTATCTTCTGGCCGTTGCCGCATCCGGAATGCCATTGGATAAACTAAGTATTTTATTAGGAGCTTTGGGAGTTGGTGTTGGACTTGGTCTTCAGAGTGTGGTAAACAATTTCGTTTCGGGTATTATCCTGATTTTTGATAAACCGATACAAATTGGGGACGTAATCAATATTGCTTCTGAATCCGGTCGTGTAAAATCGATGGGATTGCGTACGACCAAAATCAACTCAGCAAACGGTGCCGAAATCATTATACCAAATGGTAATTTATTATCGCAAAATATTACGAACTGGACGTATACAGACAATTATAAACTGGTAGAAATCGCTGCAGAAGTAAGCGGTGACATTATGCCGGAAGATATTAATGCCTTAATATTAGAATCTCTTGAAAGCATGGATTTAGTCAATAATACTAAACCTCCGCAGATTTATTACACCGCAATTGCCGATGGAAAATTCAAACTGCAAATAAAATTCTGGTGCAGCATTTACCGTACCGAAGAAACCATTAGTAGTGCACGTCAGGTACTTTTTAGTAATTTTAAGGCTAAAGGTTTAACCTTATCAACATAAAAATAATTTAGATTATATCTTAAAATCCGTCAAATCAAATTTTGGCGGATTTTTTTTTGAAGCTGATTTTAGAAATAAAAAAGACATTAACAATTGTTCGATGAAGCAAAACCAATTTTTTATTTTTAAAATTCATTGGAAAACAAACCCTCTAAAACCCTTAAACCGTTAATTTTAAAAACAATAACTCCTAATTACAGATTATTGAATTAGAATCGAAAGCGTTAAATTTATCCGTATATTACTGATTAATAGTAATAAAATTAGTTCTATCTTAGCAGAATTAAATCGATTTTGGATTAAATATGAACTTTAATTAAAGTAAAAGTCAATTCAAAACAGATACAATTAGGAAATCTAAAGGTGAAATAATTGCTTAAAAAATAAAAAAAATATAATATTCAAAATGATTAAACAGAATTACAATTTATTGCTTGCAGATGATGATGAAGATGATTGCGATTTTTTTAAAGAAGCACTGGATGAATTAACGCTTCCGGTATCTCTCGTAACTGTTAATGATGGCGTGCAGCTTATGGATTTTTTAGCAGATCATAGTGGAGAAAATTTACCGGACCTGCTTTTTCTGGATCTTAATATGCCCCGCAAAAATGGCTCTGAATGTCTGAAAGAAATAAAAGAAAGCGAAGCGCTCAAAAACCTTCCTGTCATTATTTTTTCTACTTCGCTGGACAATGAGATTGTCGAGCTGATGTATGCAAAAGGGGCTACTTATTACATTCGTAAACCAGGCGAATTTTCTAAATTAAAAAAAGTGATCGAAAATGCTCTTAATGCAGTATCCGAAAATAATTTTAAGCAACCTATAAGAGAGCAATTTATACTCCAACCCTAATTCGTTTCCAGAATGAGCTCTACAGATCATAAACATTATTTTCTATCCGATGGCGGCGAAATGGGCAAATTGATACGCTCAAAAGACTGGAGTAAAACATCATTGGGCGATCCTGACAACTGGCCTCAAAGTCTTAAAACCATTGTTGCCCTAATGCTCAACAACCCCTTTGGAATGTTGGTGGTTTGGGGTGACGATTATACGCAAATATACAACGATACTTACAGTCAGATTCTGGGCTCTAAACATCCCAAAGCCTTAGGGATTAGTTCTCAAACTACATTTTCAGAAGTTTGGGAGATCCTTGCGCCTATGTTTCATGATGTTATGAAAGGAAGTTCGGTGAGTTTTCCGGATTTTAAATTGACATTGGACAGAAATGGATATGATGAAGATTGTTATTTCGATTTCTCGTACAGCCCTATAAAAAAAGAAGATGGTCTAATAGGTGGTCTTTTGGTCACCGTTATCGAAAGTACCGAAAAAGTGCGGGCAACAGCAGCGCTAAAAGAAAGTAATCTCAGATTTAGAAATAACATCATGCAGGCTCCTGTGGCCATGTGCGTGATGAGAGGACCAGATCATGTTGTAGAAATTGCCAACGATCAGATGATTCAGTTATGGGGAGTCAAAGCCGGTGAAATTATAAACAAACCTGTTTTTGACGCTTTACCGGAAACAAGAAATCAATATCTTGAAGATGTACTGAATAATGTGTACAAAAGCGGCAGAAAGTTTATTGCCAACGAACAACTTGTAAAACTGCCTCGTAACGGAAAAATAGAAGATACGTATTTGAATTTTGTTTACGAAGCGCTGAGAGAAGCTGACGGCACTATTTCTGGCGTTGTAGGAATTGCAATAGAAGTGACTTCGCAGGTTCTTTCGCGTTCGAAAGTGGTCGAAAGCGAGCAAAAAGTAAGAGAGTTGGTCGAAAATGCACCTTTCCCGATTGCATTGTATGCCGGAAAAGACATGATTGTTGAACTGGCCAATGATTCTATTATAAAAATATGGGGAAAAGGTAATGACGTTATCGGAAAATCATTTAAAGATGTGCTTCCAGAGCTCGATAACCAATTGGTTTTTGAGCAAATTACTGAAGTCTTAAACAGCGGAAAATCTTTTCATACCCAAAATACGCCTCTTGATCTTACTGTCGATGGCAAATTACATACCTATTATTTCAATTACAGCCTAACGCCAATATATGATGTAAACGGTAATGTTTATGGTGTAATGAATACAGGAGTCGATTTGACTGATCTGAATTTAGCCAAGAAAAAAATAGAGGAAAGCGAACAAAATTTGCGCAGTATGGTGTCGCAATCGCCTATTGGTATTTGCGTACTGGATGCAGCAACTTTAATAACAGAAATCGTAAATGATAGTTTTATTGAAGTTGCAGGAAAAAAATACGAGGAAATTGCAGGAAAACATTATTGGGATGCTTTCGCCGAGGTAAAATCTGCTTACGAAATTCCGCTGCAAAAAGTAATCGACGAAGGAAATCCGTTTTATGCTAATGAAGTTGCAATGCCACTCATTAGACATGGTAAAGAAGAAACAATTTATGTGACTTTTGTTTATGCTCCGTTAAAAAATATTGATAATAAAGTTACCAAAATTGCTATTTGGGTACTGGACAATACACCGCAGGTAAATGCCCGTCAAAAAATTGAGGAAGCAGATAAACGTTTCAGAAACACGGTAAAACAAGCTCCTATTGGAATTACTATTTTACGCGGACCTAACCACGTAGCAGAAATGGCCAATGAAGCTTATTTAAAATTGGTAGGAAAAGAAGAAAGCAGCTTTGTAGGCAAACCTTTGTTTGATTCTTTGCCGGAAGTAAAAGGAACTGTTGGCGATCTTTTAGATACTGTTTATTCAACCGGGATTCCTTATCACGGAAATGAATTACCTGTACCAATTAACCGATCTGGAAATCCGGAAATTTTCTATTTTGATTTTCTTTACCATCCTTTAAAAGAAGAAAATGGAGAAATTTCAGGCATCATCGTGACCGCAACAGAAGTTACTGAAAAAGTCGAATCCAGAAAGAAAACAGAACTCAACGAAGAAAGGCTTAACATTATAGTCGAAGCCAGTGAACTGGGAACCTGGGAATTATATGTAAAAACAAAAAATCTTCAGTACTCAAACCGATATCTGGAGATTGTTACCGGTCATAAAAATATCGAACATTTAACTCATGCCCAACTTCTTAGCCATGTGCATCCTGATGATTTGCACATACGCGAGAAAGCATTTAAAGAAGCTATTGCTTTAGGAAACATTCATTATGAAGCGAGGGTAATATGGGATGATCAATCGATTCATTGGGTCGAAGCCAAAGGAAAAGTATTTTATGATTCAGAAAACAATCCGGAAAGATTGTTAGGAACCATAAGAGATATTACCGACGAAAAAAATCACCAGCAGGAACTTGAAGCAAGCGAAAAAAGATTCCGTAAACTGGTCATGGAATCTCCTGTTCCTAAAGCGATCTTAAAAGGCAAAGATATGGTGATCGAAATGGTCAATGGCGCCTTATTGAAAAATATCTGGAGAAAAAATGAAAGCGATGTTCAGGGTAAAAATATATTAGAGGTTTTCCCGGAACTCAAAAAACAAAAATATGCCAGACTTTTAAATGAAGTCTACAGTACAGGAAACGTACATTCAGAATCTGAATCTTTGTTTTATATAAATACTGATAATATTGAACATAAAATGTATATCGATTTTGAATTTGCACCTCAACGCGAGTTAGACGATACCATTTCAGGTATAAAAATCACCATGATTGATGTTACCGAAAAAGTAGAAGCAAGAAAAAAAATAGAAGAAAGCGAAAAAAGATTCCGTTCCCTGACCGAAAGTATTCCGCAGCTTATTTGGGAAACTGATGATAAAGGAAATGCATTGTTTACTTCAGGCAAATGGTTCGAATATACTGGAGTAGTTCCTACCGGCGAAGCAGCTTGGAAAGCCATGATTCATCCTGATGATTTTGATGAAAACTCCAGAATATGGAGCAAAAGCTTAGCCACCGGAACAATGTACAAAGCAGATGTGAGGGTTTTAAGAAAAGACGGAACCTATAGATGGCATTCTGTTATTGGCGAACCTGTTTTGAATAAAGACAACAAAATCATTAAATGGGTTGGTGCTTTTACCGATATCCAGACAGAGAAAGCTTTTACACAAGAATTAGAAAAACAAGTTACGGCACGTACCAAAGAACTGGAGCAAAAAAATGTCGAGCTGGAGCAAATGAACAAAGAGCTTCAGTCTTTTGCTTATATTTCGAGTCACGATTTACAGGAACCGCTGCGAAAAATTCAAACTTTTGCAACGCAGATTATCGAGAAAGAATCTGATAATTTATCCGATTCCGGAAAAGATAAATTTCTTCGAATGCAAAATGCTGCACAGCGAATGCAAACGCTTATCAATGATCTGCTCTCCTACTCGAGAACGAATATTCAGGAAAGAAAATTCGAAAAAGTGAATCTTTCTAAAATTATCGATGAGGTAAAAGAAGACCTGAAGGAAGAGCTGGAACAAAAAGGAGCCGTAATAGAAATTGACAATACCTGCGAAGCGAGTATTATTCCGTTTCAGTTCAGACAATTATTGTATAATCTGGCCAGTAATTCCATAAAATTTGCCAATCCGGAAATCCCTACTGTAATAAAAATAAACTGTGAATTTACGAAAGGCGAAAATTTAGATCATGAGTCTTTAATTAAAGAAGTAAATTATTGCCACATTAGTTTATCGGATAACGGTATTGGTTTTGAACCTCAGTACAGCAAAAAGATATTCGAAGTCTTTCAGCGTTTGCACGGAAAACTCGAATACACCGGAACAGGAATTGGACTTGCAATCGTAAAAAAAATTGTAGAAAACCATAACGGAATTATCACCGCCAAAGGCGAAAAAAATAAAGGAGCTACTTTTGATATTTATATCCCTGTAATTTAAGTTTAAGCTTAAATCTAAAACAATAAAAAACGGAAACAACTTTTAGAAAGTCGTTTCCGTTTTCGTTTCTAATCCTCCCAAGGAATTAAAAAAATTTACTTTGATAGATTATCTTGTATAAACAGTAATAACACCAGTTGCTTTATCTTTCAATTTCAGCTCTTTGTTTGTAAGGTTCATGATATCGCTAGTTGAGCTTAAAGCACCAACAGTAAGCGTTAAATCATTATGAGATCTTACATAAGTTCCTGTAGTTTCTACTAAGGCACAATCAGAACCATTGTAATCACCAATAACAGCTGCATTGCTTAATCTTAGATCTAAATAATCTTTTTTGCATCCCGCTTGATTTTGCGGAGCATCAATTAAGACCTCTTTACCGTCAATAATTGTTCCTGTTTGGCTTAGGTTGTAAACACCCTGAATTGGAACGATTGTTTCCCCGTCATTGTCATCGCTACTACAAGATGCTGCAAATAAACCCATGCTCAATAATAATCCGAATAATATTCTTTTAGTTTTCATGTTTGATTTCTTTAAAATTATTTTATGCTAAATTAGTTTTAAAGTCCCCCAACAATGTTCTATAATTTTCGGTTTGATTTACATAATTTCATTTCAGTTTAAAGAAATTATTTACGGAATCAGAATTAGCAGCGTTATTTACATGGCTTATTACTTACGTATCTTCCAATCATGTAATTTGTAATAGGCTTTAAATATAAACTCTTCCTTTCCGGATGATATCCTATTTGATTAAAGCATTCTAGTGAATCTGGACATCTGGCATAAAACACTATAGCCTTTTCATTTTTAAAGAATGCTGTCGAATCACACACTTTAATTCTTTTAAGATCAACCTGATTTGGATCTATAAGTTCAATATTGTTATCTGCCGCTTTCAAATCGCAATCTACAATTTCATAGTTATTACCAGTCCATTGCATGCAGCCTTTATTTGGAAATGCAAAAAAGATAACCGGAAACCCTATAAATAAAACCAATCCCAGTCCTATTATAGTATTTCTAATTCTTTTGTTCAATTTGCCCGGAGTTTTTTCCTGAATAGAGACAAATGCATTGATTGCTTGTGGCGTTGATTTTATTTCTTCAGTAGTACTTTCTGTTACTTCTTCACTTTCTTTTACCTCAACATGTTCCTTTTCTTTTATTATCCCCTTGTCTATTCCTTTTTCTCTTTCCTTTTCATCAAGAAAAACTTCCAGATCTCCTGAACCCTCATTTTGTCCCTTTTGTTGATTTACTAAAACTACTCCATCATCACCTTTAATTTCATCAGGATATAAATTGTGAATTCTAAATTTATTAAAAGGCCGCGCTTCAAAACCTACCAATATTGCAGCCATATTTACTGCCTCAACATTTGCAGGATCAGTTTCTCCTTTAAAGAAAGTTTCAATAGGTCTGAATTTATCTTTTTGGTCATCAAACTTGTTCTTTTTAGTAACATCAAAAGATAATCCTAATAAGGAACTAAAAACATTTAAATCATCCTGATTTCTGTTTTGCTGCAGAAATAACTCCCAACATAAATTACGAAGTCTACCTCTAGTTGGATTATCTAAATAAACAAAGTATTCGCTGTTTCTAACCTCTTCATATTTATTTTTTACAGCAATTTTATAATCTTCAAAAGTATTGTTTGGCATGGGTTTTCTGGAATTTTAAGGATTTCTCATTTGGATTTTTAAGGAATTTTGCGGAATTATCGGGACTTCAAATAATACTTCGGAATTCCCGGAATTCCCTCTCAATTCAGGCTCAAAGCCGTTGTTACTTTGCCTCAGAATTAGTTCTTGTTCGATATCGAATTAAAACAAAAATACAAAACTAG
>Ga0247810_10000699_pt1 | contig 29705 bp, 23 predicted proteins | sample UWRJL119311C1_FD_179918 | JGI IMG/M metagenome (GOLD analysis project Ga0247810, IMG submission 179918) | Plant litter microbial communities from Arlington Agricultural Research Station in Wisconsin, United States - UWRJ-L119-311C-1 | ecosystem: Environmental > Terrestrial > Plant litter >... | reverse complement strand
ACGGATGCTGCGATTGACGTTCTCAATGCAATGCTCACGATCTCCCCCTCATCTCAAGTATCGCTAGTTGGACTAGCTATAAATAACCGTACACCTGTCGAGAAGAAAATCAAAAAGAATTCTAGGGCCTATTGACAAGGTGAGGATTTCGTGAGTGAGACGAATTTAGTTCATGTTCACGGATTGGTCATCAACTTCAGCTACTAGGGCGCGAAGTTTTCGGCTGGAAGAGAGTCGTCTCGACAGGCACATCAGCGCCCTCAATCGCATGAGTCATCCGTGCCAAGAAAGCGGCGATGATCGTTGCCTCCTCGCCGGAAAGACTGCTGGTGACATTGATCATCCTGCGGTGCATCTCCCCCATGGTGGTGCGGACCTCTGCATCCGATACCGGAAGCACAGAGAGCACTACAGCCCGCCCGTCGGTCGGGTGCGGCAGGCGCTCCACGTGCCCCGTATGCACCAGACGGTCGATGAGCGTCGAGGTCGATGCGGTCGAGATACCTAGGTGGGTCGCGAGATCCTTCGGGCTCACCGCCTGGGAGCGCTCGTGCGCCTCGAGCAGGAATCGCAGTGCGGCGAGGTCGGTCTCTCCCATGCGCATCGCCGTGCGCGTGCGCCGCCGCATTGCCACTTCGGCCGCTCGATATCGTCGCAGCGCGCTCAGAACATCCACCCCGTTCCAGGCTTTGTCGCCGGACGGATACCAGTATCCCGAGTCGCTTGGCTGTTGCATCCCTGACAGCGTAAGTCAGGTTTCTGCTAGCGAGCCTAGTAAACGCCTAAATCGGGTCTACGGGCGCGGCGTGAGCACCGCGTGGCGCACGTAGGTGTGCAATGACTCCCGTGATCCGTTCGACCGCATCGCTGATCTCTCGCCCAGAGCGGTCGTAGACCTCCTGCTCGCGACGGTACGGGTCAATGACATCGTCATCTTCCGGCACAGAAGGCTGGTCGGCAAATCCGCGCTGAGAGGCGATGATGGGAATCGCGCCCCGAAACACACCAACTGCAGCTGATGCCGTCCGCGGAATCGGCGCGGCAAAGGTGTCACTGGCGTAGCTCTCGAGTACTCGCGCGAATTCTCGCAGCGTGAAGGTGTATCGACTGGATCGGGGAAGCGTTCGCACAATCTCGCTGCGGTGCTCGCGCGAAAGAGCGATCACGAGGTCCGACTCGGCGATCATCTCTTTGGTGATCTGGCGGGCAACATGCTCGTCCGGGATCCCCCCAAGTTGACGCGAAATCTCCGCTGCCTGCTCAGGCATTCCGCGCCCCACCAGCGCACCGACGCCGGCGCTGGTGAACTCAATGTTATCTCCGCTATATTTCGCACGAAAGGCCTGCTCGGCGATCGCCGATCGGCAGATGTTACCAGTACAAACGAAGAGCACCTTGAGGGGCCCGGTGATTTCAGTCATCAATGAAATGTGTCTTTCGCAGGGGTGAGCACGGCAACTATGGCTCCGTCCACCGGTGAACAAACAAAGAAGAGGGCCGCCTCTCGGCGACCCTCTTCGATAAAGCTTTAGTTAGCTAATTACGCCGTCTTGTTGCTACGACGAACGAACGCGAGAACCGAAACAAGCGCGGCACCGAGAACGAGGAGTCCGCCACCGAACCACACGTAAGGCGTGGCGTCGACACCGGTCGACGGGAGAGCGGAGCTTGCACCAGCAGCGGTGTCAGCAGGAACCGCTGCAACCGTCAGCGTCTTAGTGTCGTTGAACGAGCCAACGGCGACGTCGAGCGTGTAAACGCTGCCTGCAGGAGCGCTGGTGGGCAGCTTGATGGTGAAGTTGATGTCACCGTTCTCGCCGGAAACAACGGTCGCAACCTTGGTCGATGCAGGCGTAATGACTGCTTCTTCTGCGGCGAGCGTACCGGTAAGACTCGCGGTTCCAGTCACGCCTGCAGGCAGGTCAGTGTCAGTCGCGCTGTAGGTGATAATTCCACCGGGAGCAGCAGCAGTAGTGTTAACGGCTCCGGTGTAGTCGACTGCGTAAGCCGAGGTCTGCGCGCCGAGCACGAGTGCTCCGGCAACGGCGAGTGTTGCAATAAGTCGTGTCTTCACGTAATCCCCCTAGAAATGAAAGAAAGGGATCATCAGATAAAAGAATCATCACTGACATCCCTAGCTATTACTACGACTATAGGGCAGTTAGTCCCGACGGCAAAACATTTAAAGTTACGTTGAGGTTAACTGTACGACGCTCATTATTTCTGGGACGCGCTGAACGTGGTCAAATTCCGATGGGTTAGTAGGCCCCGTCACGGGCCAGCACTGCGCGAGCGGTCCGCCACAAGATCATAAGATCCCCGGTTATTGACCAGTTTTCAACGTAATAAAGGTCAAGTCGAACGGTGTCTTCCCATGACAGGTTCGAACGCCCGCTCACCTGCCACAGCCCTGTGATGCCGGGCTTCACGAGGAAACGTCTGTGAACGTGATGCTCATATATTGCAACCTCACGGTCGAGCGGTGGGCGCGGCCCAACGAGCGACATACTTCCACCGAGCACATTAAAGAGTTGCGGCAGCTCATCCAAGCTGAAGCGGCGCATAAACCGCCCGATGGGCGTGACCCGTGGATCGTTCTTCATTTTAAACATCACCGCGTTGTCCGAGACTTTGTCGAGCCCCTGCAGAGCGCCCAGTTGGCTCTCGGCGTCAATGACCATGGACCGAAACTTAAGCATCTTGAAATGTTCACCGTTCAGGCCCACGCGGTCCTGTCGAAAAAGAACACCGCCGGGTGTCGAGAGACGCACGCCCATCGCCGCGGCAGCAAGTACCGGCGATAGCAACAGGATTAGGACTGCGGAGCTCAGGATATCGAACGCTCGCTTCGAGAAGCGTTTCAGACCTTCGTAGCGCGGCGTTTCCACGTGGATGAGAGGGAGTCCCGCGACTGGTCGCATATGAATCCGTGGGCCACCAACGTCGGTCAGGCTTGGCGCAAGGACCAGGTGCTGACGGCCCGGCTCGAGAGACCAGCTCAGCTCACGAATTCGTTCCGGAGGGAGCTCATCACTGCTGGTAACCACCACCGTGTCTGCGCCAGCAAGATCCATGGTTGCCTGCAACTTATCGAGATTGTTCGAAACGGGGATTTGCCCGAGTAGATACTCCCCAATCGTGTCGCCTGGAATGCACGCGCCCACGACAACGTATCCAGCCTGTGGCACACGATTCAAGTCTTTAGCGATGGCGGTCACGCTCACGCGCGAACCCACCAAAAGTACTCGAGAGGAAAAGAATCCACGGGAACGTTGTGCGCTCAGCCACTGGCGCCAGATCCAACGACTAGCGATTAGCGCAAGGGTTCCAACGGGTAAGGCGAGGATGATGTATCCGCGCGCCAAATCGAGTTGAAATAGAAAAGCAAAAATGGCCACGATGCCGAACAAGCGGACGGTTGCGTCCACGACGCGTTTGTACTCGTTGTTGCCGGTGCCAATCACCCGTGAGTCACGAGTGCCGAACATTGCTAGAAACGTCACCCACGCAACGATGAGAATGACTGAAACCAAGCTGTAATTGAGCGCAAATCCGCCGCGATACTTCGAGATATTGAGTTGGGCGTCTAATGTACCGAACCACGCAATTTGTGTGCCGACTACCGCCCAAGCGATCACGACGAGGTCAGTGACAACGAGCCTCGTGGCGTAGTTTCTCGCCCAGTCCGGGGCCGCCATTGCCGAATTTGGACTTGCGCCGCTCGTCGTCCTGGCACCACCCACTGCCGTCATTTCGACCCCCTGCTCAGACCCTAGTGGACCGAGCAATCTGTCACTAGGAATTTTCAGGCAAACAAATCTTTCAGCCACTCGTCAAGAACGATTCGTTGTCTGGGATCGGCTACTACCCCTGCTCGTAGAGGCTTGACAACAAATTATCACGCACGCTCGGGAGAGCTCCAGATTGCTCCTCTTCTCCCTCAATTGGTGCGGGAGAAATAGTGGAGCAATCGAGGTAGTTGTCGAGCGAAGTTATCACTTCAGTGGCCAACGGCGTGTGCTGCAGTTCGACCGCATCCGCGGCACCCGCGAGCCCCACGAACTTCATAGACACCTCTGATTGCTGCCCTGGAGTTAGTTCAACGGTGACACCTGCAACAGAATGGGCTCCATCCTGAGCGGCCACAAACGCATACTCTTGTCCGTCAATCGTGACGCTGTACGGGACCGAGCCCTCGGGCGCGTAGACGAAAACGCTTGTGCTGATATTCCCTGGCTCGACATCAAACGCGCCTCCCCCTGTTACGTAACTCGGGAGGCTGGTAGCGGCGTCCACCGGGGCGCGTGACTCCAGCTTCACCTTTACTTCAAAGTTGGGCCTCTCATCGTTCCGGCACACTGCGGAAGCTACGCCGATCGCACTAGACAGGTAGTAGTCCATCTTTGCGCCGGTTGCGTCGTTGAAGTAAACACCAAAAGCGGTTGCGCTTTCCGTGCTCGTCGGGACAACTCCTGCCATTGGAGTTGTCCGGATTTTTTCTTGCTCACCAGCGTCAGAGCTCCACAGGTGGATCCGATTCTCAGTTACGCCCTTGTTCAGCGACTCCACCATCGTTGGCCCATCCGCACTGCCGCCGACGAGAGCACCAAATATCTTGCTCATTGCGCTTGCGAAGAAGGCGTCTTGCTCCGCGGGCGAAATGAATGTCGAATAGACCCCGCTCAACAGGACGTCGGTCGCATTGTCGCTGGTGAGGGTAATGTCCGATCCGACGTCGATGGGACCAGTGGCGCGCAGGATGTATCCGAGGGCGACGGGATCAATTGCAATCACGCCGTCGATTTCTTCCCCGGTACGTTCCAGCCACATGCTTTTTGCGAGTTCACCGCTCCTGGCGAAGTCGGGTGTGTAGTTAACGTCTTGCATATACGTTCCAAGGAGGTCGCCGTATAGCGTTTTCTCTCCGTCCGTGAGCTCCAGCACAGGATCTGCGAACTCACCGAGGGCAGTCGCATTCGTGAGCGTCCCTAGCTCGAGGCGACCATCTTCGGCTTTGAGCACGGCAAGCGCACCTGCAATGCCTCCAGTTGCGCGCAGTTCTGCATTATTTAAGGACATCAGCAGATATTCGCGCGGTCCATCGGCACCCAGCATCGATGGCAGCAATGTCACAGCGGTATCGATACTTTGCACAGCAACCCGCGCGTCGCCCACAAGATCAACAACTTGGTCTACAGCAATGCCAATTTGCGGAACGGTGTTCTCTGTGTCGATCAGTTTCGCTCGCGCATCTGCAGATTCCAACGCAACGAGTGCCTCAGAGATCATGGGCTGAGCCGCAACAAAAGTGTCCAAATCGAAAGCGCCGTTGACGGGCGACAACGAATCAATGGTGAAGGTCCCGGCGAGATCCTGAAGCGGTGGCAATGCGTCTGAGGCGAGCTGATCGATCATTGCAGCAGCCTCCCGAAACGCGGTGAGGTTATTACCCAGCACCGGGACCCACTCCGCCGCACGCCAGATTGGATCGGAAGTCAATGACGCAGCAGCGGACGCTCTTGCCTGTAGCTCGTCAAGGTCTTCGGGCACGGCACTGCCCGCTGACAGCGCTTGGCTACCCACACGGTTCGCCAAAGGCACAGCGCCTAGAAGCTCATCACGCGCCATCAGGGCTCGCGCACCGATCCACACCACGGCAAAAATAAGCACTACAAGAACGATTGCTACAGACCACATAGTGATTTTGCGTCCGCGGCTTGCCGCGTCCCTGTGTGTAGATCCCATACAGTGGTGCCCCCAAGAAAAGACTGTTCAGCTCAGACTAAAGTACCCGGTCGCTACTCATGCCGTGAGCGCGATGTTGGTTGTTGCCCTCGGATATGTACCGCCTGCGGTTTCCCGCTAACGACGCCGTACATGATTAGTCGAGGGGCGTCGTGGCAACCTTCGCGATATTACGGGCGTCCGAGCCCCTGATAGGCCCAACCAGCTGCCCGCCAATTCTCCGGTTCCAAGCAATTGCGCCCATCAATGATGATTCGTCCGAGCGTCAGTTCCGCGACCTCTGCCGGCACAAGTGCTCTAAATTCTCGCCATTCGGTCACCACTACAACTATGTCAGCGCCCTGCAGCGCGTCTGTAACGTTGTCCGCGAAGACAAGCTGGGGATGCAGCTTGCGAGAATTGGCAATCGCTTCCGGGTCGGTCGCAACCACATTTGCACCTAGTCCGTGCAGGCGCACGGCGACATCGAGTGCTGGGGAGTCCCTAATGTCGTCGGAAAATGGTTTGAAAGCTAGGCCCAGAACCGCCACCTTCTTTTCAAACACCTTGCCGCCTAGCGCATCCACAACCATCTGAACGACGCGGTCGCGTTGGCGAAGATTTATAGCGTCCACCTCTTTCAAAAACGCTACAGATTCACCGCGACCGAGCTCTTCCGCACGTGCTGTAAATGCTCGGATGTCCTTCGGCAAACATCCACCGCCGAACCCAACGCCTGCGTTCAGAAAGCGCCTCCCGATCCGCTCGTCAAATCCGATGGCGTCAGCAAGTTGAGTGACATCCGCACCGGTAGCATCAGCGATCTCAGCCATAGCATTGATAAACGAAATTTTCGTTGCCAGAAACGCATTTGCGGAGACCTTCACAAGCTCTGCGGTCGCGTAGTCGGTGACGACTAAAGGAGTGTTTTTCGAGAGCGCGATTGCATACACCTCGTCGAGCATGGCCTTGGCTCGCAGACCGTCCGGTCCGGAAGGGACGCCGTAGACCAGACGATCGGGTTCAATGGTGTCTTTGACAGCGAAACCTTCTCGCAGAAACTCCGGGTTCCACGCAAGCAACGCGCCCGATGCGGCACTGACCTTTTCAGCAAGACGGGCAGCGGTCCCGACTGGTACGGTCGACTTCCCCGCTATGAGGTCGCCATCAGACAGGTACGGGATGAGAGAGTCGATAGCGGCATCCACGTAGGTTAGATCCGCTGCGTTCTCCCCTTTTCGTTGGGGAGTGCCCACACCGATGAAATGGACCGACGACCCTTTTGCGTCCGCTATCTCGGACGAAAAACGGAGTCGCCCGCTCGCGAGTGCCGACTTCAATATCTCCGGAAGACCTGGTTCGAAGAACGGCGCTCGTCCGTCTCGCAACATCGCTATCTTTGCTAAGTCCACGTCGATGCCGACAACATCGTGACCAAGTTCGGCCATGCTCGCCGCATGAACCGCACCGAGGTACCCGCAACCAATAACTGAAAGCTTCATCTAGCTTCTCCCCGCTTGCCCGATTCAGCCACGTCGCTGTGCCCTCATATTTCTTGACATCCTACTTGTCTCCGGAATGAGCCACCGGTTCAGTGGCAAATGGGTGGGAGTAGGCCACTCGTAGCCCCTTCAGTTATTTCAAAACGGGAGATTGTCAATCGTCGCTGCTGGCAGAATATGCAATACGTTTTCGCATCGCCCAATTTGGCACGCATGATCGCAGCCGGCAGTGAAGGATCTCCCCGACTCGGAATTCTGGAGAACGAAGCCCGGCAATCCGCCAACCGCGCGGTGTTCCTCCTCGCCTAGCGAAAGACAAGTAGGTGAACTAACGAACGTCATTCATTGCGTTCGAGAGGGACTCTCGAACGAAAAGCTGTCCACCAGTTCTGATTCGAGGTCCGCAAGTATTCGTCGTGCCGCAATTGCGGACCGCACTAGCTCGCCGCGCGACAACATCATTTCAGCCATGCGGCTCAAGAGAGGCTCAGCCGCGGTGCCCGGCCGCACCTGAATGGACACAGAGGCAAACCCCGCAGCCCCAAAGGTTCGCTCGAGCTTCTGCGGGTCGCCCGTGGTAAGTCCGATCGGAACCGCCCCCTCCGTAACTCCTGCGACCAAGACGTGCAGCCGATTACTGATAACTGCGGCGCAGTTCCTATACACACCTCGCAAACGGTTCTCGTGCTCGAGGTTGTCGGCGTTGCCCCAAGAAATCAGTTCTGCACCCAGCTCCTTCGAGAGTTGTACACACAGAGATTCGTCAGACCGAACCTGCTCAACCACAATGGGGGTAAGCGAGTGCCTCGAGCAATAGCTACTCACAAGGCTGATCCATTCGGGGGATATCGTGCCTCGGTCCCCCCGCATAGATATCGCGACAAGGTTTCTCGAGGCCTCGGCGGAGATATCGCCTTCAGAAACCCCTCCAAGCGCAAATCCCCAGTCCGGAGCAGCTTTACCTACGCCAGACCACACGGCACTTTCACGGTCGCGCCACCGCACCATTGAGTTCGGCAAAAGGAGGAACCCGAGAATCCTGGCAAGAACCGAACGACGGACCCTCATCCCCAATCCAAGGTGCACTCCGCTCCCCCCCGAGAGCCGTGCCTTAAGCACGAGTGCCGCGGATTTGAGGTAGGACCGCACGTAGAACGGCTGAACGTCCATTTCTCCCGCGCTGTACGCATACACGACTCGTTTCGTCGCCGTGGAACGCCATGCAGATTTCAGCCACAATGAACGAGAGAAGTAGCGCACGTCCTCGGGATGCAGTGCGAGGCCGCGCTCGTAACTCTCCGTACCCACGTCGAGCAATACGTGAACGGTGCCGACTTTGCGCAATGAGTCCAAATACGCACGCCTCAGCAACGAGTCCCCAATATTGTCGGCTTGGCCGATTGCCGAGGCGTACACAACAACATCACGAGAAGTCGGGCCTAAGGGACGTCTAAATCTCATTTTTTCCCCTTGGTCTTGTCGTGTTCGTCATGCTCGATGCTCCGCGATTGTCGCAATGAGCGAAGCAACGCTTTCATAAAGTAGTAAATGGCACCAAGACTCGGTCGACCATTACTCCAGGCCCATCTCCATGCGGCTCGAAAGCCGTTGATGTCACGCTCCGACGCCGCAAACCCAGCAACCACAGTTAGGGCAAAGTCGCCTCGAACCCTCGCGCCGGCAGAAGCCAAGCGCTCGGACGCCCACTTCAAACTAGCGGACCACCGAATCGTGGATGAAACCGATCGACCAACCTCCATCGAACGCATCGTGAGCGGTTCGTGGACGTGCAAGATTCGTGTGCCCGGATGGGCCGAGCATCGAATCACCCAGTCCCAATCCTGGTGCAACATCAGCGCTTCGTCGAAAGGAACCGCTTGAGCTAGAGAAGTCGAAGCAAGGAGAGTTGACGTTTGGAGCTGTGGCCGCGTTGATCGGAGACCGGGTCGTGTGAACAAGTAGCTGGCCGCATCCAAAATCTCACCAGGGTCGACCAAGGGTAAGGGTTGGCTCGTTTCACCCGACGCAGAGACTTCGCGCAGTTGGCAGCCCACGATCACGCTGTCGCCTTCATGAATTCCCTGAGATTCGAGCCAATCAATCTGTTTCCCTAGCTTTTCGGGTTCCCACCAGTCGTCATCGTCCAAAAGCGCAACCCAACTGTACGAAGCCTCTGCAATACCTCGATTCCGCGCGCCATTTCCACGTTTGGCCGGATCTGACCGGATGACACGCACACGTGAATCCGCAAAATACGGCGACGGACTAGGTCCATTAGCGACAACGATGACCTCAACGGTGACCGCGAACTGCTTTAGCGCGGAAAGAACAGCCCTTTCTAACTTGGACTGATCACTACCGCGCGTAGGAATTACGACTGAGCAGTTGCGGCTTGCAAGACTCACAATTTCCCTTCACATTCCAATACGAACGACGCAAGCGCGACCGTCATGGATTTCGTGGTGTGCATCTCTTCCACAATCTGACGCCCTCGCTGACCAAACGTCCGAGCCATGTTCGGCGCTTCCAAAAGGGCAACGACCGCGTCTGACATTTGCTGCGGGTTGCGGGGAGCAACTACTCGTCCGGTGACACCGTCTCGAACGTAATCTCCCATTCCCGGCGTGTTGGATATCACCACAGGTCTACTGGTTGCCATCGCTTCCAGCGCAACTGTCATACCTGAAACGTGCAAGTTTTCTCGCGTGGCGACAGCTACAACCGAGGAGCGCGCTAACAACGTGCGCATCTCAACGTGCGTCATTCTGGCGACAGTGGTGACGCCGTTTGGCGACGGCTTGGTTGACGAAGTCTGAACGATTGAACGCACCGAAGTTCGAATAAAAACGTCATCGAGCGCCGCAAATAGAGTGTCTACGTCTCTGTCCCGATCTCCACCCGCGCTTACGATCAACGGCTCCGTGGGGTGCGGCATAGCTTGAAAAAAGTCGGCGTCAACGCCGAATCGGATAAACGCCATCGGCGGCGCGTGATCGCCCAGATACTCATGAAGGATTTCGAGTTGAGGCCGACTCAGCACCCACAAGCCAGCTAAGTTCCTCAGATTTCGCCGCGCGATTGAACTGACAACGGACTGACGCCAAGAGTCATGCTCGTCAGTCGCCCAGATCACTCCAGCGTAGTTGTGATCGTTGGGATGTTCCCGAACCATCTGCACCGCAGAATTTTCTTCCCAACTCAAATTAACCTGATTGGGAATTGCATCATTTCGGGACGTACCGCCGAGAGACGCACCAGCCCTAAGTGTGTTCAGGAAGCTCGGACTCCGCACAGTAGAAGCAATCACCACATGGGGCATGCTATCCGCCAGCATGTCCAGCCCATACGGCCAACGACTGGGCACTTCGAGGCGCGAATGGGAAGCTTCCCACGGCGCAGCAGCCACATGCGAAGGGAAGAGCACTCTCAGCGTGAGTTCATTCTTCACTTCGATCCCACTTCTCTCTTTAGCGGATCACCCATAAGCACAGCACACGAAAGGAAGAGAGCTAAGGCGACTCTGTTTACATTCGCCATCGGGCTGAACAAAAGGTCCCAAAGTCCGTTGACGATCGCAAACGCGACGAGCAGCCCGAGGTTATTTCGCATTGAGATCGCGCGAGGTAAGGCCATCATCAGAACAACCGCGCAAACTACCGCAAGAGCAGCGCCAGGTATCCCAAAATGGAACCAGAGGTCTGCAAGTATTGAATGAAGGTCGACGCGCTCACCAAAAACTGTTGTGCGCAAGTACGGACTGATGTAGTCGCCGCCAACACTGGCAAACTTGCTCATCGCGTCGTTTTGAATTCCACTATTGACCTGCGCCCCGATACCGAAACCGAACGGCGCGTGGGCAAAGAGTTCGAATGTTGCGGCCCACTCCGCTCGTCCACCTGCGATCAGCGATTGACCACGACTGGTCTGCTCGATGCTGCGCGCCTGAATTTGAGCGCCGAGCCAACCCACTTCCATCGCGTAGGTCAATAGGTTGATCAATAGCGCGGAGATTCCAGCGACGATTGTAATGCCAACCACCGTTCTCCGGCGGACAAAATCGGCGAATTTCGGCCCTGTGGCGAATAGAGCGATCACAAACAATCCAAAAATCGCTTGCACCCGTGAGTCCGCTGTGAGGCTTACCAGCACCGACACACCCACCATCAGGGATCCAATGATGTAGCGCTGTTTGGGCAGCACGACAAGCACAAACATCGTCAGCAAGATACCAAAGTCGCCCTTCCACTCAGGCGAGGACGATGCCAAGAACTCACCAACAAGCCCGCCGGCAAGAGCGATGAAGACAGCAGATCGAACAGACCACCACTTCAACGCCCATAGGCCGGCAGCTACAAGTATCGGGAAGCTAAGGAGCCACCCCATCAGTGGAGGTATCGCGCTTGTGGGCCCAGGATAGCCGACGCCTGGATAGAGCGCGGCGCGGAGCAGCAGCCCTCCAATCAGGGCGAGAACTGACACCAAACCGATGACGCGAAGGGGCTTCATTTCCACGAACAAGCGCCAGAAGGTTGGCAAAAGAGCAAGGCCAATGAGCGCACCGACCGGGAAAAGGCTGAGCCCAGGCACTCGCAAGATAAGCGTGAACAACACGACAAACGATGCGGCACGATTCAAACTGCTCATCTGCCCACCGAGGACTGCAGGCGCGAATGAGTGCGAATCGCCTTCTGTCAATCTATTATCGAAGTGCAACTTTCGGGCTGCTGCGGATCCGGGCTGCACGGTTTTAGGACGCACTGCGCGACCTCCCCAGTTGCAACGGCTCGCGATTTCCAGTGGACCTCGTGGCGATCAGCGCGCGAGCATAGCTCCGATATCGGCGAATCTCCCACTTAGCTCGGGTGCGCTTCGTCGGATGGATGCTGAGGAGCACGAACGCGAGTGCACGGCTGTAAAAGCCCGCGACGACTATTGATTTCCACGCCGTGGCATCAATTCGCGACCCAGACAGCCGCCAGGCATACAAGTCGAAGAGGTTTGTGATCCAGGCGGTATTCATTCGCCCGTCCACGTCAGACGAGCTACCGCCAATGGCGTGCTCAACAGAATGCTCGACTGCGATCACAACTCGTTTGTCGTCCGCACGCATTCGCAAGCAAAGCTCCACGTCTTCGCCATACATAAACCATCTATCGGTCAGGCCTCCCAGCGCTGTCCAATCTTTCTTGCGCACGACCAAGCACGCACCTGAGACCCAATCGACGTCCAGCTCGCCCACTCCAGGCAGAGTAGCTCGAAATCTGTAAATTCCGTCGAACAGCGGAAAACGCGCACCTAACCGTGATAGTCCAGTCGCGTGGGTGAACATTCGCCATTTTGTAGGTGCATCACCAGCGGCAACGGTGGGGAACTCGTCCTGAGGCGCCACCACCAAAGGCGCGACGATTCCAACGGAAGGGTTTTGTTCGAGGACGTCAGCAAGCGCGATTAGCGTGTGCGAACTTGCTCGAGCATCAGGATTGAGCAACACGATGACGCGACCAGTGGCCTGGGCAGCGCCAAGATTCACCGCAGCTCCAAACCCTTGGTTCTCACTATTTCGGATCACCGATGCGGAGGGCGCGACCTCCAACACCATATCGAGTGTGTCGTCGATGGAAGCGTTGTCGACCACAATCAGCTCGATGTCAGAGTTGGCTGCGAGTGGAGCAAGACAATCTCGGATTACCGCAGTGCTGTTGTATGTCACGACAACAACACTTATCCGAGGTCTCGTGGCGTCATCGCTCGATGATCCTTCGTTTCCGAGACTCATTTAGATGCGCCTCTTCGTTCTCGGCGGGGCTTTTCTCGCAAAATCTCGGCAAACAATTCGGCTATACGAATGCTGAAGGCGTCGATTGAATAGCGTGCCTCGTAGGTCGACCGTGCGGCGCTCCCGAACGACACAGCCGCATTTCGCGTCGTGGAGGTCAGAATTTCGCTCAACTCCGTGGTCGATCCCGGAGTAAACAAATATCCATCCTCTCGGTTCGTAACTATGTCGGCCAGTCCGCCAGCGTTGCTGGCAATCACACCGCGCCCCCGTGAAAAGGCTTCTATTGCCACGAGCCCAAATGGTTCAGGCGCGTCAGACGGCACGATCATAAAGTCCGACTCGTCGATGTATGCCTCGATGTCGTCCACCTCCCCGACGATACTTACTGAACTGGGATGCCGAAGCGCGCGGACGCGACCCACCACATCGTACGCAGCACCGACCGCGGGCGGTCCCCCAACGATCACTAGTCGTCCCGGCGATTCGATCGAGTCCCAGGCGTCAAGAAGCGTCCCGTGTCCTTTCCATGCATTCCACCGACTTGCAATGAGAAATTGGACCGATCCCGTGCGTCCAAGCACATCAATACGAGGTTGAGCTGAGTCTCGATGTCCATTTTCGATGACCACTGCTTTTTTGCGCACTGATCCGCGCAACGCACTTTGGACGGGTAGGGAGATACATATGCAGCGATCGACGCTACGCGCGAGCAAACCCAGTATGCGTGATTCACGCCCTTGCCATATCTCCTGACAATGCAGCACGACAGAGCCGGTACCCGTAATCGAAAGAAAGGGAGCCACTATGAGGCTGGCAGAGGTCGTGAGATACACCGCCGACGGCCGCATTGTCCTGATGAGTCGCACTGTACCCATGATCCGACGAGCGAGCGAAAGCAACCCTCGGGGGGTTAGATAAGCGCGACGCAGTATGGCTAGGTCCGCCGTGACATGGGGGACGCCCTGCTTGTCTAGTTCCTCAGCGAGCGTGGCTCCAGTGGACGCGACGTCGTTAGGGAGCAAAACCGTCGCGCGCCATCCACTCGGCAAACTCCGAATAACCTCCAACAGCATCCGGTCCGCTCCATACATTTCGTTAGACGAATGCACAAACACCACGTGCGCAGGGCTCATAGGGACCTGCCTTCTTTGCGCGCAATTGCGGCAAGCAACGAACGCTCGTATTTCCCGCAGATGGACTGCCACGTGTAATACTCTGCCGCTCGGCGTTTTGCGAGAAGAGAAAGGCTCTGTTGGAGCACAGGGTCAGCCATAAGTCGCATCACAGCGTTCGCGATCTGTCCAGGGTCTACGGCAGTGAAGACACCGGCCTCGCCCAAGACCTCTCGGTTGTAGACAGTTTCGCGAGCAACGGTTGGCGCACCGCACGCCATCGCCTGGACGAGTGCTGGGTTCGTTCCCCCGACACTGTGTCCATGGAAATATGCACCAGCATGTTGCCACAGGGAGAACAACCGGGCGTCGTCTGCGACGTGGCCCAGCCAATGCACCCGAGGGCTATAGTCCGCGAGCTTCTGCGCTTCAGCGTCTAGCGCTCCTCCGTAGCCTGCCGATCCCACGAGGACTACGTCATACTTTTCGGCGACAACTCTGGCGGCCTCGAAAAATTCACCCACTGAGTTCTCGGGCACAAACCGCGCGACCATCAGAACATATTCACGGTGCCGTAAGCCGGGTTCAAGTGGGAGCTCCTCAACGGGCTCCCCGCCGTAGGCAATCACATCGCCTGTACGGTGATAGCGATCCACCCAGCGCTTCGCTATCTCGTCCGAGTCATACACAAGTGTCGATGCAGATTTCGCAGTGATAACTGCACCGCCGCGAAATACTGCACGCGCCGCGCGACCCCATTTCGCACGTTCCCATTCAATGCCGTCTACGTTCACGACCGTAGGAATTCCTCGAGCGCGAAGCAATGGCAACCAGTAGCCGTTTGCCACGTTCATCACGAGCGCGGCGTCCGGGCGATTCTTCGCGGCGTCAAGGCTGGCTGTCAGGCCAAATGAGAGTGTGCTTAATGCCTTGGATTCGAGACCCCGTGTGATCGTCGAGACTACTCGAGGGTCAATCCCCGGCGAGTCCGTTCGAGTAGTCCCGGGACGGCCGTAGACAGTTACATCCCAACCTGAGTCGGCAAGAAATGGCGCGATTTTTCTAACCGCTGTTTCAAACCCACCATAAAAACTCGGATACCCTCTGGTCCCAATAATTGCCACGCTGCGGGTCAATCCGTCCCCCAAATTGTCCAAAGTACCCTACGACCACCCCACCAAGACGCACTCCACCACACCGATGATGTCGTGCGGGTAGATGACTACCTTATTCATAGCGGACTATTTGCCCGCAAATGTTAACTGCTGATTATTTGTAGATTTCCATCTCCGCAGGCGGTTCAATCGAGCGAACACCAAGCCGAAGGAAACAGCGTCGTATGGTTCAGCCTGTCACAGGTTGGCAGCCAGGGACGGACTCGGTCGCTAGCCGCGCGGAGGATCACTGGCAGTCCGTGGTCCCAAGCGGTCGCGTAGCACCCTAACGATTTCGATGCTTCTCCGCCCGTGTCAATGCGAGTCGTGCCTCGGCTTCCGAACTGAGCGCTCAGTTATCCACACTCATGAATTGTCATCTGCCCATGCAAAGTTCGTTTGTGACTTGAGGGCCATTTGTCTAGCACTCTGCTGGAGCGAACCGACAGTTGCGCTCCCTTCGGAAGCGATCTGGTCAGCCAACGAAATGACCGCGGCGGAGAAGCCTGCTCGTGGTTCGATGCACAGTCGAGGTTCATTGAACATCTCCATCAGACCCTCAACTTTTCCCTGCGTTGACAGTGTCGCCGCAGGGACGCCGTTCAGGAGCCCCATGACCGCTAAATGCATTCGTCCCGTGACGATGAAAGACGCACGAGCCGTTAGTCCACGAATCTCTGCGGGCTGAAGCAAGTTCTCGACCAGCACCGCAGAGGAGCTACCCACGGCATCCCAAACAGCTCGGCAGCTTTTGACATCGTCACCTGCTGGCCTGGATACGTGCGGAAGGAACACCACGAAGTATCCCTTCGTTAGAAAGTATCTGGCGATCGCGAGATAGTCAGGAGTCTGATCCAGGGATCGCGCGATGAGCCCGCTCACGTTTAGCAGCACAACGGGCTGGCCTGGTGCAGCCAATCGAAGTATCCGTTCGGCGGCACCATTGGAGCTAGATTTCGCAGAAAACACCATGTCAGCCACTTCCGACACGTTCGACATCCCGTCGGCGCGCGCTCGTTTACCTGAGAGCGGATCTCTCGTCATGAGTCTCACGCCTGCATCAGAAGCATTCTTCAGTGCTTTGGTCGACGCGAGTGTCGCCGTTCCATTCCAGCTGAAACCGAGAATTCTCGATGGCTTTCCAGCTCGACTCGCTTGCTCAGCGAGGAACGATCTCATCACGGACGCGCCCGGGCTGTAAGCACCGTCCATGATGTCCGCTCCAACGATTGACACACGGCGACTCTGTGATGCTAGACGTCCAAATCGGTGGATGTCGCGCAAGTGGCTCCAGGAATTGCCATACACGAGGTTGGGGAGCAGCAGAAGTGAGACACGTCCGTGGTCCTCGGCAGGAACCTGGATCGCGTCAGCCTTCGCGATGACGATTGCGATCGCGCCTTCGGTGTTCTCGACAAAGGCGTCGATCATCGCTTGATCGCCAATGTTCCCACCACCGGGCGGAGCAACAAGCAAGTGCGTATAAGTTGGAGTGGGGTTTCCTGCGAATCCGCGTTTGAACGCGAGCTTTCGCACCGGCTGCAGCAACCCCCGAGAATCCGCACCTCGCAGCAGCCTGGCTACAATTTTTCTTAGAATGTTCACGTTGATCCCTCTATCCAGCGCCGACAACTATTTCCGGAGAAGCTTCGCGGCTCGGACAATTCGCATGATGTCGCGCCGGAAGGCGCTCCAGGCGAAAAATACGATCCCGAGTGCCAAAATCATTGTCGCTGCGCCGACGAGTATGCGTTGCAAGTCGCTGCCCGGATCGACGAGCGAAGCAGCGGCAAAAGAGATAGCCCCCGCAGCTCCATAACCCACGATTGCTCGAAGGCCATTTGCGAACATGGACAAAGACGGTGCATCTGATACACGGGATATCCAAATGAGGCCAAATATCCAGCCCACAAACATCGACCCGGTGTACATCCACGCGATTCCGTATATTCCCCAAATAGCCCCCAGAGCGATCATCGCGATCGCAATCGGACGGAAGATTAGCGCATATCGGAGTTGCGACCCGCTAAGGCCCTTGCTCACAAACACCCAGTAAGTGGCATACCCCGCGGCTTGAAAAACGCCGGATATCGCGAGAATCTGGAAAATTGGTGCCGAAGCCATCCATTGCCCACCAAGCACGAGCCTGATGAGCGGTTCTGCCTGAGCGCAGGTGAAAGCAAAAATTAGCACCAGTGCATGTAGCAGAATCGACTGTCCCGCAAGGAGGAACTCTTTGTACCGGTCTGCCTCCGAATGGAGCCTAGACAGCACTGGGAGTGCAACTCTGCTCGCAGGTGCATTGAGCTGCTGGAGAGGGAGCACGACGAGTTGATACGCGCGGTTGTAGAGCCCCAGCGGTGCCGCGCCAAGCTGACTACCGATGATGACTGATGAGACGTTCGTTGTGGCGTATGAAAGAAGCTGGGATCCCATGATGTTCCAGCCAAATTTCAAAAATGGACGAATACTCGCGTCAGTGTCTCGGCTTATGCGCGATGGACGCCAACGGGCAAGAATGATCATCGCAAGAAGCGATGCCAGCGACTGCAGCACCTGCTGACCGATCAGTGCCCATACGCCAAAGCCATTCAGAGCCATCGCCAGACCAAGTGCAAGACCAGCAATCTGACCGATCAGATCGCCGGCAGTTAACCGCACCAGTTGCAACTCCCTGTTCAGATGGGCTTTGAACTGCGTACTGATTCCGTTGAACAGGAACGTAATGCTGAGCACCTGTGTGAGCGGTTTGAGCATTGGCTCGTTGTAGAAACTGGCTACCAAGCCCGCAGAAAGAAACACAACGATGCCGAGACAGAGACCTAGTGCAGAGTTAGTCCAGAAGAGGTTGGTGCGCTGACCGTTTGATAGATGCCGCGCTTGAATCGATGCCGTCGTCAGACCGAAATCGCGAAAAAGCTCACCTACGCCGACAATCGCGACGATCATTGCCAACATGCCGTAGTCGCTCGGGTTTAGGAGCCTCGCGAGAAAAATCAATCCACCGAACTGGACCAGGACTTTCAGAATCTGACCCAGAAGTGACGCAAAACCCCCCTTGGCCGCTGAAGCGCCAAGACTGTCGGTTTTCGAAGGAGGCAAACGTTCACACAGTTTCTATTAGTAAGAGGGCGTCAGAGTTGTATCGATTGGTTCCTGCGCTGGCGAACATGGTGCATTCAGTCCACCGAGATTAGCGAGGTGTTTGACGGCGCCCAGCCCGCTCTCTCAAGAGCTGATGATAAAGCGCACTATGTCGTTCACCGACGACGCCCCAATCGCGCCCCTGCAAATTTGGTTGCGCGGCTCGCGTGGTGGATTGGACGACCCGCAGTGCAGTTTCAAGCTGGGCGCTAGTCAGATCTCCGTCGTAGCGGAAAACCCAATCTTCGCCAACTTCGTCAGCCAAAGCGTCGTTGGATGGTGACCGCGGGACAAGCACAGGTTTGGCGAGCGACAGCGCAACTAGCACCGCACCTGAGTTGTGCATTTGCTTGTACGGCAGAACGACAAGTTCCGCGCTGGATACTTCGCGGACCAAAGTTGCGTCATCCACGAACTCCAGTCGACTGGAAATTCGCGGGTCAGCAACAGAGGAGGTTTCGATCAAACCAGTGAGCGCCGAGGACGACGGCTGTCCAACGATGCGAAGCGTTGAAAGCGGCAGATCGGCGCCTCCGTACGCGGCGATGAGCTCGTCGACTCCTTTGTAAGGCCGTATCAGGCCGAAATACAAAATCCGGCCGGCAGCCACAGACTCTTTAGAAAACTCAGCGAAACGATCAATGTAGTGTCCATGAAGGATCGTCACCGCATTTGCTTCCACAGGGAGCACAGTCGTGGGGTTCAGGCGAATGTACAAAGACGTCTGCGCGTCAAGTTTCTGCAACAATCGTCGCTCGTGCGCAGACATTTGTTCATGTGGCTGGATATTGTGCGCAGTCCGCACGATTGGGATGCCTTTTAGCCTGAGGCGCCTGAGTAAGACCGAGAAGCAAACGCGCTTGAGAGCCGCTTTTGCACGGGAACTGTCTCGAAACAGCATCTCGGGCCAGTGAATATGAAATACGTCAAACTTTCCGAGCAAAGCACCACGCCAAGAAAAGAACTCCAGCTGTATGTCGTCGGACAGATTTGACGAGATCTGATCTACGTATCGAGTGTGGCCATCCGGCGGATTGAGCGACTGAAGCACACGAATATTGTCATCGTTAGTTTCATAGCTATTCAACAAGATTGGCCCCCACAGTTGGATCCCCCGAAACGCCATGGATTTTTCCATCAACGACACTCTACAGCGATCAAAATCCGGCACCCGGCTTCACTTCTCTTCCGAGAAACACCGGTACGCCGGATAAGAAACGAGAGGTAGGCGCCACCTTCGAAGGTTGCGCGCGCTGCGTATCGAAGGGCCTGAATGTTCTGGGCGGGGTACAGGAGCAGGCGATCTTCACTCTGAATACCCCGAACACCGGGCACTTACCTCTAAGTTCTGCGAGCGGCTGGCTCACTTGACCATGCGCTTGATACGCCTTGAGGCCCGGACCAGCAGACTGCCTCTTTCAACTTTCTTGTAGTCGCTGATGAGCGGGTCGATAGAGGACAGAAAGTTCTGAAGGGACCCCTCTCGTTTCGCGCGCAGGAACAGCGGGTGACTCTGTGCGCTGATCTCCCGTCGCTTGCGAATGAGCCTAATTCTCTGGCGCGTCACACCCGTGTACCCGGGCCGCACACGCTTGCGCGGCACCCACTTCCCCGCCGCGATGTCGTCGGCTAGCCGAACCGCGAGGCCAATTCTCCGATGACGAAAGTTCCCGCTTTGAGTGGTTGCAGCGGCTTCCGCCCCAATGGGCGCCACGTCGATCTCACCAGTCTCATTTGCATCGCGAAGTATCTCTTCGATGGTCGAATTTCGATTGACAATGACGTTGGTTCCTCGCCAGTCCGCCTCGAATTCTGTCAACCAGGCATCACCGAACGCTACGTCGGCCGTCTCTGCGAAAATGTCGTCGCAGTAGTTGCACGCATTCAGTTGGAACACACCATGTCCCCAATTCCCTCCGATGAGCGATGCAGTCGGTTTCAGAGCCATCTCGGAATCACCTTTGGCAAGCGCTCCGAAGTCGTATCGTGACGCTGGACGACCGGGATTCTTCACACGGAAATCCACAGTTTTCAGGTCGTCCGGGGCGACACCCGTCTGCCACGCCAATAGCTCCGCAAACGAATCCGATTTGAGGTGCCCGCAAACAAGACCGAGAAAGAATTTCATCTGCGATTTCAGTTCAGGAATTTCGTCGCACAATGCGCGCGCTGATCGAACGAAGCAGGGCACACCGATAAATGCATACGTCATGCCATCGCCCTTGACCGACATCAAGGCGTCAGCAAAACTCGTCGAGTAATACATCGACTTGCGTTTAGAACGAAGTTCCTCTTGAGAGTATGAAACTGTGTAAGCGAAGAGCGCGTTGTCACTGGGCCCGACATGGATCACGCCGTCGACATCACCGCGCTCGAGCAGTTTTACGGCAACCCAACTGGTGAGCCCCCCCGAGCTGCTCTGCAGAACATCTTCCTGCGGTCCAACCCGGCCAGTGTACGCGGACATGAAGCGACCCAATACGTCGTGGGACTCATGGGCGTCGGGAAATACTTCGGCAGCAATCACATCCTCATTCTTGGATTCGTCACTCCACGGACAGACCCGAGAACCGAGCGCCAGATTTTCACTAGAAACGCCCGTGAGGTTCGCTTCGTAGCTGCCGAAACGGCCGATTGTCACGGGAATGGCGCCAGACGTGGCGACCGAACAAGCGCCGCATCCGACGCACATTCCTTCGTTAACTACATTGGTGATTGTGGACACAGTTAGTTTCACTTTCGCAAGGTTCGAACATGGCGCTGTGGAACCGGGCGCCTAGAGCCCCGGTTGTTCTCCCAAAGGTTGGCTTTCGAGCATTCAATATTCTCGGACAATGAGCCCAACAACGTGCAACATGCATCGTTAGAAATTTGTGTGGTTCGGGAGCAAAAGGTCGTTGCCCTTCCGACATCTCCCTGCACACTAAATCCGTCTTTGAAATGCCCGCGCACATCGCCGTTTCGTCTATTCGGTGCCCTCTAACTGCGAGGGACGATCTACCACGAAAGGGAATGCTCATCTCCTGCAACGGGCGCTCCGCGACTTCAACTGGCATCTTTCGACCCGCGCTGGGTTCGGCTTCCACCACGCTAATAGTCGCTCAGGTTCGAGACCTCTTCTGCGCTCCTCCGCGGGGAACGCGCAACCAAGGCTTCTTCTGCTGCGTGACCGATCGCGATCATGCAGATCACATCCTCGGAGCGAGGTATTTGTGCTGCAGCTCGCAGTTGATCGGTTCTCTTGTTATTTACGGACCAGTTCAACATGCAGCTCGCGACGCCCGCCGCGTGCAAACCCCAGACCAACGTCATGGCGAACAACCCGCCGTCGATCCATCGCTGGTTTCGTTCCGTTATCCCAGTGAAGAGCCGCCGGTCTACAGTAATGATCGCCACAGCCGGAATTTGATCGCGAAATCCTGCATTGCCGTTCTGAAGCGAGAGGAGCGAGCGAACTGTGGATGGATCGTGGAAGAAACGCACTCGCCCTGACTGTCTGTTACAGACGGAGGGTGATGTGAGTGCAATCTCGAGAGCCCTCCTCAATTCTTCACGCGATACCGTCCGAGCTGGATCAAAGGTGCGCACACTGTGCCTGCTGCTGAAAAACTGTGCGAGGTCGTCCTCATCCAAGACGGGCCTATCGCGCATACGTGAAACAAGTGTTGTGTCTCGACTCCCTCCTTCGTTCCAGGAGTTAAGAGCAATGAGGGCTTCGCTTGCGAATACGCCGTAGCGAGATTCGGAAGCTAGAGGCGCCAGCGCCGCGAGCCGACGCCCTACGTCTGCCCCGAACGGCCGACGAGGTTCCGGGAAACTAAGTCCTTTTTCCACTCGATGATAATCTTTAGTTAGCTGCGCTTCGAGGTTCCCGCCAGCGGGCAATCCCTTTCCACGTGACTCATCCGGAGTTGAGAACTCAACGTAAAGACGCCGATCCATGCGAAATTCTAAGCGATCCTCTCGCTTGAACTTCTGTTCTTTTAGGAACCGAAGAACGGACTTCGGAGCTATTTTCCGCAGATACATTTTCAACTAGATACCCCCGCTTGACACTGTCTCGTCATCGACGCCGTTGTCGTGCTATCTGACTGAACAATAACTCATTGCGGGAGATGCGGTCGGTTTTCGTGGAGGCGGAGTCCCGCGGCACAAGAGCAACGCTGACGACAGCGCGACCGGTTTGGCGTTCTCACGCCGAACCGCGTTGAACGCTTGATCCCCCGACTAACAGGGAGCAGCCATCAGGAGCTTTCCTTCTGACGGTCTCCGCCCCATTCCGGGCCAGAACGGCGTCGGGTGCGAGGCGTCTCTTCTTCAACTGCGGGCGCGGGCGCTTGGGCTGAGTACCCGTACCCGTAGCCATATCGGCCATAGCCGTAAGCGTCGGGACCTTTCGTTGGCATCATCGTCATGATGATTCCCGAGACCCTTGCACCAACATCGCCGAGAGCGGCGATAGCGCCGCTGAATTCACCCTTATGAGTCCGTCCGGCAGCGACAACGAGCAGCGCTCCCCGAGTCAATTTGGTCACGATGGCCGCATCGGTTACCGGCAACAGGGGGGGCAGGTCGATCAGTACAACATCGAACTCCGACTCGAGTGTCCGAATAGTGCTCGCCATCGATCTAGAGCCGAGCAGCTCAGACGGGTTCGGCGGAATCGACCCAGCGGGCAGCACTGTCAGATTACCGCGTCCCCAAGGCTGCAGCACATCGCTCAAATCCGCCCGGGCGATCAGGACGTCGCTAAGGCCAACAGCACCTTCGAGCCCAAGATATGACGCGAGTTTGGGGCGCCGCATGTCGCCATCAACAATGACAACTCGCGCTCCCGCGTCAGCGAGAGCGATCGCCAAGTTCGCTGACGTTGTGGTTTTGCCCTCGCTGGGAACAGACGACGTGACCACAAAGCTGCGGCCGCCTTCCTCTATATCGAGGAATTGCAAGTTTGTTCGCAAGGTGCGGAATGCCTCTGCGCGCACGCTGTGCGGGTCATCCTGAACGATTAGCGGCTTCTTCACCGCATTCGGGTCGAACGTAATACCACCGATGATTGGCGTGTCTGTGATCGCTTCGACGTCACGCTCACTACGAATTCGCGTATCAAGCGCCTGGCGAAGGAGCGCGGAGGCAAGACCCACAATCAAACCCGCTAGAGCTCCGATGATTAGATTCACGTTAGTGTTCGGCGAGATGGGCTTGCTCGGAACCGCAGCTTCCCGAAGTACGCTTACCGAGACTTGGGATTCTGCACCGTTTGTTGGCTTGGTGATGTCCTCGATCACTTGGCCAAAGCTGGCAGTGACCGCGTTTGCAATACTCGCGGCATCAGTTGGGGATTCGTCTTCGACTGTGATCTCGATGTTGACGGTATCAAGCGGCGCAGACGCGCTTACAGACGATGCGAGTTCTCCAGCGGAAATATCAAGACGCAGGGATTTGATTGCGTTGTCCAAGACCCGAGGTGTGCTCACGGCTTCCGCGTACGATTTCACTTGGCTTTGCGCGAAGTTACTTCCTTGGGCCAGCTCGTTCACAGTTCCAGAGGACTGGACGTACACAAAAACCAGAGTCGACGCGGCATATTTGGGCGTCGTCAGAAGGGTTATCGCTGCGGCCCCTGCTGTCCCAATCAGAGTAAAGGCCACAATTACTATCCAACTTTTGCGCAAGATGCGGAAGTAGTCGCTCAGCTCCACCGAGGTTTGCCTTTCGTTGTTTACTCTAAGTACAGCCTCGCGAAGCGAGGGCCCCTTGGCCGATCCGTGACGGTGGCCAACTACTGTGCAGAGTACCGTTGCAGACCCAAACTATCAGGGCTTTAGCAACTCGCCCCCCGCGACTTGTAAGTGGGGATGTACGCGCGTGTCTTAAGCAGCCGGTGAACAGGGCAGTGGAAAGCATTGTTGTTTGAAAGCATCGGCTGAATTCCACCAACTCGCGCATTACGTTTTGAATGGCGCACGTCCTGCCTGCGCGTGAACTCCGCCGTACCTCAGCGGATCACTAAGCCGGAATCTACTCGTTGAGGCGTCAGAATCCATTCGTAATGAACCTCTGCCAGCGCTGTCCGACTATCGGGGAAGCTCAAGCAACTTTGCCAGGAACTCAGCGGTGTCTTCCCAGCCCTCTACGGCTCTGGTCGGCACACCAAGCACCTTTACCGGATAGTCGTTGCCCTCAGGATCCAGCCGGTCACCGACAAAGAGCATCTCTTGAAGGCCGATCTCAGTCATCTCGGAGAGTCGAACCATTCCATACGCTTTATCGATCCCCTGGCGTGTTATGTCAATCGAAGTTGATCCCCCCGACCGGACCTCAAGATCGGGCAACAACCTCTGGACTGATTCCCTCAAGGTGTTCTTCTTCTCACCCGACGGATCCCACTTAACCTTCGCGGCAACGGGCGCAGCCTGTCCAAGGGCCGAAAACGTGATCTGGGATCCACGGTCTTCCAAGATCGGCCCCCACGTTTCAGGCTCCCAGTAACCGAGTTCGCGCGCGGTCATCTCCACCGCGCTGAGCGCACGGTCCTTCTCCTCGGTAGTCAGATTTTGCGCGTATATCTGCTTCCAACCTCCCTCATACCGGTAGTACTGGGTTCCGCAGGTGGGCATGAGGTGAAGACGAGCGAGGATAGCCTCGTCAAGTTCGGGCAGCATATCGATCACCTGCATTTCAAACTGAGCAAACTGCCCACCGGAAATCACGCAGACTTCGAATCGCTCGAGTAGCCGCGCCAGCAAGCTCGACATCTCCGGATGCAATGGCGACTTGGAAGGAGCGAGTGTGTCGTCGAGGTCGAACGCGATAAGACGTGGGGATGATGACACAGGCAAGTTCCTTCAGTAGATGAAATATGTGCAGAATACAGTGCCCGCTGAGAACGTCATGGAAGCAGCGAACTCGCTCTAAACGGCGATGTCGAGAACGCGAGCAGTGCGGTCCAACGTATCGCGTGCCACGTCAGGGTTCTCGCCAAGGCTCACTCCGATTGACGGGACCATTTCGCTGAGCCGCGGGCGCCACATGTCCATGCGGTCGGGGAAACATTTTTCGACCAGTCCAAACATGATTGGCACTGCAGTCGAAGCGCCGGGGGACGCTCCGAGGAGACCAGCAATTGTGCCATCTTCGGAAGTGATCAATTCTGTACCGAACTGGAGCACTCCGCCCTTCTCTGGATCATTTTTGATCACCTGAACACGCTGTCCCGCCGTAATGCGATACCAGTCCTCTGGTTTCGCGTCGGGAAAGAACTCTTGGAGGGCGCCGAACTTGGTGGTCTTTCTAGCTGCCAGTTGTCCTAGTAGGTAACGCACAAGGCTAAGGTTTCGTCCACCCGCCTGCAGCATCGGAACAAGATTATGAACCCGAATTGATTTGAAGAGATCAAACCACGACCCCGTCTTTAGGAACTTTGGACTGAATCCCGCGTACGGTCCGAACATCAGGCTTGAATCGCCATCGACAACTCGGGTATCCAAGTGGGGCACAGACATTGGAGGGGATCCCACCGCCGCTTTTCCGTAAACCTTCGCATGATGGCGTGCGACTACTTCCGGATTGTCGGTTCGCAAGAACTCTCCGCTCACCGGGAATCCGCCGAATCCGCGAATTTCGGGGATGCCAGATTTCTGCAACAGATTCAGTGCATTCCCCCCGGCACCGACAAAAACGAATTTAGCACTGACGGTTTGAGGAGTACGTCCCACTTCGTCACGGAGGCTGATCCTCCACAAGCCGTCCTTCTGACGTTTTAGCCCGGTGACCGATTTACCTACATTGACCTCAGCACCGTTGGCGGTGAGGTAGGTGAGCAAGAGGCGTGTGAGAGCGCCGAAGTCCACATCGGTTCCGGACTTGATGTGGGTAGCCGCGATAGGTTCACTTTTCTTGCGGCCTGGAATGAGCAGTGGCGCCCATTGGCGAATGACGGATGCGTCTTCGCTATATTCCATGCCGTCGAACAGCGGGTGGTCCTTCAGCGCCTCAAAACGCCTCCGAAGATACTCGACATTTTTGGCCCCCCAGACGAAACTCATGTGGGGCGTTGAATTGATGAAAGCCTTTGGATCGGGGAGGGCGCCCGTGTCAACGAGGTGTGCCCAGAACTGGCGTGAAATCTGGAACTGCTCGTTGACCTTGACCGCGCTCGATATATCGATCGACCCGTCGGAACGCTCCGGCGTGTAGTTGAGTTCGCAGAGTGCGGCATGCCCCGTACCGGCGTTGTTCCATGGATTTGAGCTTTCCTGAGCAGCGGCACCCAAGCGTTCGAAGATCTGAATATCCCAGCTCGGTTCAAGTTGCTTCAACATAGTGCCCAGGGTCGCACTCATGATCCCGCCACCGATGAGGGCAACGTCAATGTTTTTGCTCACCGGCCCAGTTTAGGACTGTTACTTAGGAACACCCGGAGAAACCCCTCGCGGCCGCACTAGGTAGTTATTTGCGCTCGGATAGGTTGATTTGGGTATTCAACCGTTCGACTCGGTTGCCGCGCACACCTAGAATCTATGAGTGCCCAAAGAAGAACGCTCCCGTGACAATTCCTTTCTCGATAAGGACCGTCACCATTGGAAGGGCATAACCGTCATCGCGGTGCTCGGACTGATCACTGCTGTGCTTGTTGTGCTGGCGGTTTTGAGCTAACTCAAAGCACGCTGGACCCAGTGTGGTCCCACCCACTATTTGATGATTTGTTACGTACCGGAAACCAGAAATCAAGGTTCAAAAGGTAGCGTGAGCCGCATGGCTCAACGTAAGCAGTCCCGCTCGAAGCCAATTCGCAGGCCTAACCTCACGCCCTGGTGGGCGATCGCAGGCATAATTCTGCTGACTGGCGCGACGCTCTTGTTAGTAGCCCTCGCGCTACTTACCTAATCGCTTCGCGGCTGCTCGTAATCTGGGCGGCATCTAGGGAGCCTTGAATGTCGAGTTATTCGGCGAAGGCTGAAGCAATTCGATCACCCTGATCTGGACAGAACTGGGCACTCGCGCCCGTCAGCAGGCGCTGAGCGACGGGCTGTTGCTGGTCAGGGGCGGTGCCAGGTATTCCATACGTCTCGATGAACTTGTCGACGAGAGTGTTGATGTCAGCGTCCGGTTCCTCTGCCAATTTGTCGCACACGAGTTGGCCATAGAGATTGATGTTTGTAGCGATCTGACGATCGAGTTTCTCTTCTGCAGTGAGAGGGGCGGACGTCGTCGAGACAGAAGTCGGTGTCGCGCCCGCCTGCAGCGCGTCATCCTGATTCGATACCACTTGTACAAAAACAAAAGCGAGCACCGCGAGAACCACAGCAACAATGCCGGCTGTCCAGAGAAAGAAACGCATTCGTTGAGACTATCCACTGCTCGGCATCAAACTTCGTAGTCTCCGCGCGGTGGCAACAAATCACGCGCTGAGAACGTCTATTTACCCCTCCATAAGGGTGTGCTTGATGCGATGTTTCGTGAGCGTTGGGAACGCCAGGATAGACCGAAATTTTGTGGGCGCCACTCTCTCGGCGACTATTCGTTGCGTCCCTCAGACGCGGACAATTGCCCATCGACCCTCCCTTCGTTACCCATCGGGGGGGCATAGTGACTAGAGGGGTACAAAATAATCGGCATATGTCGCTTAGAACTCGGTATGAACATTAATAGGCGACTATCTCTGTAGTAACCGGAGTGAGCCGCTGTTAGCTTGCAAAGGAGGGACAAACGTTCGGACCTAATCTTTCAGGCCAATGTCTCTTCTCGCCGGCAGTCGCCCGGCACTTGAACCCTTATCAGAGGCACATCCCTATGCGTACGATCACTCGCGCCACCCTTGCTCTCACGGGCGCCGCCGCCCTTACCCTCTTCGCTGTCGTTCCGGCCAACGCCGTAGACACCGTCACCGTCGCCATCGAGGTCGGCGACCTTGCAATCGTCACTGATGCCCTCGGCGCAGCGCTTGCAGATGCCACTCCGGGCGCTCCCATTGTCGGAACCATCACCGGCGTCGCTGTCACGGACGCACGTGCGACCACTGGCGTCTGGGCAGTCAGTGTCAACGCAACTGCGTTCGTAAACGAGGAAACCCCCGCCTCCTCTGCTTCGATGACCGGCGCGGGCATCACCTACACGGTCGGCGAAATCGTCGAGACCGGTGCCCCTGTCATTACCAACGTCACTCCTGACGTAGTACTGGCTGTCGCACCCGCTGAGGTGGCTACCGCGACCGTCGCCGGCAATAACACCGCAACGTGGGACGCCGACCTCAGCGTCGCCGTTCCGCTTGGCGCCCTTGGCGGAACCTACTCGACCACCATCACGCACTCGATTCTTCCGCAGCCGTAGCGGCCCGTGCTCGGCGGCCATTGGCCGCCGGGCACGTTCCCGAAATCTTTGCCCTCATCACCCGCATTTACTGCTCTGGAAGAAAATCGATGCTCAAACGCTGGACTCCCCCACTGGCGATTGCGCTCCTATCGCTCGCTTTCACAACGATTCCGTCGGGCGCATTCGCGTCGACGGTGTCCGCCGCGACCGATGATTCAGCTGGCACGATCGGGGTAGCTATTCAGCTACTAAATGTCTCAGCTGAGCTTCAAGATGATCCTCGAGCGCAATCCGCCATCGTTGACAACATTGCTCCGGGCGCCTCCATCGAGCGCAACTTCCGGGTGCGAAACGCCTCGACAACCGCGCAAACCGTGGTGCTCTACACAACAAGCGCATCCATCGCGGACGGCAGTTTCACCCCCGGGGCAAACGCCCAAGCCGGCGAGCTCGCCAGTTGGGCAATACCCGCGCAAACGGAAGTCGCGCTCGAAGCCGATTCCTCGGCTGACATCGCGCTGAACATCTCCATCCCACAAGACGCATCCGAGGGCGAGCAATACGCAGCCCTGTGGGCCGAAGTGAAATCCGCGCCGGACGCCTCAACAAATGTAATCACGGCCAACCGAGCCGGGATACCGATGTACGTGTCGGTTGGCGCTGGAAATGGTCCAGCTGCAGACTTCGCGATCGACTCTTTGACCGCTTCCCGCGATGACGATGGTGCCCCACAGATTATTGCCGCAGTTACCAATTCCGGCGGGCGTGCAGTCAATCTAAGAGGAACAGCGTCACTCGCGAACGGTCCAGGCAGCCTCTCCGCCGGCCCATTCGACATCACTGAGACGACCACCCTCGCTCCTGGTGAAAGCGGCGAGGTGTCCGTCACGCTTGACGACGCCCTGCCCAACGGGCCGTGGGATGCCACGCTGACTTTGACAAGCGGATTGCTGAGCGAAGAAGCATCCGCGACCAT
>Ga0247810_10000698_pt1 | contig 29720 bp, 26 predicted proteins | sample UWRJL119311C1_FD_179918 | JGI IMG/M metagenome (GOLD analysis project Ga0247810, IMG submission 179918) | Plant litter microbial communities from Arlington Agricultural Research Station in Wisconsin, United States - UWRJ-L119-311C-1 | ecosystem: Environmental > Terrestrial > Plant litter >... | reverse complement strand
TTTGTCAGAACTCTTAGGAATCAGCAACGAAGAACTGACAAATATAAAAAAGCGACTTGATCGCAAATTACCATATATAAAAGAAAAACTGAAAGTGTTGAATTATGAAAAATAACTTCATCAAAAAGATAGACGAGGCAATTATCTCCCAAATTATTGAAGGTGATTCTAGTACTTATGATGAAATCCTTAAAGAGGAAGGTTTTGATATAAATGAAATTGAAACTTATGCTCTCAAGAATTTTCGCAAGCACTCATTTTTATTAAAAGGATATATTAATAAACAGAGAGATACTGATTTATTAGAAAAAGCTTCTGCATTACTGCAAAATGCAATTACGAAAAATATTGACAAGCCTATTAGCTATTTAAAATCTTTAATTGCCAATAATCAATTTCAGGTTCAATATAGAAATTTAGACAGCTTGGGAATTGATGAGATTAAGGAAATAATTAAAGACCAGAATTTATTAGAACTTCTGGAGCAATTGGAAAATGATCAGAAATAGGCGCGGTTCTAATAGAGCTAAAGCTTTATTGGAAGAAATTGGCTTCGATGAGATTACTGACATTCCCTTGGATATTTTTGTTGCCGGTCTTGGAGCAACATTAATAGAAGAAAAATTACCAAACTCAGACGGTAAAATCATTAGAGGTAATTCTAAAACATTAATAAAAGTGAATTCGGATATTGAGTTCGAAGAAAGAAAGCGTTTTACAATTGCGCATGAAATTGGACATTATCTAATTCATGACAAATTAGACTTGGAAGTTCATAATGAAACATCCAATACCTTGAATTGGTTTAACACTGCTGAGAGCCAGGCAAAAAAAGGAATTCAAGAATGGGAAGCTAATGATTTTGCGTCAGAACTCTTAATGCCTGAAGCTATAATACGAAAAGCTGTATTTAGAAAAAAATTCTCTCCTGATTTAGTAAAGGAACTATCTGCAAGATTTAAAACCAGTTTGACTTCTATTATTTACAAATTACTATCACTAAATGTCTATCCTCTGTTTGTAGTTTTTATTAACAATGGCCAAGTTAAATATTGGAGTAAATCAGATAGTTATTGGATAAAAATTAAAGAAATCACTAAATTACCTCCGCCTGAAGATTCTGTTGCCCAGGAATACATTGATGGCAAATACGAGTTTCTCTATTCGGGAAAAGAAAAGGCCCAGTCTATCTATAAATCAACATGGTTCGAATTAAAGGATGGGGAGGAGGACAGTGATTTCTTCGAATACTGCATTCCTTACAAACAGCTGAAAACTATTATAAGTGTCATTTGGGAAGAATAATTTACATTGACTATTTCTTATCGTTTGTATTATAAAATTTAAAATATTAAATCCTAAAAATGACTATCTACGAAAATGAACCAAAAACATGGAAAGATTTACAAAACAAAGCTGCGGAGATTTTAGCGATATGCGGTTATGTTTGTGAAACAGAAAAAGAGATAATTACTGTAAGGGAAAAAGTTAACGTTGACGTGTTGGCAGAAATAAATAACCAAATGTCTCGAAGTGTAATCATCTGTGAATGTAAATTCTGGAAAAAAAAAGTACCAAAACATGTTGTACACTCCTTTCGTACAGTAGTAAATGACTACGGAGCCAATTATGGACTTATAATTTCAAAGATGGGTTTTCAGAGCGGGGCATTTGACGCAATTAAAAATACCAATGTTCAATTAGTTAATTGGACTGAATTTGCAAATACCTTTAGGGCAGAATGGATCAGAAAAAAATTGATTGCAATTTCTAAGACAACACAGCCTTTGTACGATTATGTCAGTGTCGGTTGTATGGTATTTTTTAAAGAACAGCTTTCTAAACTTTCTCAAGATGAAATTGAAAAATATCACTACTTGACGGAAAAATATTTTAACCCCGTTTTTGCCTCAGCAAATATTGATTACAAAAATGAAGAAACAAAAGAATTTGACATTGAAATGTTTGATAATTTACTCCCTCATTATATTAAAGAATTAAATATTAATTGTACTTCCTATGAAAGATATTTTCTTAATTTAGAAAAAATTTGTGCTGAAGGATTGATTGAATTTGACATATTATTTAAAGAACAGTTGCGTCGATAATTATTAAGACTTCTTAAAATCAGCATAGTTGTAGTTTTTTTAAACAGAGGCTTTGCAATCTCTATATGTTTTCCTATGAAAATGGGATTTTGCAACTGTATTTAAGCACTTGGTTACCAATAAGTTTTCTCATGGAAATCTTTAAATATTTGTAATATACTAAAGATTAATATTTGTGCAGCGTAAAGAAGAACACTTCGTAGAGCAGGACAACTATTTTCTGACCTTTAAATTGTAGTTTTTTAAAAACCATTCAAAAGATTTACCATTCTTTCCAAGCTCCTGTTCTAATAAATTCAAGGTATTTTTGATATTGTTCGATGGTTGATATTTCATTTTCGTAATTGTCAAGTAATCCCCGTATTTCAAGTATGCTTTTAATTCTTTCGGACAATTCGTCGTCTGACTGTACATCTCTTTTGTTAACTCTGTCAACAATTTGTTCGTATTTCCTTTCAAATTCGCTTCCAAGTTCATTCTCAACTTCGGCTTTGAGTTTTCTATACTCTCCATCTTTAGATTGAATTGCTTCGCTAAGTTTTTCAAACCGTTCTCGTTCTTTGTCTTCAAGCTCTCTAAATTCTCGTTCAAGATTTTTTTCTTCTCTCTCAAAATCTCCCGCAAATCTTGATTCTTCTCGTAAATCAATGTCCAAATAGCTCTGTTGTCTGTTAATGCTTTTTTGCTCGTCATCAATTCTTGTTTCTTCAAATCCAAATTCTCTTCTAATGTCTTCTTCAGAGTTTCCAACTCGGTATCTAAGCTTAATTTCCCTGTCAGTATTTGCTTCTTCTTCTGTAATATCTTCTCTACGTTTAATATATCTTCTTTCCAAACCTGAGTAGTTTTCTTCAAATGCAGTTTGTTGTTGTTCAAAGTCTCGAAATCCTTGTTCAACTTCTTCTTCTTTGTCTCTAATACTTGAATATACTTCATCCTCAAATCCTCTTTCCAGTTCGTCCAGTCTTTCTCTATTTCTCTTTGTGTTTGTCTTAACTCTTGATAATTCAGATTCAAATTGTTGTTCAATTCTTCTGTATTGTTGAGTTCCCAAACTGATTTTAATTGACCGTATAAGATTGCTAATTTGGTTTGTTCTACAGACGGCAGATTCTGCAAAAAACTTTCTTTGGAGTTCATCAATTGATGATAATTCCTCTCTATCTCCTTTGGAAACTTGAATGTAGTTAGTGCGTTCTTGGACATAATTATAAACCCATTTAGTATTATTTGTTGTGAGTAAGCTTTTTGCAATATTTTCTTCTGAATCTTTGGGTATAATAATTTGTATTGTATTTATTCCTAGTCTTTTCAGTTTAACCTTTTTTTCATCATCTAATTTATGGGTAACTACAATTTCAATTAATAAAACAGGCTCATCTTTAGAATTAAAGAAAGTTAAGTCGGGTCGTATCAAAAGATTTTTATTTTCTAAATCTGGATTTTTCCCGTGGACTACATTGCCTTCATCATCTTCATAAAAAGTCAGTTCGGCTCTTACATGTTGTGCTTCAATAAATTGTGCTTCTTCCAGAAGAACAGCTTTCTTTCCATCCGGAGAATACGAATAAAGATTAGGAACTTTTATGCGTTTTGTAAATTGAAGTATTTCTATTGCAAGTTTATGTCTGTAGTCTTGGTTGCTAAAAGTACATTTTCTTTCATTGTCAACTCCTTTTGCCGAGTGTCTAAAATAAGATTTATGATAGATATTTTTTTGCTTTACTGCATCCATTTCTTCTTTACACCCTAAGCACCAATAACCCTTTCTTCCGCTTAATGCATCACCAATGTAAACAACTTCATCTTCGATGTTTTTGGCATATTCATTTTCTTCTTTTGGGTTCAGTTTAGACATTTACAATTTTAATTATTGGCTATTCATATATTTAACAATGTATATTTTATCAATTTGGGATTGAAAGAAAACAAAATTAAAAAAAGCATCTACTTAAGTTTTGTACTAATCCATTAGTTATACGTAGTATATAAATGGCTAACGTAAACATGTACATTCTCAAAATTTCAGATGCTTTACCTTCGGTTTTCTATTATCTGTATAGATTTCAATTTACCTCCTGTGCCAATATAGAATCTTTATTAAAGTATGTTTTACGGATTTCCATAATTATTAAAAATAGTCTATATTGTAATTAATAAAGCACGTAAAAATACTTGATTTTAACTCAATCGAAAGTAATAAATTATTTTGTGTAATTTCCGATTTTGTCATAGGAACATTCAATTATCTAATTACTTTATGAAGATTATTACATAATAATTGCAATTGCATCTTAAAATGTATATTGGAAAATCTTTAGCTTTTTTAGAAGTCTTTGAGAGATTAGAATATTTATAAGGCGCTTATAAAGCGCCTTCATCAGCAAAGGAATAATAAGATTCGGGAGTTATAATTAATGAATCCAGTAATGTAATATCAAGAAGTCTTCCAGCTTCTTTTACTTTTCGAGTTATCTGTTTATCAGCCTCAGAGGCTATCAGGTTTCCTGAAGGATGATTGTGAATCATCATTAAAGAAGTAGCATTTGCCTTAAGAGCTGAAGAGAATATTAATCTAATATCTACAACAGTTCCGGCAATTCCTCCAGAAGAGATTTCGTAAATCCCAAGGGCTTTGTGAGCTTGATTCAAAAGTAATACCTTGAACTGCTCAAAGAATTCTATTTTATTATAATCCCAAGCTGAGAGAACAAGTTTATATGCATCTTTTGAAGATTTGATTTGTGGTCTTTCAGAGTTTTTTACTTTTGTTTTGTAGATCAATTCAATTTCAGATACAGTCTGCCAGTTTTGATTTAAAGTTTCCATAATTTCTATATTTTAAATTAATTATGGAACATCTACTGGGAATCTCCTAGCAAGCGCAAAAAGCAACGCAATAAAGCAGGATTTTTTTCCTGCATTTATGGGGGAATTTTTTGCTTGCGCCCGCAGGTGATTCCCTAACTTTGTGAAGAAATTAAATAAGATATTAAAAGAATAAAGGACTTTTTGAGTGATTTAAAAAAAACTCTATTTAGTTACTATGCAAAAAAAGCAGGTCAAACCCCACCGCGGTCACTTCAATACATAACTTTTCTTGTGAGATTACAGTTGATAAAAATAAAAACAGGTATAAGTACTTATTGTATTTAATATTTTAAAGTATTTCTTTGTTATGGTTTTTTGTAATAAAATAAATAAAAAAATTGCCATATATTATCAAAAGTAAACCGGTGGATAGGTTATTGTTACTTAAGAAAGTTTTTCACTGTAATTACGGTTTTCCACTTTCCACTTAGATATTTAATCGATACTTTAGCGTTTATATTTTCTTTAAACAATAGTATCTTGACTGGCTTCATAAATTAGTTGCATCAGGCGTTAATTTTTTTTAGAAAATAATAAATAAGAACAAACTACCTATGAATATAACTCTGCTGGAACCTCGAAAAGCACTCAACAAGGCATTTCTTAAAATAAAACCTAGTCGTTCACTTATAGAAAATTTCAAAATCAATTTAATTGGCGTTCTGGATGCTATAAACGAAAAAGAAACCGAAGAATTTCACAAGAATTTAGTGATCCATTTTTTGAAGAAAACCTACTATGATCCTAATTATTCTATAAACACAAAAGGACGAAATGATTTAGTAATTCATAATGGTAAAGATGCCAAAAGTAATGTAGGTGTAATTATTGAAGCTAAAAGCCCAATAAATAAAAGTGAAATGATATCCGTCTCCAATTTGAACGGTAAAGCATTACAAGAACTAATATTGTATTATATGCGTGAAAGAATCACTCATAAAAATACTGAATTAAAACATTTAGTTGTAACTAACATTTATGAATGGTTCATATTTGATGCACAATTATTCAATAAGATTTTTGCCGAAAATAGATCTTTTACAAAGCAATTCGTTGACTTTGAGGAAGGAAGACTTTCAGGAAAAACTACAGACTTTTTTTATAAAGAAATTGCCAAGCCATTTATAGAAGTTTTGCAAAATAATATTGAGTATGCATATTTTGATATTCGTAAATATGAAAAACCTTTAAGAAACAGCAATAAAGAAGATGACAAGGCTTTAGTTGCTTTGTTTAAATTATTATCTCCTGAGCACTTATTAAAACTTTCTTTTATAAATGACAACAATACATTAGACAAAAATTTCTATAGCGAATTACTTCATATCATTGGATTAGAAGAAATAAAAGAGGGAGGAAAAAAGCTTATTCAACGACACAAAGAAGGATGTAGAAATTCTGGTTCATTAATTGAAAATACTATAGACCAACTTGATAGTTTGGAAAAAATTTCGCGTTTACAAAATATTAAACAATATGGAGATAGTCAGCCAGAAAGATTGTTTAATGTTGCCTTAGAATTAACAATAACGTGGGTTAATCGCATTCTTTTTTTAAAACTGCTTGAAGCTCAGTTAATTTCATATCACAAAGGCGATAAAAGTTATTCATTCCTTAATTCTAATTTGATTAAGGACTACGACAATTTAAATAGCTTATTTTTTCAAATTTTAGCTCGTAAACCCCATGAACGTAATAGCAGAATTAGTGGTGATTTTTTAAAAGTCCCATATTTAAATAGTTCCCTTTTTGAACCAACTGAGTTAGAACATGAAACATTCTTTGTATCGCAATTAGAGGATAATGTTACATTGCCATTACTTAATAGTACTGTCATAAAAGATTCACAAGGAAAAAAAATAACTGGAAAAAAAAATCCACTTGATTATTTCTTGTCATTTCTTGATGCTTATGATTTTGCTAGTGAAGGTAGTGAAGATATTCAAGAAGATAACAAAACATTGATAAATGCCTCTGTTTTAGGATTGATTTTTGAAAAAATAAATGGTTATAAAGATGGTTCTTTTTTTACACCTAGCTTCATTACGATGTATATGTGTAAAGAAACTATCCGGAGGGCAGTAATCCAAAAGTTCAATGAAACTAAAAATTGGAAATGCAATAATTTTGATGAGCTTTACAACAAAATAGATAATATTAGGGAAGCCAATTCAATAATAAATTCTATAAAAGTTTGTGATCCAGCAGTAGGTTCAGGACACTTTTTAGTGTCTGCTTTAAATGAAATTATCGCTATAAAAAATGATTTAAAAGTACTTCAAGATTATGACGGTCATAGATTGAAAGAATATCATTTTGAAGTTGTAAATGATGAGTTAATGGTAACTGATGAAGATGCTATACCATTTCAGTATAACCCCAATAGTAAAGAAAGTCAACGTATTCAAGAAACTTTATTTCACGAAAAACAGACAATCATTGAGAATTGTTTATTTGGTGTTGATATAAACCCAAATTCTGTAAAAATATGTCGTCTACGTTTATGGATTGAATTGCTTAAAAATGCATATTACAAACCCAATACTAATGAGTTGGAAACGTTGCCAAATATAGATATAAATATAAAATGTGGGAACTCTCTGATAAGTCGTTTTAGTCTAGATACAGATTTAAAAGAAGCGTTGAAAAAGAGTAAATTGTCAATTGATGTTTATAAAAATGCGGTTAACACCTATCGCAATGCTGACAGCAAAGAACAAAAACGTGAAATGGAATCCTTGATCGCAGAAATAAAAACTAATTTTAGAAGCGAAATAAATGCCAATGATCCAAAAATTTCTAAACTATATAAACTAAAAGGAGAACATCATATTCTAACTTCTCAAACTGGATTGTTTGAATTAAATAAAAAGGAAGAAGCCGAACGTAGCAAAAAAGTAAAAAGTGTTATAGACGAAATAAAGAAACTAGACACAGAAGTAGAAGAAATAAAATCAAATAGAATTTATGAAAATGCTTTTGAATGGCGTTTTGAATTTCCTGATATTTTAAATGATAATGGAGATTTTGCTGGATTTGATGTTGTGATTGGAAATCCTCCATATGGAGCAAATTTTGATGTCTCGGAAAAAAAATATATTCAACAGAATTACAAATCATATTTATACAAATTTGATAGTTATGTTTACTTCATTGAGAAAGGTATAGATATTTTAAAGAAAGATGGTCATCTGGAATATATCACACCAATATTATGGTTATCTCTTGACAATTGCTTTCCCATACGTTCCATAGTTATAGATTCAAATGATTTACAACGTGTGTTTATTCATGGCGAAGGTGTTTTTGAAGAGGCAGTAGTTAATACCTGCTCCTTTTTATTGCAAAAGAAAGGTCCTTCCGAATCATTAGAACTACTTAGAAACAATGAAAATTTTATTTTTGTTAAAAAAGAATGGTTAGATCCAAATAATTTAAAAATTGATTATAAAGTTTCGCCGATCACAAAAAATATAATTCAGAAAATAAAGGCAAAATCGGTTTATTTATCAGAATTCGGATCAATTATCCAAGGAATTACCCCTTACGATAGTTATAAGGGTCACTCTAAAGAAATAATTAAAAATAGAGCTTTTCATTTTACTTATAAAAAAGATGATACATGTGGAAAATGGCTAGATGGTAAAAATCTAAATCGATATTCAATAACTTGGGATGGAAACTGGCTTAGCTATGGTTCTTGGTTAGCAGCACCAAGAGAAAGAAAATATTTTGAAGGAAAGCGAATTTTATTTAGAGAAGTTCCTGGGAAAGGGAAAAAAATCCAAGCTTCAATAATTGAAGATGAATATTTTTACGGTCATAGCATATCTCCTTTTAAACCAAATGACAATCAAATTAATAATTTAGAATATTTCTTAGGTATTGTAAACTCAAATTTGATTAGTTGGTTTGGTAATTTAACTCTTTCAAATTTTGGAAAAGAAGTCTTTCCAAAACTAAATCCTAATGACATAAAAGAATTGCCTATTCCAAAGAATTTAGAATTTCAAAAAGAAATTTCAAAAAATGTAAGCATGATTATTAAGCTAAAATCACAAAATGCAAAAGTTGACACCAGTGATTTAGAAATAGAAATTGATCAAATGATTTATAAATTATATGGTTTAAGTAATGAGGAAATAGCGATTGTAGAAAATAGTTAAGAAATTATATGGAAATTAAATTTTTAAAAGCAGATAATGGAGATTCTATTTTAATATCTCTTATTGATTCTCACGGAGAAAATAAAAATATCCTTATCGATGGTGGAATAAGAAAAACGTATAAAACGGATAAAGGAGCAAAAAACAAACCTGAATATGGAGAGCTAAAAACAGTTCTTGAAACAATAAAAGATAATAATAAATTTATTGACTTACTTATAATAACTCACATTGATGAAGATCACATTGGAGGCATTATAAAATGGTTTAATGATGACAATAATGCTTTCAAACTTATTAAAGAAGTCTGGTTTAATTCAGGAAAGGGTATTGCAACATTTTTGAAACAATCTGAAAACAAAGATTTAGAGCATCTAATTAATCCAGACAAAACTACTTTTACTAGTATAGGACAAGGTATTGATTTTAGTAAATACATAACTGAAAAAGGAATATTGTTTACTGACATTATATTACAGGGACAGGAGCTTAAAAGATTTGGTTATGATTTTAAAATCTTATCTCCAAATAAGACTAAACTTGAAATATTATTAAAAGAATGGAAAATTAAAGACCCAAATTTTAGCACTTCATCAAAGCCAAAATCAAATGATTATGATAAAGCAATTAAAGAACATATAGCAACCGATAAATTTTTAGAAGATACTGCTTATCCAAATGGAAGCTCAATAGCATTTATACTATCAAAAGAAGGAGATGAAAATAATTTTCTTTTTCTTGGGGATTCACATCCATCAGTGATAGTAGAAGGTCTGAAAATATTTAATTGTTCTGAAGAAAATAGATTGATTGCAAAGTTTGTAAAAGTATCACATCACGGAAGCAAAGGAAATACGAGTGTTGAACTTTTAAAATGTATAAATTCTAAAAATTATATAATTAGTACTAATGGATCTGGAGATCAGCATCCAAATAAACAATTACTATCTAGACTGATTAATGAAAATGAAGATTGCAATATTTATTTTAATTATAAAGAGAGAATGGAAATGATATTTTCTAAACAAGATAGATTGGATTATCCAAACTTTAATCCAATTGCAATTACAAATGAATTTGAATTTTAAATATGAATCAAGACGATATTAAAAAATATATAGTTTGCATTAATGGTGGAAGCGGAGTTGTTTTCCAACCAATGGATATCGAGCATTCCTATATTTTGACTGCGAAACACATTTTTGAGGATTTAAATTTAGAACCATATAATAATCTTGTCACTATCCATTTTTTCAATGAAATCACAAATGAGTACGAAATATTAAAGCCTCCTTTTGAACTTGAAATCGGAGAAAATTATTTTCCACATATAGAAGATGGTGTTGATATCGCAATTATAAAAGTTCCTAAAATTAATAATCTTGAAAAAATAATCATCAAAGACGATATTTCTACTGATAGTAAAGATTATTCTCTTTATGGTTATCCAAAGTTAAGAAGAAAATCAATTGGAGGACAGATTAATTTGGATTGGATTAGAGCTGATTTGGAGGTAACTATTCTAGGTGCAAAAGAAAATAAAAAAAGAGAAGCTGATATAAGTAAAAATCAAAATTATGACGAATTGGTTGGCACGTCTGGAGGTGGAATTGTTAAAATTTATGAAGATTATCTTCTCTTGGTTGGAATTCAGAGTGAAGTTGTTTCTAATGAAGAAAGCATAGGACGTATCAAGTTCACACCTATAGTTTGTTTTAATGAGATTGTTGATGAATACAAGAATAAATTGACACCACTTCTGCCTCCTTATTTAACAAATTTCAGTTTTTTAAAAGACAAGGTATTTAATATAAATGCAGGACCTGATGACAATGATATTGCTTTTACACGCAACTTTTTAAAGAATAAGACATATCAAATAATCAATAGTGACATTACTCCTATTGGAATAAAAGATTTTTTTAAAGAACGACTTATTTTAAAAAATTCAGATTTAACTACCTTAAATGACGAAATAATTTATGCCACTTGGTTAGAGTTTTTAGTTATTATGAACATTGCAAAGAATAAAGTTCACAGCTTTTCAGATTTAGAAGATTTATTTAACAAGGTTAGATTAATTTACAAAAACACAAACTCACAATGGCAAAGTAGTGACTTTTTAAAGGAATGTATGAGCTGTGATTTAAGTAATTTGCAAGTTAACGGAACGGTATTAATTAATACTGATGTTCTACCACAAAAAAATCAAGTTCATCATTATAAAATTGAAAAAGGAAGTATAATATCTAATATTGATTTTTTAAGAAAGGATTATCAAAATGGTAGTTTCGGAAATATTTTTATTGGCGACGCAGCTAGTGAAACAAAAGAATTTGTTTTTGACAAATACACATTTATTCACTTTGAGTTTTTAAAAAAATTTTTAATAATAGAGAAAAGTGACGAATTTAAAGAGTTTAACATTAATAATCAACCCGACTTATTAAATAAATTAAATAGTATTTATGGAGAATTATTTAGCTTATAAAGAACATATACTAAAAGAATTAACAGAGACTTATACAGATTTAATTTTTAAGTTCATCATTGAAAAAATAAACATTAATATCAGTGTTCTATTTGTTTACGGTTTAAATAAAGATCTTGAAAAGAATGATAATTGGGAAAAGATTTCAGAAGAAATAGCTCTTAAATATCAAAGTAAGATTAGTGATATTGTTGATAAATGGAACATTTATATCATTTATGTTTCCAAAGACAAAGCTACAAAAGAACTTAAAAACAAAATTGAGAATAATAGATTTTCAAACCGAAAAATTGTCGAAGATAATTTCCAAACGGAGTTAACGGATGAAAAAGCAAAAGAGTTAATTGTAAAGCACATTACAAATACTGATTTGATAAAAGTTCTTGCAGATACTAGTGATTCAATTAAGGAGGTTTATTCGCCAATAAATGAAAACTTATGGAAGTTAATCCCAAAAGACGATACCATTAGTGGGGATACTAGCAAACAAAAAGATTTAATAGAATTATTAAAACAACTAGAAAATGAAAATTAAAAAAGTTCAAATTTCAGGATTTAGAGCATTTAATAAAGTTGAACATTCAACATTTAATTTTGAACTTCCTGGTGATAGAATAGCTGATTTTATATCTGTATATGCGCCAAATGGTTTTGGAAAAACTTCTTTTTATGATGCTGTTGAATGGGGAGTAACTCATCAAATTCAACGATTTGATAGAATGACAGATTTTAATAAAATTAGAAAGGAAAATGATGGTCCCGTTTTATTAAACAATGTTTCTGCAAAAGGAGAAGTAGTCGTTGAAACTACAGAAGGTAATTTTGAAAATAACGTTAACACAAGAAGAGTTTATAATCCAAAAGGAATACCAGTAAATGCTTATTTTAAAGAAGTTATATTAAGTCAAGATTTAATTGATACATTTATTAAAGAAGAAAAAGCAGAAGTACGATATGATAAATTTGTAGAATTTAATCCAGAAATTAAATCTTACAATAACTCTTTGAAGAACTTAACAACATTATGTGATTTTATTGAATCTAAAACAAAGGATTTAATTGAGGAAATCAAAAGAAAGCAAAAAACTCAATTAAAAATTGATTTTGAAGAAGAAGGTAAAAAGTTTGATGAAATAAATAAAGCACTTCAATCTTTAAAAGACAAAAAAGAAGAAATTGATTTAATTGAAAAAGATACATTTACTCAAACAAAATATGATTTTTTAGACCAGAAAATTAAATCAAGAATAATAAGTTTAGAGATCGAAGTCGAGGCAGTTAAACTGAGAATTGAAAACGTTGACACAGTATATAACGGTATTCCAAACAATGTTGACGATAATGATAAAGGAATTTTTACATATTTTGAAAATCGTAATAAAATTGCTGATTTAGTAAAAGTAAGGAATGAACTAAATGATTTAGTTACTAAAATTAAGAATAAAGAAAATTGCGAAGTAATAGATAACAAGCTAAAAACTCAAATTAGCGAAGAATTAGAATTGAATAAATTATATTTATTATTCAAAGAAAAGTTCAAAATATATTTAACCATTGAGAATGAAATCAGTGAGAGAAATAAATTTTATAACAGCTATGACGATGAAAAACTCAAAAGTGAAAAACTGATAAACGAACTTAATGTAATAAATCAAAAAAATGTTACTGATTTAGATCGATTACAAAAAGAGTTAATTATTAAACAAACAACGTTAAAAAACATTCCTTTTCAAATAGAAAGACTTAATATTTTAAGTAAAAGTAATGAAGAACTAGCTACTCAAATTAACATCTTAAATGAATCCATTGCCGAAAAAGAAAGATTAATTGAGGGTATAAAACTTAAGTTAACTCAACATGATTTTTTTAATCACAAAATAGATAATGATATTGAGGTTTTGATTGATTCTGATGAATTCAAAGACAATAAAGACTTAATAAATTCAATAATTGCGAGTGAGAATAAAATTAAAATAGCAAAAGAAGAGATCGTAGAGATTAATGGAAAAATTAATTTACAAAATGAACTAAACAACGAATTAAAAGATTTTGTTTCTAAAGGTTTAGAAATTGTTTCTAAAAACAATAGTGCGGATTGTCCTTTGTGCAATCATACCTACAAATCTTTTAATGAACTGTCTACTAAAATTACTGAAAATAAATTACTAGGGAAAATAGTAAAAGAAAGTCTAGAAAGTAAATTAAAGTTAGAAAATGAAATTAAAAAGTTTTCTGAGAACCTTTCTGAAAATAAATCTATTCTAAAAGAATATCTAAAAAAAGTAATTGAGCCTTTTGAGAAAGATAAATTTAAAAATGAAAATGAATTAATTAAACTTTCAGAATTGAAAGATGAAAAAATTCAGGAGTTAATTAAATCTGAAAATGAGATTAAAGAAATCAACCAATTTTTTGAAAATAATATCAATATTAAAGATTTTGAAGAAAAGGTAAGTAAAGAAATAACTGTTTTTGAAGAAGAAATAAACGAAATCAATAATGTCATCATCACGAATAGAACTACGATAAATAATCAACATGATTTAATAAAAAGTGCAATTGCAAATAAAGATATTGTTTTAAAAAGTATTGCAGAGCTAAAATCCGCTAAAGAGTATAATGAAGTTATAAATTTCTATTCTAATACTCTTAAAACAAATGAAATTAACTTAGTTATTTTAGAAGGAACTATTAAAAATAGTAACGAATATCTTGAAAAACTAAAAAATGAAGTTGAAGAAAATTTAAAAGTATTAGGTGAAATAAATTCCAAACTATTGACAAATACTCTAACTAAAGAAGAGGCTATAAAGAGGTATGACGATGTAGAAAATGCAATTAATCTAATCAGAAAAATTATTCAAAATTTTGAACAGTATATTAAATCAGAATTTAAAATTGATTTGGTTAATATCGAAAAAAATCAAGTTGATATTGAGTTTGAAAAAATCAAGAATATTGAAAAAGAAAAACTACTATTATTGTCAAGTATCAATGAAAATTATATGATTATTGACAAACTAAAAGATGATTGTCTAAAAGTTACTGAAGCCGAAAAAAATCAAAAAGAAATAAATGAACTTTATGATGAAATTGAAAGGTTAGGAAATGTAAAAGGAAAATTAAATGACGAAAAAATCAATTTGAAAAAATATTTAGAAAAAACTATTAATGGTTTTTTCTACAAAGATTTAATAAATAAAATTTACAGCAAAATAGATCCACATCCCGATTATAGTGAGATTGAGTTTAAATGTGACTTTGCAGATAAAAACCCACGTCTTCAAATTTATACTATAAAATATATTGAAGGAAAAAGAATAGAGTCTATTCCTTCTTTATATTTTAGTACTGCTCAAATTAATATTTTAAGTTTGAGTATTTTTCTAGCAAGAGCTTTAAAAACTAAAAACCCACAATCTGGCAAATTTATAGACTGTATTTTTATTGATGACCCAATACAATCAATGGATACTATAAACATTTTGTCATTTATAGATTTATTTAGAAGTATGATATTATTTTTAGGTAAGCAATTAATTATTTCAACTCACGAAGAAAATTTTCATTTGTTATTGCAGAAAAAAATGCCTGTTGAATTATTCAATTCAAAGTATATAGAGTTTGAGACTTTTGGAAAGCTTAAAAAATCTAATTCTGCATAATTGTAATACTGCTTTAGACAAAGGAGGTGCCTATAATTATAGAAGGATGGTAAACCAACGTCTCTAGCCATTTCACGTATAAATTATAATTTTTAACTGTATTTTTTTTAGCCGTAATTAGTTCTTTTTATGACTTACGATTTTCTAGAGGCGTGAGTAAGTTAGCAGATATTTTTAAAAACCAGAAGTTTAATTATGATACTTTTATATTTTAGCCCAGAAGTTTGGGGAACCGTTTCAGATTGGTTTATAGCAATAGTAACATCTATAACTGCTTATTATTTGTATCAAACACTGAAGTCCCAGAAAGAAGTTCAGGAAACGCAAACTAAACTTTTCGAAATTGAAAAATTTCGATTTTCAGAGAGCATAAAACCTATTCTGAAATTCACTCAACCTACGAATGACCAACGAATAATTACTGACAACCAAGACAAATGCATAAATTCTATCATTATTACTAACGATTCGAATAATAATGCTTTAGAAGGTTCTATCACGATGGTATCGGAAACCAAAAATATTGAATTTATTAATAGTAAAGTTTTTGAATATTTCCATTTACGAAAAAACGAAAATTTTAGACTGAATTTTATCTTACACGACACAAAAAGCTCAGAAAATCTTTTAATTCTATGTTTCAAATATCAAGACATTGCAAACAATAAATACGTGCAATATATTAACTGCCATTTAAAAGTTAACGGTTACTGCAGAATTTATCAATCATTTCCTGAAACTGAAAACCAAAAATAAAAAATAGTAATAAGCGCCTAGCATTCGCGAATTTAATATAACTACAATTATATCGTATTTTCGTTTAACCGAAAATAATCATTTTATAGTTGTAATCAGCTAGATGCAGAAGAAACTTAGTGATTAGGCTGGATTAGAAAATACAAAAAAACAATAGAACAATATAAGTGGATTTTAAAGATGAATGACATATACCATTATCCGCCAGATCTTTTTGATTTAATAGTTCAAACAATTCCATTGCTAAATAAATCCAAAAAAGCAGTTTTAACTTTTTTCAATGGTGCTGGAATAGAAGTTGAATTATATAATGATTTATTACTAACTCTGCAGACTAACCCTGAAGCTCTATCTAAATATGATATTTGTAGAACGATTCTTGAACGCATAAATCAAAATTCCGAAAGATATTTGAGGCAAAGAAGAGAGCTATTAAAAAGGATTGCTGAGTTTGAAGCATTTTCTAATTGTTGGGAAAATGACCAGTTTAAGGCAAAAGGCTTAGTTGCTGAAATTCAGAAAGTAATTAATGTTAAAGATTCTTTTACAAGAATGAAACAGGAACGGGAGAATGAGCAAATTCTTAGAAAACAAGAGTATCAAAGTAAAATTAATCAAATACAAGCAAGAAAGTTAAAGTTAGAGAACATTAAGAAAGAGCTCTTTTCTTTATTTTCGGAGACGAATCCACAAAAAAGAGGAAAACTACTAGAATTAGTTCTGGGGAATTATTTTAAAACTTATGAAATCTTAGTTAAAGAAGATTTTAAAAGAAATGGTGAAACGGGGGAAGGCATTATTGAACAGATAGATGGAATCATTGAAATTGATAATCAAGTCTTCTTTGTTGAAATGAAATGGAAAAAAGATCCAATAGGAAGTGATGATATATACCAACACCTAGGGAGAATTTATCATCGAGCGAATGCACATGGCATATTTATATCTGCTTCAGGATACACTTCTTCAGGAATAACGGCTGGGAAAGAGGCTCTTATTAAGAATGCATTACTGGTTATGTTTGATCTTGAAGAATTCGTAAAAATAATCGAATCGGAGAGTGATTTTCCTAATTATTTGCGTTCTAAAATACAAACCGCAATAATAGAAAAGAACCCGTATAAAAGAGGTTAAAATCTTTAACCTCATAATGTGACATTGCATTAATTCTGTAATTGTTGTCCAGTGTTCAGCAGTCATTTAATCCGTTCTGCAGTAAAACTTTCTGCAATAACGTACGGCTGTTTCAGATAAAAATCGTTTGGACTTACATCTTCGTTTCCAAATATTAAAATTTTACTTTTTTGCTTGTGTGCGTAGCGTTTGTCATCTCCAGTTACCTCATGGGTAACTTTAAATGCAAGGTTGTGTTTTGCGCAAACTTCTTTGATAGACTTGCCTATTGATTTAGGAATACTTATATTTCTTTTGTTGAAAAGTTTATAATGCTCTTCACTATTCCATAAAATGTCTGTGACAGTAATCCAGTTTCCGGTCTCTCTTTCAAGTATCATAGAAATATCAGCAATAAATTGATTAATATCTTGAGGTACTCCAATTATTTCGCATTCAAGTTCATGATGATTGTAGAGAAGTAATGCTGGATGTTTATCTAAAATTTTTAATTTAGTATATGGCACGAGGATATTCCAAAAGAAACCATGATATTTTTCAGTGTTTCTGCAAGTTATTTTCCACTGTTCACGTTCGATTGGAATATCATAACTGGTTTGATTAATTGAGAAAATCATCTCCACGGTATTATCTGATGTTTTGAAGTTGAATAATTCAAGTTTGAAATCAAAGTTTTGATAAAAATCATCGGTTTGTGTTCTTTTAATTAAATTTTCTATCATAAAGTCTTTAGTATAATTGTTATATCAAGATCAGTATATGTAAAGTATGCAGTAATCTGTCAAAAATAATTTCGTTTCCATGCATTTCAAATGAAGTTAAAAAAAATACTACTTAACTGTGCTGAGTAATGTAATAATATCATTTACGTTATGAGAAGAAATATAATCTAATATATAATTTTCTGCTTCTTTTTTGAGCTCTATAGAAGTTGAAAAAGTGTTCACGTAGAAATCTTCATTTTCATCTTCAATATGAATGATTTCAGTATAGCCTTTACTAATTAATGTGCCTTTTAGTTTTAATACTTTAAGCTCACTTTCTCTCTCACTTTCTTTCTTTACTCTCAGCTTTATAGTTTTATTCATGGTGTTTCATTTTATAATTTATGCAAATATTTGACAACAAAAAAGAGACTCGAAAGTCTCTTTTTGGAATTAATATATCTTTTATAAAAGCTTATTTTGCTTTTAATAATTTTTCCAAATATTCGACTTTGTCTTTTTCGGCTTGAACCAAACGTTCGTAAAGTTTGATCTGTTGTTCGTGAGATTCGATTAATTTATCCAATGGGCTGAATGTGCAATGATTTGCATTGAATGCACCATGCGTAAAACTATTGTCATTAAAATTATTAAAATAATTAAACACACCCTCTTCTGAAAAATTCTTAATTGCTTCCACAGTTACTCCTAATGCTTTTGCTACTTCTTTTAATTTTTCTTCTTCTATCGTTTCACTGTTTTCCATTATAGAAATAGCCTGCTGATTTGTTCCCATAGCCTGTGCCAATGCTTCCTGCTTCATGTCTTTTAGTTCACGAATACGACTGATTTTTCGTCCTATGTGATTTGCTTTTGTTAATGTACTCATAGCTCAAAGATAATAATTAAGAATAAAAAAGTAAGTCTTCTGTATGATATAGAAATAGTCTTGTACGGTACAATACAAATTGATACGGTACAGTACGACTAATCACTTACTTGCCTGTGTGTTAAGCAAAAATACAATTTTTCACACAAGTATTAACTAAAAATTTAAAATTATGAATGCAATTGAATTCTCACAGCAAAAAGAGTTACTTGAAGTAATTAGAGGACACATTAAAACATCTGCTATTTATTGTTTTGGCAGGCATGAAAACACTTACAGTTCGAGCAGGATACTTAATCCTGACAAAGGAGTACAGAAAGAGCATATTCATTTATATCTTTTAGTCTTTGTTTATGAAACTATAGAAAACTCTGCCAGTGACATTAGTGATAAGATAAAAACAAAGACTGAAGGCTGTTTGACCGCTACTGTTCTTATACACCGTGTACAGAGCCTTAAAAATCTCTGCCAAGACCAGCAGTTTTTCTTTTGGCAGATTATGCAGAAAGGGGAGCTGTTATTTCATGATATTAATAAGCCTCCGTATTTAAATATTTCTGAAACCCCAAAAAGAAATTTAAAATCCGCATCAAATTATGCAGGACAAAGGAGCAATGTTATTGTTACAATCTGGAACTGGGTATACAATGATGATGATGTTTCGAGTTCGGATGAGGTAAAAATGTCCGCTCTTCATCAAATAGTGGAGCAGACCTGCCTGTCTTTAATCCGTGTTTTTACGGGTTACACTCCCAATCATTTTGCTCTAGAATACCTGTTTATGCTCTGCGAATACTTTACCAGTATAACTGCAGATTTCTTTCCCCGCCAGAGCAAGGAAGAAAAGTCCATATTCAATTTGCTTAAGCAACAGCCCAACACCCTGCGTTTCAGCAAATGTAACGACGTTAATTATATACTTTATCAGTTGCTCGAAGAAAGATGCGGGAAATTTAGAGAGCAGGCGGATATCATGATTCAAAATCAAATCGAAAGGCTGAATGAAGCTGAAAATGAAACTGAGAAAACAAATAATTAGCAATTATGGAAACAAATGAAAACAAAAGGGCTGATGATTTTATAAAAGAACTCAAAGACAGTTTCTTTTTCTGAACCCTGACACCTCAGAAAAGCAGAGAAGGCATTTATCATGCCGATATAAAATTTAAACGCTACACGAATTTGATTTTCACTGTACAGGATCTGCTGAAAATAGCCCTGCATACGCTGGAGAATTCCGGTCTTGAAAATTCCAGCCAGATCGAGGATCCCACTTTCCATCTTACTAGCGTTTTGGAAATTGCTATACAGCTTCTGCCGTGCAGTGAAGCGGAAGGACTCGATAAACTTCATACGCTGTATTTGGAGATTTTAAATGATCATGAAAGTAGAAATGAGCAAACAGATAATGAATCTAAATTATGATGTTATGAAAAAGAATAATATATCATTTGGAATTAATCCTTGGTCAGGATATGAGACAGTAAATCCATTTTATGCTCTTGAAGCCTTTTTTGACTTTGCGCACCTTGATTACCATAAAAACATTTTAACTGAAGCAGTAATTCACAGCCATAGGAGAAAAATCTATAAACAGGATAACCCCTGCGAAGTTTTTGTTTTCTATTCCACAATCTGCTCTTTTCTGAGGGTCTGTCATTGCCTGAAAATGAAAAGTAAAAAATGGAAAGTGAAAGAGTCAGCCCGAAGTGAAGACGTATTCCATCTGTCTTCGCTAACAAAGCAGGAATTTGATAATCCTTTTATTGTGTTTCAAAAAGCGTTTTCCGAGAACACTCTGGAAGAATTTGAATTCTTCATATGGGAAGTCACTCAGCTTTCATTGTCTCCGCACGAAGAAGAATTTGACTACGACCTTATGACTCCCTATGTCTATTTAATCAAAATGCTTGATGCAGGAGAGCTTATGCGTGAGAGAGGCGTTGAAAAGATTAAAAAGAATGCACTGGCAGAGGAATAGGAATGCGGTAACGCAATCCGATATCAGCACGCTCTGAACTTTAATTGCAATAATTTTTAAGATGAAAAAAAATAAAAACTTTAAGAAAGGAAAGACGCTCGTAAAATCAGCAGAACAGGCAAAGACAGCACTCAATATGCTCCTGCAGAATCCAAAAAAGAATATGGAAAGCGGGATTTCAGAACTTCTCGAAAAGTTGAAAAATCCCAAGCTTGATCTGTTACTGGACAGATATCCCGACCTTTTGCAGGAATACGATCTGGAAGAATTGCTTTCAGCCGATCTTGAAATCGCTGATGCTGAGATACAGGACGTCAAGACGGCAGGACTGCTGTCTTGCCTGCAACTGCTTATACATTTTTGTTATGAACTGAAAGAAAATCCAAATCCAAAAGATCAGCAGTTCGATAGTCTCAGGTATATTTTAAAATCGATTAACTGCTCACAATTTGTGCATGACCTGCTCTTTGTTGTTATAACAGTGGTTGGAATTGACTATTATCAAAAGTTTCAACAGAGAATTCAAAATCTAGATTTTGATTTAGATAGCGCAATAAGTCTGGAAAATGATCCTGAACTGAAACCGCACATTGAACTGATGACATGGTTTGCGCTTGCAAGGCTATTTTTAGAATCGGTGTATATTTATTTCAACAGTCCTGATGAAAACTATAAAAACTCCACATGATGAAATTAAAAAAGTCCGCTAGATAAATTATTAATTGATTTAAAATAAAGATTATGGAAAATGGTAAAATCAAATTAAATGAGTTTATAGAAAACCCAAAGCAGTATTTTGTGCTTCTCAAGCCAGCTGTAGAAACCAGAAATGATTTGCACAATATTGAAATCAATGTGGAAGGATATAGAGACCTGTTCTGCATGATATTGGATCTGCTCAAAACAGCAAAGTTTGCTCTAGACGGAATTGAGGTGAGTATGGAGAGCAATATAAATACTGAAAGATATGTTGGAAGTCTGCTTAGAATAATAGAAATGCTAATCCCATTAGAAGAAGCAGAACTACTTGACAGGCTTTACCAAATACATTTAGATGAAAGCAAAAACAACGTTTCAAAATAACTTGTTTCCATTTATAATTTTAATAAAACGCCGACTTTGGAGGCGTTTTCCAGCCCCGCAGGGCAAGTTGTTTTGAGATGCTGAATTCATTTCAAGCATCTCAAAACACAACTTGCCGTGTTCTGGTGAACACATTATTAGATATGTTTTAATTGAAAAGGGCTTGATGTCCTTTTTTTAATATTCGGTATAATGATAAACTAAAAACAACGCCATGAACGGATAATTAATATTTTATCTTAAATTAATTCGATCAAATTCTTCAATTGTTTTAAAGCCTAAAAATGAATGACTTCTTTTTTTATTATACCAATTTTCAATGTATTCTTTTACTTGGATTTTCATTTGTTTCCTCGATACCAGTTTATTTCCAACAAGCAATTCAGCTTTAAAATAAAAGAAAAAACTTTCACAAACTGCATTGTCAGTAGAATTTCCTTTACCACTCATACTTCGTTTAACCAATTTATAAGAGTCTAATTTACTGGTAAACATTTTATTTGCATATTGAACACCTCTATCGGAATGGAATATTAATTCTTTAGTAATTTTCCTGTTTTTAACCGCCATTCCCCAAGCACGCAGAGTTGTTTGTCTGGTACTCATTCCGTAGCTTAAACTCCATCCAATAATTTTCCTGTCAAATAAATCCATAATAATTGTGAGATACATAAAGCCTATAATAGTTTGTATGTATGTGATATCTGAAACCCATGCACTAGCAGGTTCACCAACTGTGAATACTCTATTTAAAAAATTCGGAGATACATAATGATTATGGTGCGAATCAGTTGTTACCTTAAATTTTCTTTTAACTTTGCTGCGAAGACCCAGCATTTTCATGTAAAATTTTACTGATGGGTATTGTATTTTAAATCCTCTCCTTTGAAGTTCTTTTGTAATTTTGACACCGTCATATTTTTTCTTAAATTCATAAAATATAGATGTAATTTCTTCTTTATATAATATTATTCGAGTTTCTGTATCTGTAAGCTCTTGTTTTTTTCTATTATAATATGTTGTCCTTGATACTTCTAATACGGTACACATTTTTATTATTGAAAATTTAGATTTATTATTTTCAATGAAATCTTTAGTCTTTACATAGCCTTGAGAAGCAGGTTCATTTCCTTTTTTTAAAATTTCCAGTGTTATTTTTGAATCTTTAATTTTCTTTTCAAGGTTAGCAATTATGGTTTGCTCAGGAGTTAATTTTAAATAACCTGTTCCGCAAAAGCTTCCTGTTCCAAACTTTTGAAATTCTTGTCGCCATCTGGATAAAATCTTTGCGGTTATTCCAAGCTCTACTGCAATAACTTTAGTTTGACCCTTGCCTCGCTCATAAGTTAATTTAACCGCGTTCTCTTTGAAAGTCCGGTCGTAAATTCTACGTTTTTTCATAGGCTTAATTTTGGTAATTTATAATAGAATGCCTTTTTAGTGTAGATTTTCAAGACGTTCAAATATTTTATCCCTCATCTGCTTTTTTGTTAGAAGAATCTTTGAATCTATGAGTTCAGATTTAAGGGAATTAAAAAAGCTCTCTGAGATATCGTTGTCAGAATGATTTCCTTTTCTACTCATACTTCGCCTAATAAACTTATAAGAGTCTAATTTACTACTAAACATTTTGTTAGTATATTGAACTCCTCTATGAGAATGAAATAGTAAACCCTTCTTTATTTTTCTATTTTGAACGGCCATTTCCCAAGCGGGTATCGTCGTCTCTATGGAGGTTGATCCATTGCTTAGGCTCCATCCAATAATTTTTCTGTCAAATAAATCCATAATGATAGTTAAGAATAAAAACCCTTTCGCCGTTTGCATTTGAGCTATCCCGGAGACCCAGACCATAGATGGTTCTTCAACGTTGAATTGCTGATTTAAAACATTAGGAAAAACATAAGGATTAGCGGGTAGAATTCTTTTAAATTTAGCATTTCTTCTAACTTTGCTAACCAGACCTAGTTTTTGCATATGTACAGAAACTTGGCCTGTTTTTATTTTAAAGCCTCTACTTTGTAATTCGGCAGCAATTTTTGAACATCCATATATCTCATTGTATTCAAAAAATATGGAAGTTATCTCTTCATGTAACAAATTTATTCTACGTTGTATTATCGAAATTACCTGATTGTTCCAATTATCATATGTAGTTTTTTCTGTACCTAAAACTTTACACATTTTTGTAATCGTATACTTATCTGTATGGTTTTTAATAAAATCGTAAATTGTAAGTTTTCCACCAGAAGTATATTTTCTTGCATTTTTAAAAATTTCAAGTTCAAGTTCTGATTCTTGAAGCTCATGTTTAAGCTTCCTTTTTAGTTTAGAAAATTGTTTTTGTTCTGGGTCTAATCTTGTGGAGCTACGACCACAAAAACTTAATGTTCCAAATTCAAGAAATTCCTGTCGCCATCGGCTCATAAAGGCAGTCCTAATACCCAGTTCTCTTGCACCTTTTGTAAGACCTATTTCAAATCCTAATTGGACTGCTTTCACTTTAAACTCTCGGTCGTAAAATTTACGTTTCTCCATTTCTTAAAGTTTAGGTTCTATACTTATATGAATTTAAGAAATTTGAATCACATAGATTCATAAAGATCTATAAAATAAAGTCTGAGATGACAGTGTTCTTTTGTACATCTTGTACACTACGTGCAAGATATGTTGCTAATAATTAAATTTATAGAACTTTATTTATGTATGCAGGCGGGCAAGTCCATTGGTATTCGTGCAATTAAATATTCTTGCAATCAAGTATTCAAGTGCGCAGGTAAGTATGTATGCAGGTTGGCATGTATTCAGGTTTGCATTCCTGCCTGCACGCCTGCAAACAGTCACGCACTCAAGCAATCCAGCGTGCAGGGGTACAGTCAGCAGGTGCTCAGGCAGTCCAAGCAGTACCAATAAAAAAATATTTTTTCAAAAGAAAAAAGAAAAAGAAAGCAATCTTAAAGGACGGGATACAGACAGGCCAAAAGGAATCGGAATAAGTCCCGAAGGGTGTCTTGTGAGGAACGAGCAAGGCATTATGCCGAAGTCTTTTTGCCAGACTGTTAAGCCCGTCATACCTTCGGTTTCTTTTTATTATTTCTTTGGATAATTATAAATAAAAAGAATTCCAATATTAAAGGTTTAAGACTGGGCTAGGAACAAATAAGCCAAATGCTTCCAACTGCTTCCAAACACTTCCAAATTGGATTGTAACTCTGAGTATATTTTATATTGGTTTTAAGAAATTGAAATAAGAAGTTATGGAAAATGAAGAAAAAAAGAATCGGAATAAAGGAGGAAGACCTTCCAAAATAGATCCCGCCGTCCACCGCTATTCCATCAGTCTTACTGCAGAAGAAAATGCCCGCTTCCTGACTCTTTTTGAAACCTCAGGGTTGCATGTAATAGCACACTTTATTACAGCGTGTGTTTTTCAAAAAGGAATAAAAACAGTTAAGATTGATAAAGCGACAATGGATTATTATATGCGCCTGACCTCATTTTACAGCCAGTTTAGGGCTGTCGGGGTAAATTACAATCAGGTTGTAAAGATTTTATATCAAAAATTTTCCGAAAGGAAAGCTTCGGCATATCTGTACAAACTCGAAAAGCAGACAATAGAACTCGTTGTTTTATCCAAAAAGATAATACAGCTTACAGAGGAATTTGAAGAAAAGCACATTAAAAAGCCTTGACATAACAGCGAAATTTCAAGAAATATAATTCTACAGACGTGTTTAATTCGCGTCTAATGTATGAAACATGATTTTCAGTGTGCCATATATAAAGAATTGATAAGATACATCGGTAAAATTTTATTAATTGCTGTTTATCGAAAAAACACCTTTCGGTTATGTTCTAGCCAAGCTTTAATTATTGAAATAGCTGTAAGCCTGCAATTTTCGTTTTCGATATTATGCCTTTAAAAGACAAAGAGTACCAGTGGCACTATAAACGTCATAGCTTCAAACATGCATAATTATATTTATTAAATAAATATAATTAGGTGTAATTAGGAAGGATCGTGAAAGCGGTCTTTTACAGTTTAGAGCAGGAGGTGCACGATGAGAAATGAAAGAACGGATAAAAGAAAAACCACTATAGGCAGGGAGTTAGTAGAGCCACATGCTGAGAGCATAAATATAATGCTCGAACAAAGAGAGAGCGTTTCTGGTAATGAGAAAGGAAAAGCCGTAAATAATCAGCAAAAATTAACTATTGAAGAATTAAGAAGTTGTAAAGGTTTTGAAACAATATCCGAAGCGGAAGGACAGGAGATAATTGAAAGCCTGTTTCAATTGGCGGTAATAGTTTATAATTTTTAAAACTAAGAATATGAGTATTGAAAATTTCAAAAAATTTCAAAAAGAAAAACTAACTCAAAAAGATGAGGTAAAAGAAATTTGGGGTTACACTAGGGTAAGCTCAAAACTACAGTTAGTAAATAATAGTCTGGAGGAACAGCGCAGTGAAATAGTTCAGTTCGCATCTAGGAATGGCTATACACTTAAGAACATACTTGGAGGTACTTATGAAAGCGCCTCGGGAGATTTCACAAGAAAAGAGTTTACAAAACTATTGGAAGAAGTTAAAAGCTCAAAGCAGAAACCTTTCGCAATTGCCATTAAATTTATCAGTAGGTTCTCCAGAACGGGAGGCAACGCTATCACTATTGTGCACGAACTAGTCGATAAGCTGGGCGTTCATCTAATCGAGACATCATCAGGACTATGCACCAATGATGAATACAGTAAACTGGATATTTACAGCAAGCTCTTGGATGCCAGAAGGGAAAACATGGACAGATTAGAAAAAACAATTCCTGGCATGAAAGCACTGCTAAGGTCAGGGAACTGGCTTGGCAAAGCTCCCAGAGGCTATACAATGCGGGGGAGAAAAGTAGGTGACTATGCCTTAATGCAGGACACGCAGTCTATTACAATCAATCAGGAAGGAGAGATTTTAAAAAAGGCATGGAAATGGAAACTTGCAGGGGAAAGAGATTATGTGATCAGACAGAAACTTGAAAAACTGGATTTGATTATTTCAAAGCAGGGGATTAGCTCTATGTGGCGCAACCCTTTTTATTGCGGGATCTTAGTTAATGCATTAATTGAAGAACCAGTGAAAGGAAACTGGGCGGGATTAGTTAGTGAAGAAGATTTCCTGAAAGTTGATAATATGCTTTCGGAAAACAACGTAATCACAGTTAAAGAATATTGTAAAACTAAAGTCAATGAGTTTAGACCCCTTACAGGATTTTTAAGATGCGAGTGTGGTTGCCTGCTTACAAGTTATGAGGTTCGAAAAAAGAAAGCACACTATTATAAATGCCAAAAATGTAAAAATGCCAGTTTTAATGCTCTGACCACTCAAAAATCAAAAATGGAAGGTTTGAATGATTCTTTCGAAAGATTATTGGCAAAGTATACATTAAACTCAAAATTTGTAGAGCCTTTTAAAATACAGTTAAATAAATTCTTTGATGCTGTGAACGCTGAGGCTAAAGAGGAAACGAAAAGCTTACTTCTAAAGAAAAAAGAGATTGAAATTAAAATTGAGAATTTGGATAAACGCTATTTTGAGAATACAAATTTTGGAGATGATAAATACAATAGATATGCGCTTCAGTTTGAGACCGAATTAAAGATGATTGAAAGCCAGATATACTCCAATGCCAAAAAAATATCTAACCACAACAGACATATCGATAAGGTGGTAGAAAAAGTCTCTAACATCAGTAAATACTGGAGAGAGGGAGATATAGAGAGTAAAATAAGAATTCAAAACTTGGTGTTTCCAGAAGGATTGTCAATTAGGGCTGAAAACAGGCAATATCTAACCAATAAAGTTAACCTTGTTTTTAGGTTAGTGTCAACATTTACAAGGCTTGAGGTAAATAGTAAAAAACAAATAACCCATCAAAATTTTGATGGGTTATTCTCTGTAGCGGGAACAGGACTCGAACCTGTGACCTTCGGGTTATGAGCCCGACGAGCTGCCTACTGCTCTATCCCGCGATGTTTCGGGTGCAAAGATACGCCGTTTTTTGAGAAATCCAACGAAAACTTTAAAAAATGTTTTATTTTCTGTATTGAGTTGATATGACTACCTTTGCAAAATAAATATTTCACAAATGTCACATAAAGCAGGTTTTGTAAACATCATCGGGAATCCAAACGTTGGAAAATCAACATTGATGAACGCCTTTGTTGGAGAAAGATTATCGATCATTACATCAAAAGCACAAACAACGCGCCATCGTATTCTTGGAATCGTAAATGGCGAGGACTTTCAACTTATACTATCGGATACTCCCGGAATCATCAAACCCGCTTATGAAATGCAGGAATCGATGATGAACTTTGTAAAATCAGCTTTTGAAGATGCTGATATTCTAGTTTATATGGTCGAAATAGGAGAGCAGGATTTAAAAGACGAAGCTTTCTTTAATAAAATCATTCATGCTAAAATTCCGGTTTTGCTGTTGTTGAATAAAATTGACAATTCGAATCAGGAACAATTAGAAGAGCAGGTAGCATTTTGGACAGCAAAAGTGCCAAATGCTGAAATTTTCCCAATCTCGGCTTTACAGAATTTTAATGTACCGGAAGTTTTTGGAAGAATTATCGAACTACTGCCAGAATCTCCAGCGTATTATCCTAAAGATCAATTAACAGACAAACCAGAACGTTTTTTTGTAAACGAAACCATTCGTGAGAAAATCTTGTTGAATTACAGCAAAGAGATTCCGTATGCAGTTGAAATCGTAACGGAAGAATTCTTTGAAGACGAAAAAATTATCAGAATCCGTTCGATCATTATGGTAGAACGCGAAACTCAAAAAGGAATCATTATCGGACATAAAGGTGCCGCTTTGAAAAAAGTAGGAACAGATGCCCGTGCCGATTTAGAGAAATTCTTCGGAAAACAAATTCACATCGAATTGGTCGTGAAAGTGAATAAAAACTGGAGAAGCAACGCCAATATGCTGAAACGTTTTGGTTACAATCAATAATTTTCCAAAACATCAAAATAGTAATTTATGCAAGTTTCGACGAAGTATTCAATACCAATATGTTGCGGACTTATATTGATTCTGGGTATAAATTACTTTTTTAGTTCAAAAGAAAAACCCGTTCCAGCTAAACCTGAAAGCACAAAAACGCAATCTATTGTACAAAAAGACTCTGTCGCTTTTGATACAACTGCTTGTTCTGATAAAGAGGTGAAATTGTTTTTAAGCGAATTTATAAAGCAATTCCAAACTAATAAAGCTTCAAATATTAATAAGTTCATAGATAAAAATAAAGGATTGGCAATCTTTGTTAAAGATGGCTATTATCCTATTTTAAGCTTTCCTGATGGAATTGATGATTGGATTGAATGGTTCGATTTTAAAATCTATGATAATGTAGAATTTGGAAAATTTCCTAAATATCTGGGAGACGGAGCATTTGAAAAGACAGGTTTTTATTATGTGAAATATCAAAATAAATTCCGTTTAGATGATTTTGACGATACTTACAGTAATCGGTCAGATGAAGATAAAAAGCCATTTCGCCAGCTCGAAAAAATATGCAATTACAGAGCCGATGTAATGTCTGTAGATAAAAGTAAAGTCTTGACATTATATTTTAGTATCTATAAAAATAATAAATATTTGGTTGGTATTACTCAGGATTCTGTAGATGATGTTTTATACACAGATCAGGAAAAGGAGTTTGTGCCAATAGATACAGAAGAGCAAGTGGAAGCGTTTTTATCAAATAACAGAAGGTTTTGTGATGAAGCAAATAAGGCATATGTTGACTTTGATAAAAAAGAACTTACTTATTGGGATTTTGGTGATCATCCTTATCCGTTTAGTAATTA
>Ga0247810_10000697_pt1 | contig 29813 bp, 29 predicted proteins | sample UWRJL119311C1_FD_179918 | JGI IMG/M metagenome (GOLD analysis project Ga0247810, IMG submission 179918) | Plant litter microbial communities from Arlington Agricultural Research Station in Wisconsin, United States - UWRJ-L119-311C-1 | ecosystem: Environmental > Terrestrial > Plant litter >... | reverse complement strand
AGTCGGGTTCGCTGGAGCAGGACGCCGACATGGTGATCCTCCTGCACCGCGAGAGCGCCTACGAAAAAGACAGCCCCCGCCAGGGTGAGGCCGACCTCATCATTGCGAAGCACCGTAACGGACCGACAGACACCCTGGTCATCGGGTTCCACGGCCACTTCTCCCGCTTCGTCGACCTGCCGCCGGGCAGCTGATGTGAACTGACCACGCAAAGTGTCGCTGGCTTACATAAAGTGTCGCCGCTTGCGCGGGGCGACACTTTACCTGGGCCACGTTCCAGCATCGAACGAAAGCGAGTCGCAAGGCCACAGATTTGGGACCAGTCCGCCATGCAAATCGTTGGCCGGAGGAGTCCGTGCTCGGTCAGGAATTGGTCCGTGGCCGTTTAGCGGAATCGCGCGGGCCCGACCCTGACTGTCGATTACGGGTTACTAATTCGTGCAATATTGCGATATTGGTAGCGACCTCGTGAGATCAAGCTCTAGGGACCCAGAGGCCCACGAGCCCATGGATTTCGCACGATACGGCAAACGTACCGGGTGGACCGGCACTTACTTTCTCCCTCTCAAGGATCCCTGCGCATTCCTCGCATAGGCTTTCCGATGAGTATTCGATACCCGCGTCGTCGTACATGATCTAAGAATGAGTGAGATCGCTCAATAGAAACGGGTCTGTGGACAACCAACTCGGTGGTCTCTGTAGAATCTAGTCCCGCGGTTTGGCAAGCTCGCCAATTACAGGCGTGCGCCAATGGCCGTGCCAATCACGAGGACACGCTAGTTGTCGAATCGTGTGCTTGCGACTGTCAATTCGATGAGGCCATGAAAATCGCACGACACGGCATAGGTTCCAGGACGACTGTGATGCACCGTTTCCACTAACAGAACCGCGGCGCATTGGTCGCATATCCTCTTCTGCACAAAATCCCTTTGTGCCTCCTCTTCCATTCGTTAAGTTTGATCCAGATCCTGGCAGAGGGCTATGGTTTCGGCTGATTGAGTTCAGACGGGCGTCTGACGACATGGTAACGATCGGGTCCTGATCCTGCCCGAACGTTCATGGACAAGCGCAGAAGCGAGAGACCTATGCGCTGGCGGATTTCCGGCGGTCTGCGTGGGAGGGTTCGCGTAAACGTCGAGTGAATGACACTGGTGTGGTTCATAATGCGTAAAACTACGAAAGTGTCAGTGTGCTGTCTTCTGATGAAACGACTGGAAGGGGGTGAGATCGTTGAGCGTAGGTCGACCAGGAACGACTAACGCCATCGGTTGGACTGACGACTTGTCATCTCTCGAATCGGAGCATAGAGTTAAGTCGACGTTATTCGGTCGACTTGGAGGTGTGACGATGAGTTCATCCGACCGAATAGTCCGTGCGCGCCGTCCTCACAATGAGCTCAAGACCGCAATGCGCGAGTACCTTGGTGCTCTCAACGGGAGGCCCGCCTCGATCGCTGAACTTCGCGCGGCCGTGACAAACGTAGTCGGGGAAGCTCCCCAATCTTCCTATAGAAGCGCGCTCCAAGATGAGCGCTATTTTGAACGTGTAAGTAGAGGCGTTTTTCGCCTAAGAAATGTAGATCACAGTGATTAACGCAGCGCCCGGCCATCAGGCAATTGTCGAACTCTCAGTACGGCTTGGTGCGGCAGGCGCTGGCGGGCCACTGTCACAAGAAGAGGTTGCACTCCTCAGTTCTATTGAGAAACTAACCCCGGTTGTCTCAGATGAGGACGTGGAACTTGCTCGTCAGGCCCTCCGTGACGGTGGTGACCCACTGGGAGCACTCTTTTACGCGCACCGTGATGCGGACGCACGTCGCTCCGCTGGGGCGGTCTACACGCCAGAGGCCATCGTTGCGCCTATGGTGAGCTGGACGCTCAGTCAGAACGTGAAGCGAATTGTCGACGCTGGTTCTGGTTCGGGACGTTACACCTCTGCGGTGCTTCGAATTAATCCAGCTATGCAGATCATCGCTGTGGATCTAGATCCGCTCGCTACAATAATGACCCGTGCTGCGGTGGCAGTGCTGGGCGGTACTGCAGTGACGGTTTCGCAGATCGATTACACCAAGCTTCGTCTGCCAGCGATAGCCGGAGTCACCGCGTTTTTGGGGAACCCGCCGTACCTACGGCACCATCAAATAAGCCCAGCTAGCAAGGCATGGGCTCAAAAAGCCGCCGCAGTTCTCGGCCATAAGGTCAGTGGGCTTGCTGGTCTCCACGCCTATTTCTACTTGGCTACGGGCATCCTTGGGCGCCCAGGGGACGTCGGGTGCTTTGTCACCTCCGCAGAGTGGCTAGACGTGAACTACGGGTCCATTATTCGCAATCTTCTGACGGAGTCCCTTGGAGGCGAAGAGATTCACATCGTCGAGCCGTCCGCCATGCCGTTCGATGGAACTGCGACAACCGCGGCCGTGGTGCAATTCCGAGTTGGAACTCCGGTGCAAGCGATCGGGTTCCGCGCTGTTCCGACGCTGGGCGAATTGGAGCCGCTCAAGCGCAGCGGGAGTCCGGTCGCCCGGGAACGTCTAACAGAAGCGACGCGATGGTCGGTGTTTATCCGGACCCGCACCCAGGTCCCGGCTGGCTATATCGAATTGGGCGAGATTGCGCGGGTCCATCGGGGCGCTGTCACCGGAGCGAACGCAACTTGGGTTGCTAGAGAAGCAGTCGACCTTCCCGATTCGGTTCTATATGCCTCTGTCACCAAAGCGCGTGAGCTGTTCGCTGCTGGATCGGTGTTGAGTACTTCAGAACAGCTACGAAGCGTGATCGACATTCCCGCGGACCTCGATCTCTTCGATACCGCCGATCGGAAAAGGATCAACCGCTTTCTCAAGCAAGCCAGGCTCAACGACGTTCATGAGGGATATGTTGCGCGGAGCCGCAGAGCGTGGTGGTCAGTTGGGCTGAAAGCGCCGGCGCCGATTCTGGCGACGTATATGGCGAGGCGCCCGCCAGCCTTCGTTCGCAACGAGATCGAAGCACGGCACATAAACATTGCGCATGGGGTATATCCGCGGCAGGAACTTAGCCAGGATGAGCTTCGTGTGCTTGCCGATTGCCTGAGTTCATCTGTGGTGTTGGGACAGGGACGGACTTACGCGGGCGGGCTAACTAAGTTCGAACCAAAAGAGATGGAGCGGCTGACAATTCCAGACCTCGATACTCTTATGAATCATGACAAGATTTCCGCCACATTGGACGCTTGAGCAGCTCAGCGACGGAGCTTCGACAGCTCTCCAGCAGTTTCGTGATGGCAGGGCGACTGAGCCCCTCGAGCTATACCTGGAGATGTTCGAAGGATCGCGCGTCGACGTTGAGGACACTCTCGAGGCGACGCTTGATCTACGTCTAATCCAGGACGACGCGAAGAGAATGTTCTCCATCCGGCGGTATCGCGATGTCATCAGGTACTTGGCTGGCCCCCCAATATCGGACGACGATCTGCGCAACATGGCGGGAAGTGAAGTCTTCGCTAGCGCCGTCAGAGGGGATCAGGATTCCGCCGAGACAGTCCTGGAGACGCTGTGGCCCACCCTTGACCGGATGAGATTTCCTTGGGTGTCCGAAAACCGCGACCCCACTGAGGTTGAGCGTCACGTCGCTGTCATTTCTACGACCGCGATGATCGCGACACAGCGCGCGCAGACAGCGCGGCGAAGCGCTGCCAAAGTTCTTCAAGAAGAAAAGGTGAAGAACGCACTGAGGGAAATAGGTTTCGAGGAGATCGAGCCACGCGTGATTTCAACTCCGAGCCGTGCGCCCAAACCCGGACAATTCTGTGGTGAATCCAGCTTCGTTGGTAAAAAAGCGGACGTGATCGTTGGTCTTTGGGACGAGCGCGTTATGGCCATCGAGTGTAAGACCAGCAACTCTGAGGTGAACTCGTATAAGAGGGTCAATCATGAAGCGGGTGCGAAAGCTTCACACTGGACCGCGACGTTTGGTTATGCGCTGGTGGTTCCGGCGGTCACGATCGCTGGGGTGTTTAAACCGCAAAATTTAGCCGATGCGCAAAAAGCGGGGTTAACTATTTGGTGGTCGCATGACCTCGGAGCGATGGCTGATTTCGTTGAGTCCACTCGCAGTTAACTGCAGCTAGGGTCGGTCATCTCGAGGTTGAGGCTCGCTCAACAGTATCGTTGCCTCATGGACCTGGAAAAAAGCAGCATCGTCAAAACGACGTATTCGGTAGCCGATATCCTCGAGTGGCAAAGGATGAAAACTCTCGACCTCCGTCCCTTCTACCAGCGCCGGTCCGTATGGAATGGCTTGATGAAGAGCATGCTGATCGATTCGCTCCTTCGCAGTTACCCAATCCCCCTGATCTTTCTGCACAACAGCCTGGACATTAAGAGTTCTAGGACCGTGCGCAATGTGGTCGACGGACAGCAACGCCTCCGAACGATTCTTGCGTTCGTCGATCCGACATCCATCGATGACATGGAAGATGTCGATCGCTTTGTGATCTCTCGCCTTCACAATCCGGAATTTGCGGACATGAGATTCGTCGACCTGCCCGACGAAGTTCGAGAGCAAATCCTAGAAACACAGCTCTCGGTGAATCTACTTCCGGCCAATATCCAGGACGTCACGATCCTCAAGATGTTTCAGCGACTAAATAGCACGGGGGTGAAGCTTTCGGGCCAGGAGTACCGCAACGCTCAGTTCTCTGGTCCGTTCAAGGCGCTCTCATACGATCTTGCTTACGAGCAGCATCACCGATGGAGCGCATGGGGCATCTTCACGCAAGCGCAGATTGCTCAGATGCAGGAGGTCGAGTTCACCTCTGACTTACTCGGCTTCTTGCTTAGGGGAGTCGACTCGAGTTCGAAGCCGACAATCGACAATTTGTATTCGCGATACGACGATGAGAAAAGCGTGATCCCGGATGAAGAACAACTTCGTGATCGATTCCGAGAAGCGTGCGACACGCTCGACACTGTATTTGGAAGTCGTCAGCCCAAGATCTACATGAGAGAGTTCCGAACCAAACAGTGGCTTTACTCGATATTCGCAAATATTGCGGAGCATGGGCCTACAGGAGCAGGCGCTGATCTCGATCTAACCATTGCATTGGAAGATGCGCGTCTGCGACTGCAACAGACGTCAGAGCAGGACGGCGAGCTCATGAAAGTGCTGCGGGGAGCGACATCGCATAAAGCAAGTCGTCAGGCTCGGATTAACTTCCTCGAGACAAGCTTTCTCGCTTAGCAGTGGAAGCTACACCGTTTGTCTCTGATGTGGATGCCCTCCTCGAAACGGTTCAAGAAGCGCTGACCGCTTTTAACAAGGGATCGGTCAGCGTGCAGCTTCGGGACAACGTCGTCGAGTACGCGTTGATTGAAGCAACGAATCTTTTTGAGAAATATGTTGAGGAGCTCTTTGGTCAAGCGCTAGTCGGGAGCGTAATCAGCGCTTCCCCGACCCTTGCTGTTCACACTGAGCAGGAGGCTCACTTGCTGCTGCATCAATCTGCGAAGCCTGAGGCGTACCTCACGTGGATGCCCTATGCGGATACGACGCTTCCTCGAGCCAATCGGCTGCTGGCGAATGGGGTGCCATTCTCTTGGGCATCCCAGCGCACGCAGGACAACGAAGTACTTGCCGACCTGACAGTCTTGAGAAACTTCGCGGCCCATCGCAGTGGGCAAGCGAAGAAACATTTCATGAAACTCTGCGAGGCAAGGCAATACGGGGTGCTCAGTCGTGCTTCCGAATTCGCCCTACAAAGAGAGCAGGGCGCGGCTCAGATCGAATTGATGCTCACGCGAGTGAAACTCGTTGCTCGCGCACTGCTAGCGGACGATGAGACCGAGGCGATAACGATTCTCGGTGCTGAGGACCCGTACTCCTCGGGCAAAGTTTCGCCACCGGGAAAATACGAATGCTTGAAGTGTCGTTCCAGCCAAGTCCTGCTAGCCCACGAGAAACTAGAAGAGTGTTTAGCTTGCTCTAGAGCACAGGCGTCCTGCCAGGTCTGTGGCCGCCCCGTCCACGTTCGCAGTCGATGGTCACGGACGCTGGGGTCATGATGATCAGCAGCGATCGTTTGCAGGCGATAGAGGCGTTTCGGGTCGAACGTCTTGGGGAACCCACTGAGCTGTATCACGAGGTCTTGAATCGCTGTCAGACGCACTTCGAGAATCTCCTCGAGTTGACCGTCGACCTGACGAGTTTCCCACCGTCGATTCTCGCCGAACTATTTAGACCAGAGCTTTTTCGCGCACTCCGTTACACGGCCGGCCCCCCAGTATCGTCTGATGATCTCCGAGTTCTGGCCGATGTGGAGTCTGTTGGAGCACGGAGCCTTATCAATGACGTAGTTGCGACGGAGAAGGTCCTGGAAGTGATCCTGCGCGCGTTCGACCGCGAGAGATTCCCTTGGCTTTCTGATCGCCCTGTGAGGGAAGCTTCGGACCTCGAGCGCGATCGTGCAATCTTCGCGTCTGCGGCCATTCTCGCATCCACCCAGATGGGCACTGCCAGACGGCATCTGGAGGGATCCAAGTCTGATTCAATCGCGACTGGCTTACTGAAACTCGGGCTGAAGGAGGCGGCGAAAAAGTCGATTGAGAGTTGGGCCGACGTGCCCGAGGTTGGAACGTTCGTGCGGAAGGCTCGAATCGACCGAATAGTGGACGGACGCAGGGTGCAAAGCACGGTCGATTTCCTAGTTCGCACGGAAAGCGAATCCGTACACGTCGTGATGTGTCGTGTTTCAAACAGCGCTCTAAACTCGCGCAGGCGTCTCCTGAAAGAGGTCGTACCCGTCACTCTCGACTGGAAACGGATGTTGGGGCCGTCTCGTGTTCAGACAGCAGTTGTTCTCGGTGGTGTTTTCGATGAAGAGACATTGATTCGCGCTCAATCGAACGATCTCCGCTTGTTCTGGTTCCATGACCTGCCCGAGTTATCTGCTTACCTGGTCATCACAAACTCTCCACAAAGCGGAGACGTGGCGTAGGCGTCCGCGGTTGTAGGTCGGACCTCATTCCCGACGGAACTGATAAGGGGTCGTTTGCGCGGCCACAGCTCGATCTTTCCTGCGGCACCTCCGAGATGGGTGAATCAACAGCGAGTAGTGGGTACTGGTCGGCATCTCACCTAATGTTCATAGGCGTGACCTTGCAGGCTGTGCTCCGCCGGCAAGACGAACATCGCGGTGCCGTGTGTGCAAGGTAGACCGCTTGGGCTTGGACTCATGTGCACCGAGGCGCGATAGAGTTCGAGGCAGTTGGACGATTGAGCTTCAAGTCAATGTGGACGGCGAACACGATAGGGGCCAAAGTGCGGCGCCCTTCCCACGGACAGGAGAACTGGCGCATGACCATTTGGACTGGATTCGAGGGCTATAAGGACCCCACAGAGGACGAGGCGCTGGCCTTGCTAGGCGGGTCACTCGTCGTTTTGGACACGAACGTCTTGCTCGATCTCTACTCGATTCCTGAGCCGAATCGAAACCTCGCTCTTGACGCACTCGAATTCCTGCAGGATCGACTCTTTGTCCCCCATCAGGTCCTTCGTGAGTTCTGGCGAAACCGTCAGTCCGTTATAGCGTCCGCGCCAGTCCAGACACAACCGCTCAGCGGTGTTCGGGAGAAGCTGCTTGCGGTCGTCAATACGTTGCGACCGGACCGTGAACCAACGGTGGAACTCGATGAACTTCGCAGCCAGATAGAGGAAACCATAGCTGGTCTGGAAGCCCAGATAGACGCTGCTAGAGGTAAGCCCCTCGATGTGAATCGAATTCTCCAGGACACCAGTTTGGATCCTGTCCTGAAGCGACTGGAGTCGATTCTCGAAGGGCGAATCGGCGCAAGTTTTGGTTCTGATGAGGAGACACTGGTCCAGCAAGGTTTGAAACGCTTCGAAGCAAAGGTCCCGCCCGGCTACATGGACGGGAAGGACAAGAGGGACCAGATCCCCGAACGCGGAACCGGCGACTATCTCCTCTGGGAGCAGGCTCTCCGCTTCGTCGCAGATCAATCGGAGCCTCGTGACTTCGTCATCGTCACGAACGATAGCAAAGAGGATTGGCGCAGTATCGTGGCACAACCGAAGCACGTCTTGGGTGTTCGGCCCGAACTAGTCGCGGAGGCTTTGGAGCGAACCGGGGCTCGTTTTGTGCTGCTAGACCCCAGAGACTTCTACCGCCTCATGGACAGGATTCGGTCAGTCGACGCCGACGCATCTCGATCACTGTCGTCTGCGCTGGAGACGGTCTCATCGAACAGGGCCCGAGATTCGGGTGAGTGGACGTCAGACGCCTATCATCAACTTCTCGCCGATCTCCGTCGCGATGGGTTCGCAGCCCAGGCCGATGTCATAGTCCTCGCCGCCGAGAGGGGAGGGTTCGCAGTTAGAACGGAAATCTACGAGGTGGCCGGATACGCGGGTGACAGGTCCCTTCGACGCTTCTCTATGCCTGCACAGCGCGCAACGATTGCGCTCATCGATTCCGGTGCGCTTCAAGGTGAAGTCCCCTCGCCTCTCGAAGCCATATATGAGGGACCGGGGAAAACCGTCGGCTATGAGGTGCCAGACGAGTTCGTGCGGTTCGCGGCGGCAGACCAAGCCTCCGGAAATTCCCAGCCCACGTGGATTGAGGCCGCCAGCCAAGTCGCTCAAGACGAGCCTGGCCGCGTGTGGACCGTAGACGAGCTGGTTGCGAGCATTGCGGTGGCCGATTTGCGCGATCTCTCCTCCGCACAAACTCCCGCCGCCACTCTCCGTCGGGACCTTCGCATTCGCGGCGGCGAACTATTCGAGCAGATCGGATCCGGTTTCCGCCTCCGAACTCTGTCCTGAGCATTTCGGACTGAGTCGTCGCGCAGGCGGCGAGGGTGCTGTGCGCCTCCTGCCGCACTTCAGTGCAGACGACAGGAAACAGCCTCACGCGGGGACAGTAGAGGGCTCCGTGTGCCAGTGGGGCTCAGCCACGCACTCGTGGTGATCTGCCGCGATCGAGGGGGCTGGACCGGACGATCGGGTGGGGCTCAGAGGCTCGGATACTAACTCAGCCGCTGTTGAGTGCCTGCTCGTCTTGGTGGACGACAACGCATATTCACGCCCAACTCAAAGACCTGCTAAGCGTTGTTTACGGCGAGACGATAGGCAAACGTATAGGGCGACCGACGAACGACCTGAAAGATGCCACTTCGGCGTGGCGATGCATAAGGCGACCGCAGCCCGAAACTTAGTTTCCGAGAATCGCCCTGCGGAACTTCCAACGCGCATGATTTGAGCAGCAGGACGCCTCGCCTTAGTTCTTCGGTGCCACGGTCAAAACGCCGAGCTAAGTCTGAGTTGACGATGACCTAGTCTTCATCAGATCCCCGCGTTCTCCGCCAGTTAGCAGGCAGTAGCGCATCACCGAGTGGCGACCACTAGGAGTACGTGGGGTAACCTCACATATCGAGTGTCATTTATATTTTCGGAGTGCAGTGATTCGGTTCAACGATTTTTTGCCGGTGGCAGATCCAGGCTTAACAAAGGTCAAGTTCAACATCCGTGCAGGTATCGGTGGCCCTGCAGCCTGGGACCTTTTACTCGCCGACGATTCCGAAGCGTGGCTTGATATGAGCCGCCACCGCGAGAAACTAAACGCAAGCAACAATCTCGACGCGGCCGAATATTTACTGGCGTTCGCCCAGTACTACCCTTACGGCCCTCAATACTTCATCTTTGGCGGATATTTTCGAGTAGCCAAACGCACACCCGAGGTGTTCGGCGGACCTGGCTATGACCTCACTCCACTGGACCAGTATTCCGAGTACATCAAACGGCTCATCATCAAGTTGGAGCGACCGGTTGGCCGGGACGTGTATTTGCGTTGGTATGAGACGCTGCAGGACGGCCGGCTGAACCCCGAAGTCTATGAGTTGGCTCCGGACACCAAGCTCGGCACCTTCCCGGGCTACCAGAATATTAGGCTCAGGCACCACGAACTTCAGCGCATCATCCGAAACGACGAGCCAAGTTGGAAAGATGCTCTTACCAGCGTGAAAGGTGTCTATGTCATTACGGATCTCAGTGACGGCCGCTTATACGTGGGTTCCGCGTCTGGTGAGGCCGGCGGCCTTTGGCAGCGGTGGTCTAGTTACGCCCACCTATCCAATTTAACCGGGGGGAACAAGGAACTGGTGAGGCTGCGTAGCGATCTTGGGGACGGGCACATCATTGCTAACTTCCAATATTCCATCCTGGAGATCTTCGATCCGAAGACTAAAGCCGAGACGATCCTCATGCGGGAGTCGTTTTGGAAACTCGCCCTCGGCAGTTACGAGCACGGGATGAATCGGAACTGACTAACCAGCAACTTCGGTAAGGACCACGTCGAGCTTTGAAGAGGCGCTTGCTCGCGTATGTCGAACCGGTCGTCAGCGCGTTGATCAACGCTTACGCATGTTCTCTTCGAGCTCGGATTCGGCATCAACGGCGTCCTTCGCTAAGTTCGCCAATGCGTCCGGAACACTAGGCGTCGGCTCTTCACGAATGTACGCTGCGAGTGCCTCCCGCATGAGATACAACCCTTGCCGTTGAGAGTGCACTGGCGCGCCCCTCGAGAAAGAACTTTGTGCGAGCGTCCAGGGATAGCGCACCGTATGGAGTACACGAGCCAGCTTGGGCCTGAGTGAAGGGTCTGGGATCAGGTCGATCTCCGCCTCCGCTAGTTCAAGGTCGAGTCCGTCGACATTGAGTTCAAGATCACCCCGACTAGGGTGTCGACGCCAGCTCTCGTCACTTGCTGCGCGGATGAAGACCAATGCCTTCAGCGCGTGATCTCTGCCGATGGATGCTCGGCGAGATTCGTCTAGTTTCGCTGCTTTTCGCTCGTCCCGCTTCCCGGTGATGTGGCCGTTTAGAAGACTCCCGAAAAAAGTCAGGGCGCTGCCGAGCACGAGCGTTCCTACCGGAATAAGGGCTACGAGATCCATCACGCAATTGTTGCGTGACTCACCGTTTTCGGCGCATGTTTGCTTTCGCCACGCCGGGTGTCTCGATTGTGAGGTCTGGGAGTTGCTCAACCTCCGCCCTGCCGAGGGAGCGAATTTCGTCATCGACGACTGATTCGAGAAGAGTGCGCCTTCGCATTCCGTCGTTATAAAACGCCCAAGCTAGGCGTTCGAGTGTCTCTGCGCCGAGCTTGTCTAGCGGGTTTGCCCAGAGATGCGCTGTTCCCGTGCTGACAACTTCGCTGGTGTCGGTACGGATCACCGCGTAGTGGAGAGTCTGTTCATAGGCGTTGACGGAGTGTGCGACAAATTTGTCCCGCAGGTTGATGAAGTGGTTATGTGCATCGTGTGAGTTGCCGGGAATCGAGTCGAGCGCGGCCATTTTCAGTTCCGTTCGAACGCCCGATTTGAAGCATCTGGCGTAGAGAACGACGGCGGTCATCCAGAGTGCATCTTGTACGTTCTGCGAAGCATTATTTTGGAGGGCTGACAGGTATTCCTTGCAGAGTTCAGTAACCCGTTTCATGTCGAATGTTGCGCCCACAAGATCACGCAGCGCGCGCGTTGACGGGCTTTCTGAACGGACAACTCGCGTCCCTGGGAGCGGCTGAATGTGGAGCGAATAATCCTCCCCTTCAGTGGCGACGAAATCGAGAACGTCGTGCAGCACTCGCTCTTCGTTCGGCATGTCGGAAGAAGCGTTCGTCACCAGCGACGCTACTTGCTACAAAGAGGGATATCAGCAGGGATCATCGTTTGATCGTAGTGTCATGACCTCGTGATTGATCACCGTTTAGGTGTGCCTTCGAGCCAATGCCATGTCAGCGTCGAGATTTCGAGGAGTGCGAGGTTTCTCGACTGACCGTCACGGCCGAGCGAAATGATCTGCTGACCCGAAGTCAGCGTTCGAGCGTCAGCTACGTGCATATGACCGTGAAACAGGAGCTCCGGCGTGACCGCCTCCCAAGCTTGCGTCACGAGCCCTCGCGATCGGGTGGAGTAGTCCAACGCCTCCTCGCTCCATTGCATTGGGTTTCCGCTGAGCACGAGTTCCGAAGCACGAGTCCCCCCATCGATAGCCTCATGTGTGAGCAACACGTCTGCGTGTCCAGCGCTTGCGACACTCACTACATCGTTCTCGGTGGGCATCTCACTCGGGAACCAATCAATGCCCGGCGATCGCAGTTGAAAGTCCACGGAAGCTGCACCGCTGAACGATACAAACGTCCTGTCGCCGATCTCGAATCGATAGCCTCGGGGGAGAATCTCAACCACTGAACTCAGAGCAACTGCTTGGTTGGGATGAAGGGCAAATTCGCTGTCGAGCCACTCCCAATCCTCGTGATTCCCGGGTGTGACAAGAATCCGACTGATTCCCGCCTTGCCACACCAGAAGTCGACAGCATCAAGAAACTTGCGGCCGCTGGCGTCCTTCCATAGCCCGAAATCTCCAACATGGAGAACAGTTCGCACCCCGGCAGTTGTGCGTGCAATTGAAGGGATGGCTCTGCCAATCCAGTCGATGTTTGCATGCCAGTCGCCGGCGACAACGACATGCGTGTCGAGGATCGGACGTCGACCTGCCACCGGGAACCCTTCGATCGCTGGAGGAAAAATTCGGGCGCGTCGAGCGAACGTGACTGCTCCGCACTATGTCGAGCATACGAACGAGCGCGGACTTTGCCCAGTCCAGTCAACGCCGCACGGCTTGAGTCGGGAAATAGGCTCCGATCGGGCCGATATGGCGAAATGCGTCAGGCGGGGCCAATGGACATAACCTGCGCGTTACCGCGCGGCGCCCGCACTCGGTGCAATGCTCTGTCAATGTGGGGTTCGTGGAAACACCGATCATAGCCGCCCTTATCTCTTCTTCGGTTACTCTCATTTCGGTCGGCATTGCCGCGTTGACATTGGGGCACAGTCAGAACGAAGACCGTAGCGAGCGCGATCGAAACGAGTTAGCGCGAGAGACAGCGGAAATCAACCGCATCGAAGCAATGAAAATCGCTGAGGCTAACCGCCTCGAAGCAATGACTATCTCTGCTCGCCGGCGCTCGGAGGATGCTGACCGTAGCGATCGCTCAAAGGCTTACGCAGACTTCCTTGTTGCACAGAGCGCACGCGGAGACGCCTTCAACGACTATGCCGCTGCTCGTAAATTGCTAAACCACAGGCCGTTCAAGCGAGGTACGCCTGAGGAGGAGGCCCGTCTGACTGAGGTGAACGTCAAGATTGCTGCCGCCAGCGAAGCCATCGACCGCGCCAGAGTCGCCGCGTGGCTACCGCTCTCGGTCATGCGCCTTGTCGCAAGCCAGGACGTGATGCGGACTGCAAACGCGTATGACAAAGCGGTGGCGGACAGTAACCCGCGTCGCGAGAAGGTGAAACCCGTGTTCCTTCAGTTTGAACGGAAGCGAGACTTGATTGAGGCTTTCGTAGTAGCTTCTCGCGCGGACCTCGGCAGGACTGCCTTAGAGGACCGGGCGTTGACCAGCGTTGACGAGCCAAAAAATGAGACAGAACCTGACGTTGAAAAGGGCGGAGCTCAATCCGAGGACGCCGACTAGCAGCTTCTCTCGGCGATGTCCTGTCCCGGCGACGCAGCTGTGTCGTCCGGGCTACTGTTCGCCGTAAATAGAGGGCGACGAAGGTAAGTGCCGAATGCCTATATCCGAATGCCGCCACCAAGCGATGGAGCCTGCTCACCGGCATTATGCGGCATCCCTTTAATGCCGCCTCCTCAGATTGATTCATTGTCGACGGAATCACATTCGCCAGCGGCCACCCAACTTTGAACTGTGGAGGTGGGCTGTCCAACTCCGTTGGCGATCTCGTCTATAGATACCCCGTTGAGAAACGCGACTCGAGCGAGGTGGCTCCGCTGTTGCGCCCACCGGCGCGTCCTAGCTTCCGCATCGAGCACTACATCGTTCGCGTTTAGAACTCCGTCTAGTAGCAAGTCATGAACTTCCGACACCGCTCGTCCCTTCTCTTATATTGCCAGCTGATGAAAGGCGTGACAAAATTCCAACAGGGACGAGCCTGGGTCGCATTCATGGAGAATTCGACCTGTCAACTGTTGGGTGCCTTGGCGGACACCTTGCGAGTACCGGACCGGAGCGGTGTCACCCGCGCCAGACCGAATCATGCAGCGACATTGGTGTGTGCAGACTACCTCTGAGCGAACTGTCGGATCAATGCTTTATCCGTGTCCCTTTATCGGTGCCGCGCATAAGCACGCGCCCACTCACGAAGTGCTGCCGCCTGACTGTAGTTTTGCCCTGCCCCATTCGTCAGTTCCCATGCAGTGACCAGCGGATCGGTGCGTGTTTCGTCGCCCCACGCGGCTGCGGTACTAAAGATGGTCGGATCTTCCGGCTGAACGAGCTGCACGGTCGCGTCTCTACATGGGCAGCGCGTATATCCCAGTCCACTCAGTGACGACGTGATGTATCTGCTAAATATGGTCACTGGACCACGAAGATCAATAAGGGGTCGTTTCCGTGTCTCGACTTCGGGAGCGTGATCAGTACCTTGCAGTGGCGCCGGCACTGCTTCGAAGCCGGACACGAGGATTCGCGCTTCGCGTCTGCCATAGCTCAACGCTACGGCCGCGTCGCCCGCCGCTTTCTTCGCGGCCCTCAGTTGATTGGCGCGTTGGTGGTCGCTCCGCCAGGCGACTCGGACACCGCCCGGGCCTGAGTAAGTGGACTTGTGCCAATCCCAGAGCCGATCAAAGTCGCTGATAGTCCAGCCATCCGCCGATTGCTTCACTACACCGCTGGGGAGCTGTCGCAATAGTGCGCTTACATGCGGTTGGCTCACACCGATCGACTGAGCAAGCGGGGATCCCGACGACGCATCCCGGGGCCGCATGCGCGAGTTGGATGCCCCTTGGAACCTGGGAATCGACGTCGACAACAGAACACGGGCTAATGCGCACAACCGGAAGTTCGACGGAGACGGTTCCTCTGCTTGCTCTGGCCATGTACGGCCCGCGATTGAGCACACATGGTCTTGGACGGCAACGAAGGCGACATCACCCGTGGCAGCCGCTTGCCTCAAAACATCAGTAACTCTCTCCACTACGTAGAACAGAAGGTGCCCACTCAACGCAGCAGATTCGCGATCCAGCAAGACGCGTTGAACGTCATCTATTCGTTCTGCGACAACGATCGTGTAGCGAAGCGCCCTCAACCCGTGCCTGCGGAGAAGCACTCGCTCCCTGTCACCGCCAACGATCTCGACGCCGCTGTCGAGCAAAATTCCGAATGCAACATCCAGATTGACCCTCATGAAATTACGGTATTGGCCAGGTCACAAGGACGGCAATATGCAATTACTGAGAACGAATCCCAGTCGAGATACCCGCTAAGTAGTGAAGAAGTCTCGTTGTCCAATGTCGCTCATGTACGAGAGAAAACGGCGCTCAACCTCATTCGTCCATTGGTCAAATGGCTGCCGCTCACGCGAACAAACAACGGATGCGCTTGCGCCGTTTTGGAAAATCCTTGGGCCCGCCCTTGCCCAGAGCTACGTTGCTGCGGAGAGAAAGCGTCGATTCGCAGACGGCCTTGTAGTGAGGAGCGCAATGTCTCACCAGCAGGAGCATCCGCGACGACGCGAGGTTACATCCGGACTCTCTTGCGTTGGAAGGAGGAGCGTCATTACGAACCACGATCGCACGGTGTCGTTGCCCGAGATGTTTGACAGTGTGTGGCACTTGATGTCAGAGCGAACGGCGGGTGCCGTCCCCCACCAAATCGGACCGGACCCACAGTCGTCCGCGTCCACTGGAACTTGGGAAAGTCAACTTAGGACTGGCAACTCGGTGGGCCAATCACCTAACGAGCTTACGGACGCCATTGAGAAACTCCGTCGTGAGATTCAGCTCAAGGAGGGCACACGCGCTCGTCTGTATCGACCAATCCGGGGACCGCGCCGCATCCGATTCCCAGAACGGGGACCCGGCGACACCTCAGTGCGTATTCTTGTGACCCGAAACGGAAGCACTGCGTACGCGCGCCAGCCGAACCAGATCGGCTTCGATGATCTAGTTTTCTGTCATCCGATGAGGGACTTCTCGCGGCGTAATGGGCAGACCAACAAACCAGTGGCGTTTTACAGCCGCACAGTCGGAGATCTGGTCGCGTGCGAATCGCAGCATGAACGCCGTTTCGCGATCCTTGCGGACTGGCATGAAGATGTGGTGCACATTGCAGCGCAACCGTTCACGATTGACTTTCCTCCCGACCACGAACTGGATTCTCATACTCCAGACTTTGCGGTGATAAGCCGGACCGGGACTGTCGTAATTGTCGACGTTAAGTGGCCCACCGCTGCGGTCGACTCCGTGGTAATCCGGCGCCACGCATTAGTCGGACGCCAGCTTTGGAAGGCAGGCATGAATCACGCGGTGTGGAGTAATGCCTCCGCCATCATTACTGACAATCTCGCCAACTTTGCTGCCGCTCGGGTGCCGGAGAATTTGATGCAGGACCTCGCACCGAAACTGTTAGCTGCGCATCGTTCTGGTATCCGGGTTCGGGATCTGCTCGACTCAGTGGCCGAAGAGCACCACGTCTCGACCTCGACGGCGCTGGTGGTGCTTCGTCGCTTGCTCTGGGAGCACCAGCTAAACATAGACACAATGGCGCCGTTCACCTTTGATGCGGAGCTGATGCGTTCATGAGCGACCTCCACTGGATCAGGCCAGGCGTTGAGTTCGGCTGGCGAGGAGAGCGCGCTGTCATCCGGCAGGTCGGCGCAATGGTTCTTATCTCGGACGTTGATGGATCCCGTGCCGCAGAGATTCCCTTGGTCGAAATAGCTGCTGCGCTCCGGGGCGATGTTGCCCCTCCAGACATGCCTCGGTTGAATGGCATCGAGGAAACCCTGAGCGAGCTGTCTAAGGCGCGGCTACAACAAGACTCCGATTTGCTGCACATCATGCTCACCGGTCGTCGTCCGAATCAGCCTGATACGGATATTCCTGCGGCGGATCTCAACCCGGCGTTCGTGAACGAGGGCACCCGCCGCCGAAGGTTGGCAGTGCTGCTCGCGGAGAAGCAACGGATGAAGGGTAAGCGGAGCGGGCACAGTGTTCTCGTCCGCAGTGAGATGCGGCATCTACAGCGCATTATGAAGCGTTGGCGGGATAAACAAAATCTCCTCGACGGCCGCTACAGCAGGCCACCGACTTGGAGAACGGACGACGAAGTCATCGACACATTACTGACGTTCCTGAACGCTCACGCGATGAAGTCAACCAAAACGGACCGGGCACTGGTGCGTGCGTTCATGATCTTCTGCGCCAAAGAAAATCCGGCACTTGTCTTGCCATCAGTTAGTACCCTTCGGCGGAGAGTTTTCGAGATACGCAATGGCTGGTCTCATCTCGGTGCGAGTGCGAAGAACCGTATCTCTGAGCTGAACGTGCCAGAGTCCTCGGGTATGTCTCGACTCGCGACACGACCCGGAGAGCTGGTTTTGTTTGACACCACGAAGGCAAACGTGTGGGTGAAGGACCCACGAACGGGTCGGCTATTCCGACTCGATGTGACGCTCGCGATCGACCTTGCTACCCGCTGCGTCGTTGGACTTGCGATCACCCACTCCACAACAAAGTTCGCTATTGGATTGTGTTTGGCTGACGTCCTGCGTCCGAAAACCGCGGCATTGGCGGAGGAATGGACAAACGACGGCGACCTTGCTTTCAACCAAGCATTCATCGGTAAACCTGACGCGTTCATACCGTTCTACTCGTCCGCGTTTCATCCAGAAGGAGTCGTAGTCGACAACGGGAAACAGTATGTTTCGAGCTATGTCACTGCTCAGATGGGGCGACTGAAGATCCACTACGAGCCGCAACGCTCCTATACTCCGACAGACAAAGCACAAGTCGAGCGGGTTTTTCGAACGATCAAGGACATGTTCGAGGCTCTGATGCCGGGATTCACCGGCGGTTCTGTGCACGAGAAGGGAAAGGATCCGCAGGCGGATCGCCTCATGACGCCGGCGGTATTTGAACGCCGACTTCGTCAGTGCATTGATTTCTACAATCACCGCACGCACGAGGGCTTGGTTCTCCCCGAGGATATGTTTGCGCGGCTGAGCCCGTACATGATGTACGGCATTCTCGCGGCGAAAGTCGGAGCAATTCCGGACATTGAGTACCAGCATGACTGGGTGCGTTTCCTGCCGTCGGTGACTGTGAAGATCACATCGAGCAGAGTGAGAGTGAAGCGGCTCAATTACGTGAGCCCACTCTTGCGGAGATTACAGGGTGATCCTGCCGTGATGACAACCGGGAAGTTGCGAGTCTTCTATGACCCGTTTGACCTCCGAATAACGTGGTGTTTCGATGCCGATGGCAACCTGCATCCGCTCCGGTGGCATCACTTGACAGCGGAGACTCCCCGATTCGGTGAATTTCACACGAACCATGTTGTTGAGCAATTTGCGAACAAAAAGATCAGTGCAAATGACGCCGAGCGTGTGCTCGTTGGGATATTCGCAGGTAAGTACGACGAGGGGGCACCCGAAGCGATTCGGTACGAGGAGCTCGCCGACAATCTCATGCAGATGCGTGCAGCGCGGCTGGCTGACAGCAACTTCTCCACTCACGTGGATCGTGATCTTGACTTGTTGTCAGTGCGCTCGATCGTTCCAAGTGGGTCGCTATCTACCCATGAAGCGGTACCAGAAAATCTTGTAGCTACATCTGCTGACAATGAGCAAACGGGCGAAAACACCGATGTTTCCGAACAGCCGATCGTTGCTCGCGCCCCTGGTTCGAGGCGCGCCCTGCAGTCTTATGCCCGCAAGGGTCTCTGACCATGCGTCGCGCACCTTTTCTCCAGGCAGCAGATACGGACCATTTGCAACTCTTGAGTGATGCAGATCGCGCATGGATAAGGGAGGTACTCGCCGACAATGTTCTGGACCCAGGCGTTGTCACCTCGACCGAGCTGTCTGCGATGAGTCTGAGGGAACGGGAGCGGTTCCGTATCCGCCGAACCCGATTTCTGCGAATGATGCCGTTGCTGGAGACCAGCGTCGTACACGATGTCATGGGGCGGCTTCGCCTTGTTGCAACCTCTGCGATTCGGTCGGACCTGCACCAGCAAGACATCCCGATTCTTAACGGTGAGCCCGGTGTTGGGAAGACCATGATGCTCAAAACTCACGCGGCCGAAGAGATGCGTCGCCTCGCGCTACATCGCAGCATCGCCCTTGAGGACGGCGACGCCGAGCCCTTGGCCAGCTTTCGTCCCGTCATCTTTGTGCATCTCCAAGGGCCCATGACCCGGTACGACGTCATCAGGCTGCTTTGTGATGAGCTTGGTTGGCCATCCGACCGCAATCCGCAACGCGCATTCGAGCATGCAGTTGTTCAGTGTGGTGTGCAGCTGGTGATTATCGACGAGATTCAACATGTCAATTTCGCGGGCAAGACCGGTAGAGACGTTCACAACATAATCCGGTGGATGTCCAATTTCGGATTGCGCGTCATACTCGCCGGTACAGATATCGACTGGGTACTCAACGGCGGCGGTGCGCCCGCGATCGAAGCCGCCGCGCGGAACTCGCGTGGACGCTGGATTCGAGTGGACGTCCCCAAACTCGAGATTGACACCTCTGAACGGCTCGAAGCTTGGCTTGACCTGGTCTACGCATTCGAGACGCGACTCCGGCTCGCAGCGGCACCTACCGAAGAGGGTTGGCTCGCTGACACCTTTGGCGCGTACATGTGGGCTCGAACTCAGGGATATTTCAACTCGTTGGTTCTTCTCATCAACCTTGCCGCTGCCAGCGCCATCGAGAGCGGTGCCGAGTCCATCGATCTGGCGACCCTCGACAGCATTGATTTAGAGTACGAAGTCGAGCGCCAACGATTCCAGCGCGCCGCAATGCTTGATGCCATCATTCACCCCGATGATTTCCAATGACGACCCCCAGAATTGGTACCCCGATTCGGCTCGGCACCGCCGTCGAGCTCTGTCCCGGTGAGTGGCTACATAGTGCGATCAGTCGATGGGCCTGGCATGTTTTCGGCGTTTCCCGGGCAGCCCTTTTTGATGCGTTCGGACTATCCAGCATTCCGCACCCCGCAATCACCGCCGTCGGCACCCGACTTCTTCCAGAGATCGCCGCGAACATCTCCTTTGCCACCGGTGTCCCTGAGGATCAACTACGCGCAGCCACAATGGAACGACTCGATGAGAGATTCCTTCACCTCAACGGGCGCCTCGACGGGCAATTCTCTTCAACTGTGTCAAAGGTAGGCCCGTGGTCATGGCAGGCCGGAACACGATACTGCCCGGACTGCCTTCACCACCACGCAGGCGTGTTCCAAACTCACTGGCGAAGCCCGTGGGCATTTGTCTGCACAACGCATCGCCGCATCCTCCTTGACGCATGCCCTTCATGCCAGAACGAAGTGGTCGAGATGCGCGGTCGCAACTCGGACGTGTTCGACCCCTCTACATGCCGAGCCACCACAAGTGCAAAAGGTGCAACACGGAGAACTCCGTGTCGAGCCAAGCTCGAGGAAACATGGGAGCACCTTCGTGTAGACGAAAATTCCCCTCCGATGCTGGCGCAGCGGGCAATCCTCATTGCAGAACGAGACGGCACATCAATGGAGTTGCTCCGGTTACTGCAGGCCGCTGCTACGGGACTTCGAGGAGCGAAAGCATTCAACGAGATAGCGCTGCTCAGCGGGATCGACAGCACGGATTTGTTCGGGCTATTTGATGACGAGGCACACGTAGGTATCAGCGCGCCCAAAAGCGCGTTCGCAATGGCTGGGCTGATCGGGGCAGCGTTCATGCTCACTCGCCTAGACGAGAGTTCTGCGAAGAGAATAATTCGACAAGCCACATTCGCTCGCCCGCCCGCCAACGTGCCACGCGGCGCCGGATATGGACCAGGAAGTTCTTCGCAACTTCTTAGTAGATGGCCAGGCGCTCCCGCCTCATTTCGGGCCCAAATTCTTCGAGCCCATGACGAAGATCTCTCCCTCAGTCAACGGATCCTGTGGGACACCGCAGCAGCCCCAATCACACTCGCAGCTCATCGCCCACGACTCGTAAATAGCCTCAAAAGACGCGCTTGCGTCCCCGAACAGCTTTGGCCGGCATGGTGCAGCCGTCTCGATGTCGGTGGAACCGTCGATGCGGCAACGCTTGCCAGGGCGCTTGCTACAGCGGTGCGCATGGCCGGAGAGAACTCAAGCTGGAACAACGGCGGCGACGGAAACGTCGCCGCGATTCTCCGCCCGAACATGCTTGGCACGTCACAGCAAACAGACCGTCTCTTAGCAGGCATCAGCGAACTCGCGCACACCATTGATGAGGGTGACACGGTCATCATTTACCCGAAGCGGGCCCGGCTACCGGCCGCTGAACTTCTTACTCTGAAGCAGTGGGAACTTCTCGCGGAGAGCATCAACATCGGACCAGGCGCGTATCGGCGGCACCTCAACGCGCGCAGGTACCTCTGGCAAAGAATTACCGCAACTGGGACCGATCTGCTCCCTCAAGAATTCCTCATCGGACGCACGCGAGACGACGCCAAGGAGTACACCGACTTCTGGACACGGATGACCGCCGAGCTTCAGAAAGCACTCGACGAATATGCTCAGGCATACCTTCATCAGCAGGGCATCTGGGAGCCACCGACCTGGACACCAGGCGTGGTGGTCAGTGTCGACTGGCCGGGTACCGAAATCACGGATGTTGATATCGATCTACTTCATGCGATGCTGCTCGACGGCATCCGCATACAGAGGCGGTTAGCGGAGACGCTCCACATCTCCGCGCGGCAAGTGCTTCGAGCAATCGACGCACTACCGCCGTCCACGGGAAAAAAGGTCACACACGTCGACTGGCAGACACTCCTACCTCCTCGACTGCCTAACGTCGCAGACTGAATCAGGGACAGGTGAAATACCAGTGAGACGCAGTACAAATAGGCGACCGATACCCAACCCGGGAGTTACTCATGTTCGAAAAAACAGCTAGACCTGAAACGCGCGAGAGCGCCGATGCTGCTCTGCGGCAGTGTCGAACACCTTTGGCCCTACTTGCGTCGCTGGCGTGACAGAAAAGGACCAGCCCGGTGGTAGCGCTCTCTCGAAGGAACAGGCCAAATTTCTTGTCGAGTCGGGCAGTTTCAGTCCGGAAGAACTTGCCGAAACGCAGGCACAAATCGCGCGCGGCGAACTGGCTGAGGACGAGCGCGCGACACGGCTGGAAGGGATAAACGCCTCCGTCAGCGCCGCCGAAGTCGCGGCACACCTCGGTGTAAACATGGAGACGGTTGCCAACAACCTGGCAGCGGGCGAACTTTTCGCTTTTGCGATGGCTGGTGAGCCACGTTTCCCCAACTGGCAGTTCACCGGCGACGCACGGCAGCCTGTTCTGCCGGGCCTTGCTCAATTCACCGACGCTTTCGCCGACAAGAGCCCCGCCAGCATCTTGGGCTTTATGACCACGATGCAGAGGAGCGCGCGTATCGATGGCGTGCCAATGACTCCAGTGAATTGGTTACTGGAGGGCGGTGACCCGCAGGTTCTCAGAGAGATTCTCGACAGCTTTCTTCAGTCCTAAGGACCGCCAAGGCAACTTCTTGAGTGCTATCGGATAGACGCGTCGGTATCGGCAACCCGGATGAGCCACAAACTGAGGGACGATGTTGTTCGGTGGGTCACGATGCGTCGTCAGGCTAGCTGAGGGCGAGCGAGTGACGTAGCAGGACGATATTCAGTTTCCAACACTCATGGTCAGAGACGCCGATTTTCAGTCCGAGATGCCCAGTAAGTGCGAGTGAACGGTGGGAGTGAGACCCTGAATGCTCGGCTAGTCGCTGCGCCTTTCACTGGCACCAAAATCGATTCGTCATCCGGGTCCGGACTGTAGAGGCTGCCGCCAATTAGCACCTCGTGGACCTCCGTTGCTGACGCATCTCCCGGGTAGACATATTCGAGCCGGAGCGCTGTCTCCTTTGGAGTATCCATTCGTGCGATTTCTGCCCACCGCGAAAGAGATCGAATGATCGAAACGGTCACATCGTGCTTGGCCCCCGGCCCAATCACTACCCTCTGGTGATGTGGGGTGAAGACGGGATCACCCAGACAAAGACGAAGTGAAACCACCGCTGATCGCGGTCCGTCATTGAGTATCGACACGTCAAAGGCTGCTTCGATAAGTTCTGCGCCGTCGTCAGGCATGCGAAAGGTCGTGTGTGCGATCGCACTCACGTAGTTACCAGTCAGGTCGTTCAGCGCAGCACCTTCTTGTGGACGGAGGGGCCCTCGGTACCCGATACCCACGTCAAGCGTGAGACGAGGCATCTCTGCGTCGATCCGCGCCCGCTCGGCTTCTTTACGTAAGTGCTCGCCGCGATCAAATTCGTCATGCGCTAGCTGTAGCGTGTCACGGGTATCTCGAACACTGATCCGCGTATAGAACGCTTGGATGGCGACAACGATCGCACTAAGTGCCGTAGCCAACGCTGCGGTAATTGCCCATCCATCGCTCATTCGTGCACCTCTCCCGTACTTGAGAGGCTACAGAGCTGCTGGTGGGCCTCGCGCAACGGTGTTCCACCCGCCAATTTGCTCGCCACAGACGCCAAGTGCAAGCGCTCTACGACTGAGAGAGCGACGACCCGCGTTGATGATGCGGGCTCCTGTTAAGAGGCGATCATTCGCACTTGGCGTCACGGAGAAAGAAGCAGGTGGGTCGCGGCAGCGTTCTTTGACGCATAAGAAAGCCGAGATAGCTGACAAACGGGCGAGTCTTCCCTATGCTTGCGATTGGGCCGTTCTGGACTGCCCGTCTCCGAGCCGAGATCCCCACGCGATCTCGGTGCCGAGGACAACCGCATCGATCCAGTTGTCATTACCTGTCAGTTCATCTTCTCTCTTGAGGGCATGCGAGGCGGGCGTGGGATGCCGCGCGAAGGCCCGGAACAGAGATTGAAATGAAGACCGACAACGACACCAATCTGCCCGAGCGGGACCGTGATCTCCAGCGCGACGCTCGCGCCTGGCAGCGATTCACGGGTATGAAGTACACGAACGCCCTTCGCCTCATGCAGCATCCACTCGTGCAGGGAATTCTCGGGGAGAGGATCGGCGCGCGAGAATTGATCAGCGTTCTCACCCAGCATCAAATACTGGTCGACCCCGGCGCACCCGAGGCAGCCACTAACTTGGGCGAGGACGGGCTGTGGTCTGCGGGTGCGCATCCACTCCAATTCGCCGAGGAACAGGACTTCCTCCAACTGGTGCTGAGTGTCGAAGTGCTGCGGATGTTCACGGTCGACACCGTGCCGAACGACACCGCATATAGCTACACGCTTAAGTACGTCGCGCAGAACTTCCTCGGAAGCGTGCTCGAGAATCATTCATACGTGTCAAATGGCAAGCTGATCTGGGCGGCGGCGGCTTTGGGGCTTCCCCTCGCAGAGAGCAACCCTGGGGAACAGTCAGTAAACGCCAACGTCGGACTGGACGCGCAACAGGTGCGATACGCACGCGGAATGAATGGTCTTGCCGCACAGCCGCGCGTGCACCACAACCGCCCGCCAGGCTACCTGTATCTGCGAAAAGCGATCGAGCATTATTCGAAGACGGGGGAGATTCCCGCGCGATGGAACGGTATAGATGAGGCCGCCGAGCCACTGACGAGCCCGTTCCATGCCTGGCTCATTGCGCAGGTGGACTCTTCGGGCCAGCGGGGCGCGTTCGGTACCCGCCAGCACCTGGCGTACGACTACCGCGCCGGCGTCATCGATAGCGACCATCGCGTCGCGCGTGAGCCCGAAGAGTTGTTGTCGATCCTCCACGAGATCGGAGCGGCGCCTGAGTCCCTCGAAGCAGCCCGGGTCGCCGTTGTGGACTGGGCGAGGACCTCGCCGCTATCGACAGGTATCCGTACCGAGCAAATATATGGTGACAGGCACGGCCATAGCGGTTGGGGTGCCGGTTCGGGCGATACTGAGCTTTACGAGTACCGCTGTCCGTGCGGGGATAGCCGCATTCTAGAGGAGCACGACAATATCCCCGGATTCCAAGAACACGAGGTGAGGATCATGTGCGAGAAGTGTCGCGCCGAGTGGCAGGTCGTCGCAACGCTTCCTGTGCGCGGGTGGCGGATAGAGCCCATCCCCCCGGGTCTCGCTGCCTGAGGGTAACTAAGGTGACCCGCGGCATGGCGAGCGTCAGGGCCGATTCATCGACCCTTCACTCGTCATGCCGCGCAACTCGGTTGATGCCTATTGCGGGCTGCCTGCAACCTCGTCGCGAGAATAAGTGTTCGCGATCTAGGTTCAGTCCATGGGTTCAGAGGAGTCCTCGCTAGAGCTCACCGCAGCGGGTTAGCGTCGAGCGCTGTTCTTCGCCACTTCGATTTCGTCAACACGTCGACGGAGCGATTCGAAGACGCCGTCATACGATTTGTCGCCACCCCAATGCGAGATCACTGCGCAGCGATCCACGATGTCCTGTGCAATTTCTTGAAGGGCTTCGCGTGCCTGGTTCTCGTCGTCGATGTTCTGCTGGTTGACCATCGTGTTCCTCTCGGTTGCGGGTTTGACTGAATCGCTGGGGATCGGGCGACAAATTGCTTGTCCGTTCACAGGGATTTTTGGACTCACGACAAATGGTCCGGACGTCGGAGAAGAGCCCACTCGGAAAGCCGCGCCGCAACGCCGTACGTGGCCCTGGCCATCACAGCTGCGCGCTGTGGGTCGAAGCTTCGTGACAATCTGGCTTTATGGAATCCGCAGATCTTAGCCACGTGCTTTTCGTCGGTGGACGCTCTGGCGCCGGGAAGTCCACGGTCGCGCTCGAGGTCTCACACCAACTCGCGGAGGCTGGTGTGAAGCATGCGGTCATCGAGGGCGACAACCTTGACCTGGCATACCCCGAGCCCTGGCGGCAGGGGCTGCAGCTGGCCGAACTCAACCTGGCGGCGATGTGGCGAAACTACTGCGCGGCTGGCTACCGGCGCCTGATCTACACGAACACCGTCAGCGTTCTGGAGAGCGGCAAACTCACCCAAGCGATGGGCGGCGAGGTTCATGCTACTGAAGTGCTCCTGACTGCTTCCGACGCCACCGCTCGCACAAGACTGTCGGTCCGCGAAATTGGGTCGACACTCGACCATCACGTAGAGCGCAGCAACCAAGCCGCTAGGTTGCTTGACGCCAGAGCCGGCGAATCCGTACATCGGGTCGAGACCGATGGGCGCACAGTCGGCGAGATCGCTCGCCAAATCATGGGGCTCAGCGGCTGGCTGCAGCTATAGCGGGGTTCTTGGAGCAGGCGAGATTGAACTCAGTCTTTTTGCTTGATTCCGTCGCCTCACTCAGGTGCGTCTCTGGCATGCTGGGCGGATGGCCACCGTCTTCACGAACCTGCATGACTTCTGCGGGACGTACTTCTTCTGGTTTCCGGACTTCGCGCAATCACCCGGGTTCGCGGGATGCTTGGCGGTCGTCGCTGCGGGCATCGCTTACGTCGCAACGACGAGAAACTCCCGCAAGGAACAGTGGTGGAACCGAGCCGAGTACGCGCTCAACCTGACTCTGTCGGCAGAGGACACCGCACAGATTGCCGGCCTCGAAATGCTCGACGCGCTCGAATCGAAAACCAAGCCAGAACGCGCGTTCATCGATGCGGCAACGCACTGGTTCCTGAGCCAGGAACCGCCTGGGGCGTTCGTCGGCAGCCCCGGGGAGGAACCGCCCGAGGACTATGTGGACACAACTCCGGCTAGCAGACGCGAGCGATTCCTTAGTACAGTCCGTGGTTTTTTCAGGCTCCCGCGCGCATAATGGATTCAGGAACAGGAGGCACACCATGACTATCAATGACATCCCGATGCGTCAGAGCGACAGCCGTCCGAGCCCGAAAGCGCAGGCAGTAGCCGCCCGCGTACGAGTGAACGCAGACCGCCGCGGCGGCGTGAAGACGCCAAATTGGATCGTCAAGCTCTCTCAGACGCCAGCTGCCAAATAAGCCGCAACGCTTGACCTGGCGCGCGTATAGGGCTGGTTGCCCTCTGCGGCGCTGACCCGTGGCTTGGGTCAGTCCATCCAGATGGCCCGCAGCACGCGGATCGCCTCGTCGAGGTCGATCCCTTCGCGTTTGCTTGTCGCCGCTAGTTGATTGGCAGCGGCGACAACGTCGCGCGAGATCGCTGTGGCAGTTGCGCTGACCCGGGTGCCGCTGCCGATGCGGGTGACAAGCACGCCTTCGCTTTCGAGCGCGCGGTACGCCTTTGCGACTGTTCCAGGAGCAACCCCAAGGTCGCTGGCGAGCTGGCGCACAGACGGAAGCCGCTGATCGGCGGGGAGTGCTCCCGTTGTGATGAGCCCGCGGATCTGGTCTTGGATCTGGTCGACGAGCGGAGCGCCAGACTCGGTCAGGTTGATGATCATCGCGGTAGAGGGACGCCAGTGCGCTGTGCGCGAATGAATGCGACCGAAAGAAGCACGCTCCACCAAATCGCAAAACCGATGACCACTGCAAGGTATCCGGCGGCGTCGAACACGCGTGCCATCGCGGCGAACGTGGTAACCGCCGCGTCAAACTGCACGTCAGTTCCTGCGTTCGCCACCTCGGTACTGAATCTATTTATCCACGTCCCAGCAAGGGACGACATGATCGCACCTAGATAGAGGATCAGTCCGCCGGAGGTTACCGCGAGGACGTTTCGTGATCGAGCTCGTCGTATCGCAGCATCGCCCTGACTGTCCGCACCGAAAGACGGACGGGAGATCACGGCCAGATCGAATAGTGCAATCGCGATGATGGCGGCGATCAGCACGAGGCCCGGCACCGAGAACCACCAGCCGTAGATCCACGTGCTAGCAGTGTCATCACCCGTGAGTGACAAGTAGTACAGCACATGCCTGCCCTGCTCGTCGGGGCGCGAGGCCAGCCCAGCAAGAATCGCGATGAGCACTATCACTGCGGTGATGGCCGCTATTGTCACCAGCCATGGACGCGAAGCGAAGGTCAGAAGGTTCCGCGGTGCCAGCTGTGCGGAGCCACCCGCATGACGAGCGCGAAGAGGTATCGCGAAGAACAACAACGCCACGACACAGAAGACCAATGGCACCTGGAGCATCACCTGTTGGGCAGCGAGGATGGATTCATTGCCGCCGAAAACAGATGAGAACCAGTGCGTGGTGAAGATCCACTGCCGAATGTAGATCAGGCCGCCAATGGTGATCAGCATCGCCACGATGGTGATCGTGCGAGCAGTCGGCTGCATCGCCACGAACGAACGTCGCCTGAAGAAGTAGACGGCGATAGCAAGTAGTGGGCCCAGAACCGCGGGACCGTAAACGTATTGAAGAACGATGGGGAACCTCCGTGCGAGATTGTATTAGTGCAGTGGTACATAGTGTGCCAGAGAGATGACACAATCTCAAGAGGGCGAATGACCCGTGAGAACTCGTTTTCGCGAGAGTGCATGCCACTCAGTCACTCGCCGAAGTCGATCCGACGCGGCGGTCACCTATATTCCGGCATGAGCCCAGAACGGGGGCGGCGCACATCAACGGGCGCTTAGCGTCAAGGGGCAGAGAGCAGGGGTCGGGGAATGGGGAGGAGGGGTAGCTTGGCATCATGGCGAACGTCAGCGGTGATCGATCCTGGTTCGAGCGGTGGTTTGTCGGCGAGCCGCGCCTCTGGGTTGGTGTGGTGTGGTGCTGCATCGGGCTGGCATGGCTGCTCTTTGCGGCATTCGAAGGACTCACGCTGACGAGGATCCTGCTCGGGGTGTTCTGGCTCGCGCTGGGAATCTTCCATTGCACGGTCGCCCTGCGCCAGCGTCAGGTCTGGCGAAAGTCCCTGCAGGCCTCGTCTCCGGCGCTTGTTTCTGACGAGGTTCACGAGCGCGAGTCGCTATGAGCGATATCCCTTCGTGACCAGCCAGGAACTCGAGATCCGAGGTGCGGTGCTGTCACTCTTTGCTGCGTGGCTGATTCACGACAGAGAAGAGGTATTCACCTTCCCGGCTACGTCCCGCCTGCTGGCTAGACGACTTGGCACGACACGCTTGGCGATAACGCGGGCACAGTCTGCTGGCGCGATCGCGCTCATGGGTGTGCTGGTGGCCCACCTGATTGCCCGAGTATCAGTAACTCGCCGGAGACATCCCGGAACCATCGCTACTATTTCGATTCGTCGCGTTCAGCGCCCACGCTCGCGCCCAGGGCTGTTCTGGGCTCGACTTTTGCCCGCGCGTATCTTCCTCTCGCCGTGGGAGTAGAGAGCTCAAAACGGGAATTGCTCGGGGCGACACTTTATTTGGACAACTGCGGCGACACTTTATTTGGCACCCCGCGGAATTGCAGGGGACCGGGCGACAAATTACTCGTCCGTTCACAGCTGAGCGAGTGCGCTGCCGCGGCAGCGTAAACTGGATCGTGATGGCCAGCCGACACAACACCCTGAGCGACGCGGCCTATTGGTACGTGCCGCTCTGTCGCGCCCTTCCCGCCGCGATGCTTGCGCTTGTAATCACGTTCTCCGCAGATCACTCCCCCGAACTCGGACTGCTCACCTTTGGGCTGTTCGGTGTTCTGAGCGGCCTGGTTGTCGGGGCACTCTCCTTCTTCACGGTTGCCCCCGGCATCGAGCGCTCGCTCTTTCTGGCGCAGGGTGCGCTGACGCTCCTTGCCGGCGCAGTGGCGCTTCTGGTGCCAGAAGCCGGACTCGGTGTGTTCCTGGTGCTCGTCACCGCGTGGGCGGCCCTGACAGGGTTCCTCGAGCTGTACGTGGGGTTCCGTACGCGTGGCCGCCACGGGGCATCCCGCGACTGGA
>Ga0247810_10000696_pt1 | contig 29925 bp, 33 predicted proteins | sample UWRJL119311C1_FD_179918 | JGI IMG/M metagenome (GOLD analysis project Ga0247810, IMG submission 179918) | Plant litter microbial communities from Arlington Agricultural Research Station in Wisconsin, United States - UWRJ-L119-311C-1 | ecosystem: Environmental > Terrestrial > Plant litter >... | reverse complement strand
TGAGCGACAACGTCACGACCCTGTTCGCCGCCTTCGGCGTCCAGGCACCCCAGGAGACACGATGAGCACCAACTATCCGGCCGAACCCTGGCAGCTGCGGGGCGAACTGCTCGTCTCCGCTTTCCTCGTCCCCGCCGACGAGCTGCCCGCGGGTTCCGTCCTTCCGGGTCGCCGCCCCCTGCGCTGGGGCCGCCGCGTCCTCGTCGGTGCAGCGTTCGTCCGCTACGAGGGTGGAGTGCTCGAGTACGACGAGCTGCTCGTAGCGGTGCCGAGCCGCGGCCGGGGTGGGCTGCGCGTCACCATTCCGCTCATCTGGGTGGACAGTCCCGCCTCCCGTGCGGGCGGTCGGGAGCTGTGGGCCATCCCCAAGGAACTGGCGGAGTTCACACGGACCGTGGATGGGAACGAGGTCGAGGCCACGATGGGCGAGGTCGCCACGCTCCATGCCCGGTACGGGCGGGCCCTCCTGCCGCGATCGCAACGGTTGCCCCTGCCCACCCTGCAGCGCCTCGACGGCCGCACCATCGACTCCCGCAACCTCACCATCGGCCGACTCACCCGGCTGCGCACCGCGTGGACCTTCACCGGCCCACTCGCTTTCCTCTCCGGGCGCCGCCCGGTGCTCGGCGTCGCCATCCGCGATGCCCGGATCATCTTCGGAATGGACGTGGACCGTGACCAGTAGACCCATCACCGTCATCACCGGCGCCGCCCGCGGCATCGGTCTGCAGATCGCCCGCGACCTCGTGGCACGGGGCGACCATGTCGTCATCGGCGACCTCGACCTGGCGGCGACGCAGGAGGCGGCGGCCGGGCTGGGCGAGCACGCGACGGCCGTGCGCATCGACGTCACCGATCGCGCCGTGGTGGCCGCCGTGATCGCCGAGGTGGAGCGCGACCTCGGGCCGATCCGCACCTGGGTCAACAACGCGGGCATCATGCCGACCGGTCGCTTCGTGGAGCAGCCGATCGAGCAGCTGCGCGCCACGATCGACATCGACTACGCCGCGACGGTCGAGGCGACCCGGCAGATCCTGCCGCTACTCCTCGCCCGCGGCGAGGGCACCATCGTCAACATCGCGAGCGCGACCGGGGTGAAGCCGCTCGCCGGGTTGGCCGCCTACTCGGGTGCGAAGGCCGGCGTCATCGCCTTCAGCGAGGCGTTGCGCCGGGAGTTGCGCGGCACGGGCGTGCGCGTCATCGTGATCAACCCGAACCTGACACGCACCGCCCTCGGCGCCGGGATCACTCCCCCGGCCCTGACGGGATCGATCACGGCGGGCGACGTCAGCGTCGCAGTGCTGCGGGCGATTGGTCGCGGTACGGCCTCGGTCATCGTGCCGCGCCGTCTCACGCCCCTCCTGCACCTGTCGCGCCTCCTGCCGGTCCCGGTGCGCGACTGGCTGGACGACATGGTCGGCAGCGACGCGATCGGACTCGGAGGCGACCCGGCCACGCGCGCCGCCTACGCCGCCGAGGCGTTGGGCCGCAACCGCCCCTAGTCGTCCTCGGCCCAGTCCCGCACGAGTCGCGCCACCCACGGGGAGGCGGGCTCGCGCACGACGCCGCGCACCTGCCCCCGCTGGGTGACCCGACCCGCCTCGATGACGACGACCTCGTCCGCGAGCGCGGCGACGTCCTCGAAATCGTGGGTGACGACGATCGTCGGGCCCGCGTAGTCGCGGAGGAAGCCGCGCAGCGACGACCGCACCTCGTCCCGCACAGTCACGTCGAGCGCGGCGAGCGGCTCGTCGAGGAGCAGCAGGTCGGGGCTCGTCGCGAGGGCGCGGGCGAGGGCGACCCGCTGGGCCTGGCCTCCGGAGAGTTGCGCGGGCCGCGAGCCCGCGAGGTCGGCGATGCCGAGCCGCTCCAGCCACTCGAGGGCGACCGCCTTCGTCGCCCCGAAGGCGACGTTGTCGAGCACGGTCAGGTGCGGGAAGAGCAGATAGTCCTGGAAGACGTAGCCCACGCGGCGTCGCTCGACCGGGACGGCATCGAGGGTGCGGCCGGCCAGCTCGATCGTGCCGACGGAAGGGACCAGCCCGGCGATCGCGGCGAGGGCGGTCGACTTGCCCGCACCGTTCGGGCCGAGGAGGGCGAGCACCTGCCCCGGCTCGACCGCGAGTTCGATATCGAGCACGAAGCCGCCGTGATCGACCCGCAAGGCGGCCTTCACGCCGTCACCCCGGGGACCCAACGGTCACGCAGCGACACGAGCACCACGACCGAGACGAGCATGAGGACGAGGGAGAGAGCGATGGCCGCGTCGGGGTCCGTCTGCAACTGCAGGTAGGTCGCGATCGGCAGGGTCTGGGTGGTGCCCGGGAAGCTGCCGGCGAAGGTGATGGTCGCCCCAAACTCCCCGAGCGAGCGGGTGAAGCAGAGCAGCCCTCCAGCCGCCACCCCGGGCGCGACGAGGGGAAGGGTCACCCGCCGAAACACCGTGAAGCGCGAGGCCCCGAGCGTCGCAGCCGCCACCTCGTAGCGACCGTCCACGCCCTTGAGCGCCCCCTCGACGGCGAGCACGAGGAAGGGCATCGCGACGAAGACCTGCGCGATGACGACGGCCGCCGGGGTGAAAGGGATCGTGACGGGCAGCCACTGGCCGATGAGCCCGCGGCGACCGAGCAGCAGCAGGAGTGCCACACCGCCGACCACGGGAGGCAGCACGAGCGGCACGGTCACGAGCGCGCGGACGAGCCGGCGCGGCACCGTCGGCCAGTCGCTGCTGCGCGCGAGCACCAGGGCCAGCGGCACCCCGAGCACGAGCGAGACAGCCGTGGAGACGAGCGCCGTGCCGAGCGACAGGCCGAGCGCCTGCGCGACGGCCGTCTCGGTGAGCAGCCCCGGCAGCTGGGCCCACGGCGCTCGCACCACGAGCCCCACCAGCGGCAGGACGAGCAGGGCGAAGCCGATCCCCGCGGGGATCCAGAGGAGCGGGGGGAACGACCTACGGCGCACCGAAACCCGCCGCCGCCAGGATCGCCCGGCCCTTCTCGGAAAGGACGAAGGCGATGAACGCCACCGCGGCCTCGGAGTCGGTGAGGGCGACGATCGGATAGTCGACTGGGGCCGAGGTGACCTCGATGCCCTCGATACCGTTTCCGGCCTCCCGCACGTCCGTCACGTACACCAGGCCCGCGTCGACCTCGCCGAGCTCGACCTTCGTCAGCACCGCCTTGACGTCCTGCTCGTAGGTGTCGACGGACGGGGTGATCCCCTCTGCTTCGAAGAGCTTGGCCGAGGCGGCGCCGCACGGCACCTCGACGGCGCACAGCGCGATCGCCTTGTCCGGGTCGGCGAAGTCGTCGAGACCTGTGATGCCCCCGGTGTTGCCCGCGGGCACGGCGATCTCGAGCACGTTGGTGGCGAAGACCTGAGCGTCGGAAACATCGTCGACCGAGGCCATCGTCGCCGGGCTCGCTGCCGCGAACACGTCGGCGGGTGCGCCCTCGTTGAGCTGCGTGGCGAGGCCCGAACTGCCGCCGAAACTGAAGACGACGTCGACATCGGGGTTCTCGGCGATGAACGCCTCCTTGATCTCCTCGAAGGAGCCGGAGAGTGACGCGGCCGCAAACACCGTCACGGTGCCGGAGAGGGCGTCCGTCGGTTCGGGCTCGGGGGTCGCGGTGCAACCGGCGAGCGCGAGCACGGCGAGGAGGGCAAGGGGTCTCACGCGAGCTCCACCCCCACGTTCGTCGCCTTGATGCTCGCGGTCGCGAGGACCCCGGGTTCGAGGGCAAGCTCGTCGGCCGCCTCCCGACTGATGAGCGAGACGATCCGGAACGGCCCGGCCTGCAGCTCGACCTGCGCCATGACACCGTCCTTCGTCACCTTGGTGACGATGCCGGTGATCCGGTTGCGGGCGCTGGCACGCGAGCTGCCGGGCTCCTTCGCGAGCTCCTGGGCGAGGGCGGCGAGCTCCACGCCGGGGATCGTGGCGGGCGACCCGCTGAGGGTCACGCGCCCCGCGTCGGCCCAGCGACGGACGGTGTCGTCGCTCACGCCGAGCAGGACGGCCGCCTCGCTGACACGATATTCCGCAGATGCGCTCATGAAAAGCTAATCTAGTCGCGTTTGCGGCATTCAGCGCCCCGAGCGGCGCAAGTGGAACAATCGGGACATGGACGCCCGCTACTCCCGCCAGCTCGCGCTGCCCGGGTTCGGGCCGGCGGCCCAGCAGCGACTCCTCGACGCCCGTGTGCTCGTGATCGGCGCCGGCGGCCTCGGCAGCCACGTCCTCCCCGCGCTCGCGGCAGCGGGCGTCGGCACGATCGGCATCGTCGACGACGACCGGGTCGAGGTGAGCAACCTGCACCGCCAGCTCGTCCACGGCACCGAGGACGTCGGGACGGGCAAGGCCGCCTCGGCCGGCGCGAGCATCGCCCGGCTCAACGACACGGTCGTCGAGCTCCATGAGCAGCGTCTCGTCGCGGCCGACGCCCTCGCCCTCTTCGCCCGCTACGACCTCGTCGTCGACGGCAGCGACAACTTCCCGACCCGCTACCTCGTCGCGGACGCCGCGACGCTCACGGGAATCCCCCTGGTCTGGGGCGCTGTGTCGCAGTACGGCGGCCAGGCCTCCACATCGGTGCCGGGCGGCCCCGGTTACCGCGACCTCTTCCCCACTCCCCCTCCGCCCGGTTCTGTGGAGAGCTGCGAGGTGGGCGGCGTCCTGCCCACCACCGTCGGCGTCGTCGGGGCGATCATGGCGACCGAGACGATCAAGCTGCTGACCGGTATCGGCAGCCCGCTGGTCGGCCGGGTCACGACCTACGACGCGCTCGGCGGCGGCTTCCGGGAGCTGCGGTTCTCCGCGTCGAGCCCTCCCGTCACGGGACTCATCGACTACGACCTGTTCTGCGGTCTCGGCGACAGCCTCACTCCCGGACAGCTCCAGGGGCTCGACGGGGTGACCCTGATCGACGTGCGCGAGGCCTGGGAGGCCGAGATCGCCGCCCTGTCCGGCGCGCTCCTCATCCCGCTCGGCTCACTCCCCGAGGTGGTGGATCGGCTCGACCCGGACGCGGAGTTCGTCGTCTACTGCCACCACGGCGTGCGCTCACAGCGGGGCCTCGAGATCCTGCACGACGCCGGGCTGAGCGCCCGCCACCTCGCGGGCGGCATCGACGCCTGGGCCCGCGAGATCGACCCGACCATGGCGAGGTACTGAATGCACGCGTCCGTCGACGACCACGCCCTGCTGATCGCGGGGATGCTGCACCTGCCCGTCGAGGCGGAGACCGTCCCGCTCGCCGCGGCCCTCGATCGTATGACCGCCCACGCGGTGACGAGCCCGCACGACCTCCCCCTCTTCCGTAACTCGCAGATGGACGGCTTCGCGGTGCGCGCCGCCGACCTGCCCGGCACCCTGCCGATCGTCGGCACCGTGCCCGCCGAGCCGGGCGAGCCGACGCCGCTCGCTCCGGGCACCGCCGTGCGCATCATGACGGGCGCCGTCGTGCCGTCCGGCGCGGATGCGGTCGTGCGCGTCGAGGACGTGACCGTCGACGGCGACACCGTCATCCTTCCGGGGATCACGATCGGCACCTTCGTGCGCGAGCGAGGATCCGACCTGCGCGCGGGCGACGAGCTCGTCCCCGCGGGCACGCTGCTCGCGCCGCGCCATCTGGCCGCCCTCGCCGCCGCCGGCGTCACCGAGGTGCCGGTTCGGCGCCGCGCCCGCGTCGCAGCGATCACGACCGGCTCCGAACTGCTCGAACCCGGTCGCGCGGCCGGCCCCGGCCAGGTCTACGACGCCAACGCCGTCGCCCTCGCCGCCGCCGTCCAGGCCTGTGGGGCCGAGCTCGCCTTCGCGGCCCGGGTGACGGACGACACCGCGGCGATGCGGGCCGCCCTCGAGCAGGCGGCCTCCCTCGCCGACGTGATCGTCACCTCCGGCGGGATCTCGATGGGCGACTTCGAGGTCGTCCGGGAGACGCTCGAGCCGCTCGGCGGCGCGATCGCCCACCTGGCCATGCAGCCGGGCGGCCCCCAGGCCACAGCGGTGTTCGCGGGCGTCCCGGTGATCTGTTTCCCGGGTAACCCGGTGAGCACGCAGCTGAGCTTCGAGGTCTTCCTCGCGCCGCTCCTGCGCGCGCACGCCGGCCTCCCCGCGAAGCGGCGGGATACCCGCGTACTCGCCGAGGACCTGACCTCCGTGGCTGGCAAGCGGCAGTTCCTCCGCGGACGACGGGACGGGCACGCCGTGCGCGTCAGCTCCGGCCCCGGCTCCCATCTCGTGGCAGGCCTCGCCGCCGCCGAGGTGCTCATCGTCGTCCCCGAGGACGTGACCGCCATCGCGGCCGGCCAGCATGTGGAAGCGTGGGAGCTATGAGCGAACTGACCCATCTCGACGGCGAGGGCCGCGCCCGCATGGTCGATGTCGGCGACAAGGCCGTGACCGCGCGGACGGCCACCGCCTCCGGCCGCTTCGTCACCACGGCCGAGGTCGTTGCGCTCGTGCGGGCCGACGGCCTGCCCAAGGCCGACGTGCTCGCGACGGCCCGCATCGCGGGCATCCAGGGCGCGAAGCGCACCAGCGAACTCGTGCCGCTCTGCCACCCGATCGCCCTCGACGGGGTCACCGTGGACTTCGCTTTCGAGGCCGACTCGATCGTCGTCACGGCGACCGCACGCACGACCGGTCGCACCGGGGTCGAGATGGAGGCGCTCACGGCCGTCGCCATCGCAGGGCTCACTCTGCACGACATGGTCAAGGCCGTCGACCCGGCTGCCACGATGACCGATGTGCGGTTGGACGAGAAGACGGGCGGCCGGCGCGGCCACTGGAACCGCGACGGGGTCCTCCCCCCGACCGCCGCCACACCGGGCACCGCCATCGTCCTGGTCGCGTCCACGCGCGGCGCCACCGGCGAGCGGGAGGACACGACGGGTCCGCGCATCGCGGCCTGGCTCGAGGAGCGCCACTATTCCACCCAGACCGAGGTCGTGACGGACGCGGAACTGCCCGCAGCCCTGCGGGCCGCCGTCGACGCGCACCCCGCCGTCATCATCACGACCGGGGGCACCGGGCTCTCCCCGAGCGACGTGACCCCCGAGGCGACGGCCGCCATCCTCGACCGGCAGATCCCCGGCGTGGCCGAGGCGATCCGGGCGGCCGGGCTCGCGACGACGCCGACCGCCGCGCTCAGCCGCGGCCTCGTGGGGGTCGCCGGCGGCACCGTGGTCGTCAACCTGCCCGGGTCCCCCGGCGGGGTCAAGGACGGTCTCTCCGTGCTCGACGGAGTCCTCGATCACCTCGTCGGGCAGATCGCCGGAGGCGGCGCGCATGAGTGACGTGGTGGCCGTCATCAGCGATGATGCGCTCGACGCGGCGGTCTACGAGGACTTCGTGCTCGACTCGACGCACGGCGCGCTGGTCACCTTTCGCGGCATCGTCCGCAACCACGACCACGGCGAGGCGGTGAGCGCCCTCGACTACCAGGCGCACCCCGAGGCCCAGCGCTTCCTCGAGGAGTGCTGCGCCGAGATCGCGGAGTCGACAGGCCTGCGGATCGCCGTCGCCCACCGTGTCGGCTCCCTCGTCGTCGGCGACACCGCGCTCGTGGCAGCCGTGGCGGCCGCCCATCGCGCCGAGGCCTTCGAGGCCTGCGCCCGCCTCGTCGACCTGGTCAAGCAGCGCGTGCCGATCTGGAAGCGCCAACACCTGGCCGACGGCGTGACGGAGTGGGTCGGGCTCTAGCCGCCCGCTCAGCCGCCCGCAAAGGGCGGCAGCACATCCACGGCCGCCCCGATCGGTGTCGCGTCGTCCCGGCTGACGACACCGTCGACGAGGAACGACCCCGCGCGCAGCACCCGCGTCATCGGTTCCCCGTAACGCTCGACGAGTAGCGCCTTGAGTGCGCCGACATCCGTCGCGTCCAGCTGTTCGCTCTCGCGCCCGGCCGCCTCGGCCGCCGCCGCGAAGTACCGCACCTCAGCCACCGATCGCCCCCATGCTGCGGACCGGGCGCTGGAAGTCGCTGCGCTCCATGCCGTGCCCGGCCTGCTTGCCCCACTGCGCGGCCCGCCACCGATCGGCGATCGCGCCGTCGTCGGATCCGTCGCGCAGCAGCGCGCGCAGGTCGGTCTCGTCGTCGCCGAACAGGCACGAACGCACGGTGCCCTCGGCGGTGACGCGGGTGCGGTCGCAGGCGGCGCAGAAGCTGCGGGTGACCGAGGCGATGATGCCGACGGTGGCCGGCCCGCCGTCGACGAGCCACTCCTCCGACGGCGCGGACGGGTCGTCTCGATGCGGCCGGTCGAGGGTGAAACGGCTGGACAGCGCGGCGACGAGCTCCGCGGCCGGCACCATGTTGTCCCGCGCCCACTGCTCGTCCGCGTCGAGCGGCATCTGCTCGATGAAGCGCAGGCGCACGTCGTTGGCCAACGACCACTCGACCAGGTCGGCGGCCCCGGCGAGCGTGTCCCGCATGAGCACCGCGTTGATCTTGAGCGGGGTGAGGCCGGCCGCCTTGGCCGCCTCGATGCCGGCGAACACGGCAGGCAGGCGGTCGCGGCGGGTCAGCCGCGCGAAATGGTCGCGATCGACGGTGTCGAGCGAGATGTTGACCCGGGTGAGCCCGGCTGCGACCAGCTCGTCGATGCGCTTGTCGAGGCCGATCCCGTTCGTCGTCATGGAGATGGAGGCGGTGCCGGCGGCCGCGCGCGACAGGGCGATGATCTCGCCCATGTCGGCCCGCATGAGGGGCTCACCCCCGGTGAAGCGGATGTCGGTGACCCCGAGATCCCGCACCGCGATGGCCACCAGGCGGGCGATCTCCACCGGCGTGAGCAGGTCGTTGCGGGCGATGGCCGGCAGCCCCTCGGCCGGCATGCAGTAGGTGCAGCGCAGCGAGCACTTCTCCGTCACCGAGACGCGCAGGTCACGGGCGACCCGTCCGAAACGGTCGGTCAGGCGGTCGTCGTGCGGCCGGTCGGAGACGTCCGGCGCGCGCCGCACCCCGGGGAGTCCGAGGGAGAGACGCGTCATATGCCCACGATACGGTGCGTACTCCGGTCGTCGCCGATACAGTGGCGTCGAGGGAGGTACCACCATGGCGATCTTCACCCGCGGTTTCACCGGACGCAGCCGAGAGGCGGACCCCGACCTGCCGCCCGGTCAGTATCTGGCCGACGACTTCCCGGTCCTCTCCGCCGGCCCGACACCGAAGCTCGACCGGGCCGACTGGACCTTCTCGGTGCAGACCGAGACGGGCGGTGTGAAGTGGACCTGGGACGAGTTCATGGAGCTCGGCGCCGAGGACGTCCACACCGACATCCACTGCGTCACCCGCTGGTCGAAGCTCGGCACCACCTGGCGCGGCATCCCGCTCGACGCGGTCTTCGATGCCGTCGAGACGGAACGCGAGTTCGTCATGCAGTACTCCTACGGCGGGTACACGACCAACGTTCCCCTCGAGGACCTCCTCGACGGCAAGGCCTGGATCGCCTTCGAGTACGAGGGCGAACTGCTCGCACCCGAGCACGGCGGCCCGGCGCGACTCATCGTGCCGCACCTCTACTTCTGGAAGAGCGCCAAGTGGATCCGCGGGCTCGTCATGCAGGAACAGGACGAGCCGGGCTTCTGGGAGCAGAACGGGTACCACCTGTACGGCGATCCCTGGCGCGAACAGCGTTACTGGTGACCGGCGGCTGGCTGGTGGGAACCGTCGTGGAGACCCGCACCGAGACCCCGAGCGGTCGCAGCCTGGTCATCGACGTCCCCGGTTGGACGGGCAACATCGCCGGGCAGCACGTCGACGTGCGGCTCACGGCGCCCGACGGCTACCAGGCGACACGCTCCTACTCCCTCGCGAGCGCCGACGACTCGACCCGAGTGCAGCTCGCCGTCGACCGCCTCCCGGACGGCGAGGTCTCGCCCTATCTCGTCGATGGCGTCGAGATCGGCGATCAGCTCGAGCTGCGCGGCCCGCTCGGTGGCTGGTTCGTCTGGCGCCCCACCGAGACCCGCCCGGTCCAGCTCATCGCCGGCGGTTCCGGCGTCGTGCCGCTCGTCGCCATGCTGCGGGCACGGGCCGTCGCGGGCACCACCGCCCCGATGCGGCTGCTCTACTCGGTGCGCACCCCCGGCGACCGCTTCTTCGCCGACGAGCTCGAGACCCTCGACGGCATCGACTACGCGTACACGCGCCAGGTGCCGGACGGATTCGCGCGGCCGCCCGGACGCGTCACGCCCGAGGATCTCGCCCGTCTCACGATCCCCGCGAGCGAGAACCCCGCCGTCTTCGTCTGCGGCCCGACCGGTTTCGTCGAGACCGTCGCCCGAGCCCTCGTCGATCTCGGCCACGACCCGCTGCAGGTCAAGACGGAGCGGTTCGGAGGCGCCTGATGACGCAGCCCCTCGACGGCAACGCACTGGCCGGCACGTTCTCCGAGCTGTTCCGCTTCGACATGACCGTCACCGAGGGGGAATGCCGGCACTGCAACGACGTGACCGTCCTCGCCCGGGCGCTCGTCTACCCGGACCCCACCGGCTTCGTGATGCGCTGCTGCTCCTGCGACGAGGTGCTGCTCACCATCCTGGTGACGGAGAAACGCACCTGGCTCGACCTGTCCGGCATCGCCGGATTGCGGATCCCTCAGCCGTAGATCTTCGCTCCATACGACGGGCTGCCGTAGTAGGCGTCGAGCGCCTCGATGTCCTCGCCCTGACGCTCCAGGGCCTGGGCGATCAGCGCCCGACGAGGGACCGCGTCCGGGTTCCAGGTCTCCGGTTCCCAGGTCTTCGAGCGGAGGAAGGCCTTGGAGCAGTGATGGAACAGCTCCTGGATCTCGACCACCATCGCCAGGATCGGGCGGTGCCCGCGCACGACGAGGTCGTCGAACCAGGGGGCATCGGAGACGATCGTGGCCGTGCCGGTCACGCGCAGCGTGTCGCCCCGGCCCGGGATCACGAACTCGAGCCCCACCCGCGGATCGCGGAGCAGGTTGTGGAAGCCGTCGGCCCGCCGGTTGCCCGGTCGCTCCGGGATGGCGATCGTCGTGTCGTCGATGACATGGACGAGGCCTCCGGCCGGATCCCCCTTCGGCGAGACGTCGGCACCGGTGACGCCGACCGTTCCGACGAAGACGAGAGGGCTCGCGGCCAGCCAGGCGCGATCGAGGGCGTGGAGCGTCGGGCGCCCCTTCTCCGCGGCAGCCGGCAGCGGCTTCCCGATGATCTCCTCGAGTTCGTCGACGGTCGTGATCTCTGTCATGCCTTCGACGCTACTCCCAGCCGGCACCTCTAGCGTCGGCATCATGCAGCTGACCGCTCCGCGCACCGCCGTCCCCCGCACGATCGGGCGCGTCGCCCTCGGTGCCGCCCTGCTCTTCGCCGGCATCAGCCACCTGACCGTGGCGCGCGAGGAGTTCCAGGCCCAGGTGCCGCCGTGGCTGCCGCTGAAGCCGGACACCGTGGTCGTGCTCTCCGGGATCGTCGAGATCAGCCTCGGTGGCGCGCTCATCGCGCTCGGACCGCTGCGGATCCCCATCGGTTTCATCGTGGCGGCGTTCTTCGTCGCCATCTTCCCCGGCAACATCGCCCAGTACGTCGAGGCCCGCGACGGCTTCGGCCTCGACACGGATGCGAAGCGCCTCGCGCGGCTGCCTTTCCAGGTCGTCCTCGTGCTGTGGGCCCTCTGGTCGACGGGCGCCTGGCGCGACCGCCGCCGCCTGCTGCGCCGCTGACGCGGCGCCCTCCGCCCTGCCCTCCGCCCCGCGCCCTCCGCTCCCGCGGACGCCCCGCGCCCCGCTGGACCATCGTTTTCGGCGAATACCCCACGCCGCGGCGCGACTTCTTCGCCGAAAACGGGGGTCTGGGGACGCGAAAGGGCCGCCCGGTGCAACCGGACGGCCCTTCACGAGGTGGAACTAGCGCGCTGCGCTGCCTTCGACGTAGTCGGTGTCGGTCTGCTTCCAGGAGAAGAGGCCGCGGAGCTCCTTGCCGGTCGCCTCGATGGGGTGCGCGGCACCCTTCTCGCGGAGGGCGAGGAACTCGGGGGCTCCGGCGTCCTGGTCCTCGATGAAGCGCGTGGCGAAGGCACCCGACTGGATGTCGGCGAGCACGCCCTTCATGTTCTCCTTGACGGAGGGGTCGATGACGCGGGGGCCGGAGACGTAGTCGCCGTACTCGGCCGTGTCGGAGACCGACCAGCGCTGCTTGGCGATGCCGCCCTCCCACATGAGGTCGACGATGAGCTTGAGCTCGTGGAGGACCTCGAAGTACGCGATCTGCGGCTGGTAGCCCGCCTCGACGAGGGTCTCGAAGCCGTACTGGACGAGCTGCGAGGCGCCACCGCAGAGGACGGCCTGCTCACCGAACAGGTCGGTCTCGGTCTCCTCGGTGAAGGTCGTCTTGATGACGCCGGCGCGGGTTCCGCCGATGGCCTTGGCGTAGGACTTCGCGGTCTCCCAGGCGGTGCCCGACGCGTCGTTCTCGACGGCGATGATGTCCGGGATGCCACGGCCGGCGACGTACTCGCGGCGCACCGTGTGGCCGGGGGCCTTCGGGGCGATGAGGATGACGTCGACGCCCTCGGGCGCCTCGATGTAGCCGAAGCGGATGTTGAAGCCGTGCGCGAAGGCGAGGGTCTTGCCGGCGGTCAGCTTGTCCTTGATGGAGTCGGCGAAGATCGCGCGCTGGTGCTGGTCGGGGGCGAGGATCATGATGAGATCGGCCCAGTCGGCGGCGTCGGCGACGCTCTTGACCTCGAAGCCGTCCTCCTGCGCCTTGGGGGCCGACTTCGACCCCTCCTTGAGCGCGATGACGACCTCGACACCCGAGTCGCGCAGGTTCTGCGCGTGGGCGTGGCCCTGCGAGCCGTAGCCCACGATGGCGACCTTCTTGCCCTGGATGATCGAGAGGTCGGCGTCCTTGTCGTAAATCAGTTCGGTCACGTTGGTTCCTTGTTCGTTATGTGGGTCTCGACACGCTCGACCCGCGGATGAGGTGGGTCAGTTCTTGTAGACGCGCTCGGTGATGCTCTTCGAGCCTCGACCGATCGCCAGGAGGCCCGACTGCGCGATCTCCTTGATGCCGTACGGCTCGAGGAGACGCAGCAGCGCCTGGATCTTTCCGGAGTTGCCGGTCGCCTCGATCACGAGGGAGTCGGGGGCGACATCGACGACGGCCGCGCGGAACAGCGACGCCGCCTCCAGGATCTGGGAGCGGGTCGACGGGTCGGCACGCACCTTGATGAGCATGTGCTCGCGGGTGACGGCGTTGTCCGGGTCGAGTTCGACGATCTTGATGACGTTGACGAGCTTGTTCAGCTGCTTCGTCACCTGCTCGAGCGGGAGCTCCTCCACGTCCACCACGACGGTGATGCGGGAGAGGCCCTCGATCTCGCTCTTACCGACGGCGAGCGACTCGATGTTGAAGCCGCGGCGAGCGAAGAGGCCGGCGACGCGGGTCAGCAAGCCGGGGCGGTCCTCCACGAGGAGGGACAGGACATGGCTCATCGGTCTACTCCTCTTCCCACTCGGGGGCGTGGTCCTTGGCGTACTGCACCTTGGAGTTGCCGACGCCCTGCGGCACCATCGGCCACACCATCGAGTCGCGGCTGACGATGAAGTCGATGACGACAGGTCGGTCGTTGGTCTCGAGGGCGAGCTTGATGGCCGCGTCGACCTCCTCCGGCTTCGTCACGCGGATCGCGAGGGCGCCGTAGGCGTCCGCGAGCTTGACGAAGTCGGGGATCATCACCGTGTCGTGACCCGTGTTGAGGTCGGTGAACGAGTGGCGGCCCTCGTAGAAGAGGGTCTGCCACTGGCGCACCATGCCGAGCGACGAGTTGTTGATGATCGCGACCTTGATCGGGATGTTGTTGATCGTGCAGGTGGCCAACTCCTGGTTGGTCATCTGGAAGCAGCCGTCGCCGTCGATCGCCCAGACGGGGCGATCCGGCTCGGCCACCTTGGCGCCCATGGCCGCGGGGACCGCGTAGCCCATGGTGCCGGCGCCGCCGGAGTTGAGCCAGGAGCCGGGGCGCTCGTACTTGATGAACTGCGCAGCCCACATCTGGTGCTGGCCGACGCCGGCGGCGTAGACGCCTTCCGGCCCGGTCAGCTCGCCGATGCGCTTGATGATCCCCTGCGGCGCGAGGAGGCCGTCCTCGGGCTCCGAGTAGCCGAGCGGGTAGGTGGTGCGGAGCGTCGTGAGGCGCTCCCACCAGGCGCTCGTGTCGGCGCGATCGGCGTCGGCGATCTCGGCGAAGGCGTGCGTCAGGTCGACGATGACGTCCTTCGCGTCGCCGACGATCGGCACGTCCGGGATGCGGATCTTGCCGATCTCGGCCGGGTCGATGTCCACGTGGACGACCTTGGCGTGCGGCGCGAACTCGCTCGGCTTGCCGGTGACACGGTCGTCGAAGCGGGCGCCGAGGGCGACGATGAGGTCGGACTCCTGCAGCGCGAGCACCGCGGGGACCGTGCCGTGCATGCCGGGCATGCCGAGGTTCTGCTCGTGCGAGTCGGGGAAGACGCCACGGGCCATGAGCGTCGTCACGACGGGGGCCCCGGTGAGCTCGGCGAGGGTCAGCAGCTCGGCGGAGGCGTGGGCGCGGTTGACGCCACCACCCACGTAGAGCACGGGGCGCTCGGCCTTCGCGATGAGGTCGGCCGCGGCGACGATCTGCTTGCCGTGCGCCTTGGTGACCGGGCGGTAGCCGGGCAGGTCGACCTTGGGCGGCCAGATGAACGGCGCCGACTGCTGCTGCGCGTCCTTGGTGATGTCGACGAGCACGGGGCCGGGGCGCCCGGTCGTCGCGATCTCGTAGGCGGCGGCGAGCGTCGCCGGGACGTCGGCCGGGTCGGTGACGAGGAAGGAGTGCTTCGTGATCGGCATGGTGATGCCGACGATGTCGACCTCCTGGAAGGCGTCCGTGCCCATGAGGGTCGAGAACACCTGGCCGGTGATCGCGATGAGCGGCACCGAGTCCATGTAGGCGTCGGCGATGGCCGTCACGAGGTTGGTCGCGCCGGGCCCGGACGTGGCGATGCAGACACCGACCTGGCCGCCGGTCGCCGAGTAGCCCTCGGCCGCGTGACCGGCTCCCTGCTCGTGGCGGACCAGGATGTGACGGATGGCCGTCGAGGCCATGAGCTCGTCGTAGAAGGGGATGATGGCGCCGCCGGGGAGTCCGAAGACGTCCTTGATCCCGAGATGCTCGAGCGAACGCAGGATGGCGCCCGATCCGGTGAGCACCTCCGGCTCCCTCGGGGCTCGGGCCTTGGCGGTAGGCACCGGGATGGATTCGGTGGACATGGTGGTCTCTCCTGAGAAGGGCGACGGTTGCGCGGGTGACGTCAGCCGGTGACGGCGCCCTGTGCAGCCGAGCGCACGAGCTTCGAGTATTTTGCGAGGACGCCACGGGTATAGCGCGGAGGAAGAGGAGCCCAGCCGTCGCGGCGGGCTTCCAGCTCAGCGGGGTCGACAAGTAGGTCGAGCGAGCGAGCTGCGATATCGACCCGTATGAGATCACCATCGCGCACGAAGGCGATGGGACCTTGGTCCACCGCTTCGGGAGCTATGTGGCCGATACACAGTCCGGTTGTGCCGCCTGAGAATCTGCCGTCGGTCAAGAGTAGTACATCTTTTCCGAGGCCGGCGCCCTTGATGGCGGCGGTGATGGCGAGCATCTCGCGCATACCCGGGCCGCCCTTCGGGCCCTCGTAGCGGATGACGACGACCTCGCCCGCCTTGATCGATCCCTCGGTGAGGGCGTCGAGGGCGGCACGCTCACGTTCGAACACACGGGCGGGGCCCTCGAAGACGTCGGCGTCGAAGCCGGCGGTCTTGACGACGGCACCCTCGGGAGCGAACGAGCCCTTGAGGATGGTGAGACCGCCGGTCTCGTGGATCGGGTCGTCGAGCTTGCGGAGGACGGTGCCGTCCAGGTCGTCCGGGTCGAGGTCGGCGAGGTTCTCGGCCAGCGTCTTGCCCGTGACGGTGAGCGCGTCACCGTGCATGAGTCCGGCGTCGAGCAGAGCCTTCATGAGCACCGGGATGCCGCCGTGGCGGTCCACGTCGTTCATGACGTACTTGCCGAAGGGCTTGAGGTCGCCGATGTGGGGCACCTTGTCGCCGATGCGGTTGAAGTCGTCCAGCGTCAGGTCGACCTCGGCCTCGTGGGCGATCGCGAGCAGGTGCAGGACGATGTTGGTGGAACCGCCCAACGCCATACCGACGGCAATCGCGTTCTCGAAGGCCTTCTTGGTGAGGATCTGGCGGGCGGTGATGCCCTTGCGCAGCAGCTCGACGACGGCCTCGCCGGAGCGGTGGGCGTAGTAGTCGCGGCGGCGGTCGGCCGAGGCCGGGCTCGCGGAGCCGGGAAGCGAGAGGCCGAGCGCCTCGGCGACGGAGGCCATCGTGTTGGCGGTGTACATGCCACCGCAGGCGCCCTCGCCCGGGGCGAATGCACACTCGATGCGCTTGGCGTCGGCCTCGCTCATCTTGCCGGCCTTGACCGCTCCGACCGCCTCGAAGGAGTCGATGATCGTGATGTCCTTCTCGGTGCCGTCGCTCAGCTTCACCCAGCCGGGGGCGATCGATCCCGCGTACAGGAAGACGCTCGACAGGTTCAGCCGGGCAGCGGCCATGAGCATGCCGGGAATCGACTTGTCGCAGCCGGCCAGCAGCACGGAGCCGTCGAGGCGCTCGGCCATCATGACGGTCTCGACCGAGTCGGCGATCACCTCACGGCTGACGAGGGAGAAGTGCATGCCCTCGTGGCCCATGCTGATGCCGTCGGAGACGGAGACAGTGCCGAACTGGAGCGGGTAACCACCACCGCCGTGCACGCCCTCCTTGGCCGCCTTCGCGAGGCGGTCGAGGCTGAGGTTGCAGGGCGTGATCTCGTTCCACGAGCTCGCGATGCCGACCTGCGGCTTGTCCCAGTCCGCGTCGCCCATGCCGACGGCACGGAGCATTCCACGGGAGGTCATCGCCTCGATGCCGTCGGTGACGGTGCGTGAGCGGGGCTTGATGTCGACGGCGTCAGCGGGCGTTTCCGGCATGTTACACAGTGTATGGCGCGGGCGGGGGTGCCGCTGACGCGTCACCCCGGGTGACGATCCACCAGCACCGACGCGGCGGGACGGTCACATCCGCTGGTCGCGGCCGAAGGTCCTGTCCGGGTTGTCCGCGTCGGGGTCCGCGCCCACCTCGACCTCGGCGTCGGCCCGGCTCGCGCGCTCGACCGCGTCCTCGAGCTGGTCGACGGCGAGCAGTTCGCGGCGGAAGTTCTTGGTCCGGTACCCGGCCCGGCCCACCATGTGCGCCGCGATGGGCGCCGTGAGCATCTGGAATAGGAGCACGGGGACGAGCACCAGCAGGACGGCGAAGCTCCGGGCGGTGAGCGCGATCGCCGCGACGATGAACACCAGCCCGAGCACCTGCGGCTTGGTGCCCGCGTGCAGGCGGCTGAGCGCGTCCGGGAAGCGCCACAGGCCGACCCCGGCGGCGAGCGAAAGGAGCGCGCCGAGTACGAGGAGCACGGCGGCGAGGATGTCGAGCAGGTCGGGGCTCATTCCTTGCGGTCCTGTCTCGAGACGTTGCGGGCGACCGCCACGGTACTGAAGGCCGCGGTCGCCGCGATGACGATCATGAGCGGCACGGTCTGGGTGTGCCCGTTGACCACCATCTCGGCGCCGAGCACGAGCATGAGGGTGGTGAGGAGCACGTCGGATCCGATGACGCGGTCGAGGATGGTCGGGCCCTTCACGACCCGGGCGACCGCGAAGAGCGCCCCGACGGTGAACAGCCCGCCGGTGATCAGGTACAGCACCGTCGTCAGGGTCATGACACGATCCTCCCCTCGTTCATCCTCTGCATGTCGTCCGTCGACCCGATGGCCCGCACGAGCCGCTGTTCGGTGGTCTGGACCTCGTGCCGAACGCGGTCGATCGCGTCCTCGTCGTCAGCCCCGAGAGCGTGCAGGTAGAGGATCCCCTCGGCGCGGTCGACCTCGATGACGATCGAGCCGGGGATGAGGGAGATCGCGATCGCCGTCAGTGTCATGACGAAGTCCGACCGGGTGACGAGCTGGACGGCGACGATCGAGTTCTGCTCCGTGGCCTTCGGGGTGAAGGCGAGGAAGGCGACCTGGAACGACCCGACGACGAGGGCCACGCCGAAGCGGGCGAGGAAGACCACGAACCACAGCACGTTGAACCGACCGGAGAGTTCGACCGGGGGCAGGTAGAAGGCGCGGGTCACGAGGACGGCGACGACGATCCCGGTGATGATGGTGAGCGGTGTGAGCGAGCCCCACATGAGCATCCAGAGCACGACGAGCACGAGCAGCAACGGCAATTGCTGCCAGATGCGCCACCGGATCTCCCGCCGCGTTGTCGGGCCCTCGAAATCAGTCATCGATCGCCTCCCCGCTGTCTCCCGGGAACACGATGTCGACATACGTGCTCGACTTCTCAAGGTTCTGGCCGATGCGCTCGCTGATGCCGAACAGCGGCCCGGCGAAGACGGTCAAGGCGACACCGACGGCGACCATGGCGGCGGTCGTGGTGAGCATGAGACGCGGGATGACGCGGGCCTTCTTGACCTTCGCCGTTCCCGGGCGGTCCACGACGGGCGTGAAGAGGTCGAACTCGTATCCGTCGACCTCGTCGTTGGTGCGCCAGAAGGCGAGGCTCCAGACGCGGATGAGGGCGTAGAGGGTGAGCAGCGAGACGAAGGCGCCCGCGCCGATGAGGGTCCAGGCGAGGAACCCGCCCTGCTCGGCAGCCGCCTGGAACAGCGCGAGCTTGCCGAGGAATCCGGAGAACGGCGGGATGCCACCCAGGTTGAGGGCGGGGAGGAAGTACAGGGCCGCCACCGCCGGCGAGACCGCGAGCAGCCCGCCGAGCTTGTTGATGGACGTCGTCCCTCCGACGCGCTCGATGAGGCCGGCGGCGAGGAAGAGGGTCGTCTGCACCACGATGTGGTGGACGATGTAGTACGTCGCCGCGGCCGTTCCCTCGGGCGTGCCGAGGGCGACGCCGAGGATCATGTAGCCGATGTGGCTCACGAGCGTGAACGAGAGCATTCGCTTGATGTCCGCCTGCGCGACGGCGCCGAGCACCCCGATCACCATGGTGAACAGCGCGACCACCATGAGGACCGGGTTGAGTTCGGGCCCCGGGAAGATCACCGTCTCCGCCCGGATGATGGAGTAGACGCCCACCTTGGTGAGGAGGCCCGCGAAGACCGCGGTGACCGGCGCCGGCGCGGTCGGGTAGGAGTCCGGCAGCCAGAACGAGAGCGGGAAGACAGCCGCCTTGATGCCGAAGGCGATGAGCAACATGACGTGCAGGATGATCTGCACGTCCATCGGGATCTCCGCCATCCGCCGCGAGATGTCGGCGATGTTGACCGTGCCGAGGGCGCCGTAGATCATCGCGATCGAGGCGAGGAAGATCATGGAGGAGACGAGGCTCACCACGATGTAGGTCACGCCGGCGCGGATCCGCTGTTCGGTGCCGCCGAGCGTGATGAGCACGTAGCTGGAGACCAGCAGGATCTCGAAGCCGACGTAGAGGTTGAACAGGTCGCCCGCGATGAACGCGTTCGAGACACCCGCGGCCAGGATCAGGTAGGTCGGGTAGTAGATGGAGACCGGCGTCTCGGCGTCACCGTCGGCGAGACCCTGCCCGACCGAGAACAGGAGCACGGCGAGCAGCACGATCGCCGAGACGACGAGCATGAGCGCGGAGAGCCGGTCGACGACGAGGACGATGCCGTAGGGGGCCGACCAGCCACCGACCTCCATCGCCAGCGGGCCCGAGGAGTCGACGATGACGAGGAGCGCGATCCCGACGGCGAGGATCCCCGAGAGGGCGATGATCGCGACGAGACGCTGCAGACGCGGGTGTCGGGCGAGGATGAGGGCGCCCGCCGCCCCGAACAGCGGGATGAGGACGACGAGGGGGACGAGGGTGTTCATCGCTTCTCCTCTCCTCTCGTGCCGGACTTCAGGTCATCTGCGGACAGCTCGCCCTGCGGGGTCTCGAAGTCATCGGGGACCTCGAACTCCGTGTCACTGTCGATCTCCTCGAGTTGCTCGGCCGTGACGCCGCCCTCGCCCTCGCGCATGGCGATGTCGTCGACGTCGTCCTCCATGTCGTCCTCGCCCTCTGTCGAGAGCCGCCAGGAGCGGTAGATGAGGGCGAGCAGGAAAGCGGTGACGGCGAAGGTGATGACGATGGCCGTCAGCACGAGCGCCTGGGGCAGCGGATCGCTCATCTCCCCTGCCGTCGTCTCGCCGTCGACGAGCGGGGCGGCGCCCTGCGCTCCGGCGACGATGAGGATGAGGAGGTTGGTGGCGTTGCCCACGAGCAGGAACCCAACGAGCACGCGCGTCATGCTCCGCTCGAGCATGAGGTAGATACCGCTCGCGTAGAGCACCGCCATGACGACGATCAGGATGAGGGACGCGCTCATACCGCTGCCTCCTCTTCCTGCTGTCGGTCGACCTCGGCGCCGAGGCTGCGCAGCACGTCGAGCACGAGCCCGATGACCACGAGGTAGACGCCGATGTCGAAGAAGGTGGAGGTCACGAACTCGACGTGGCCGAGGAGCGGGATCGTCGCCTCGAACCAGGTGGAGGTGAGGGCCTCGACACCGAAGAAGAGGGGCACGAGCGCCGTGCCGGCGGCGAAGACGAGGCCGGTTCCCAGCAGCAGCCCGGCGTCCACCGGCGCTGCAGCACCCAGCTCGTGGCGGCCGGCCGCGAGGTAGCGTGCGACGAGGGCGAGGCCGACGACGAGTCCGCCGGCGAAGCCGCCGCCCGGCGCGTTGTGGCCGGCGAAGAGCAGGTAGACCGACACCACGATGAGGGCGTGGAAGATGAGGCGTACGACGACCTCGAGCAGGATCGAGCGGTGGCGCGGGTCGAGGGCCCGACCGGCCATGAGCCAGGACGAGCGCACGTCGTCGCCGCCGGCCGAGGCGGTGCGCAGCCGGGCGCGCGCGGTCGTGCGCGCCTCCCGGCGAGGAACGCGCGGCAGGGTGTCGGCCCGGCTGTTGATGAAGATGAGGCTCGCGACACCGGTGGCGGCGGCGATGATCACCGAGAGCTCGCCCATCGTGTCCCAGCCGCGCAGGTCGACCAGGGCCACATTGACGACGTTGCGGCCGTGACCCTGCTCGTAGGCGAGTTCCGGCCACTCGAGCGAGATCGGGGTGTCGGTGCGGGCGCCCATCGCGACGAGCGCGACGACGGCCATGGTCGCCCCGAAGGCCACACCGAGCAATGCCCGGATCGGTTTGTGCGTCGTGCCGTTGCGCTCGCCGAGGCGGGCGGGCAGACGACGGAGGACGAGGACGACCGCGACGAGCGTCACGATCTCGACGAGCAGTTGGGTGAGCGCGATGTCGGGGGCGCCGGCGAGGGCGAAGTAGGCGGCCATGCCCAGTCCGGTGACACCGGCAAGGACGATCGCCTGGAAGCGTTTGCCCGCCCGAGCGGCGGCGACCGCGGCGATCATCATGACGATGCCGATCGGCACCTGCGCGAGGTTGTCCCACGGGCGGATCTCCGCCGGCCAGCGCTGACTGAGGGCGACGGTCGCCCCGACGGAGACGACGAGCACGAGGAAGATCACGCCGAGGTAGAAGGGAAGCGAACCGCGCTGGGTCAGGCTCGTGGTGCGTGCCGCGGTGCGGTCGATGAAGCGCATCGACGACCAGTAGGCGTCGCGGGCGGAGAAGAGCGGCTTGTGGTCGGCCTGCTCCATCGCCCGACCGCGCCAGGCGAAGAGCAGCGCACCGAGGGCGATCGCCCCGAGCGAGATGAAGAGGGCGGGCTCAAGGCCGTGCCAGAGGGCGAGGTGGTACGGGTCCTCCCCGACCGGGAACTCCTTCGCGTACCCGATGAGTGTGCCGTCGACGATCGGCGCGATGAGGCCGAGCACGAGGCCCGAGACACCGAGAAGGACGGGGGCGGCGACGAAGCCGACGGTCTCGCCGTGGACCTTCTCCTCCTCCACTCCGGGCTTGCGCCAGAAGGCGCCCCAGAGGAATCGGAGGCTGTACGCGACCGTGAGGACGGAGCCGATGGTGACGCCCACGAGGCCGAACCACGCTGTCGGAGAGTCGGCCAGCGTGCCTTCGAGGAGACCCGTGAGTGCCGCCTCCTTCGCCACGAAGCCGAGCAGCGGCGGGAGACCGGCCATGCTGGCGAGGGCGAGGGTCGCCGCGATGGCGAGGAAAGGTGCCTTGCGCCCGAGGCCGCTGAGCTTGCGCAGATCACGGGTGCCGGCCGTGTGGTCGATGATGCCGACGACGAGGAAGAGGGTCGCCTTGAAGAGTGCGTGCGACAGGAGGAGCGCCAGGCCGGCGAGCGCGGTCGTGAAGGTGCCGTAGCCGACGACGATCATGAGGAAGCCGAGTTGGCTGACCGTGCCGTAGGCGAGGAGCAGTTTGAGGTCGAACTGCTTGAGGGCGAGCGCGCCACCGAGCAGCATCGTGACGACACCGAGGATGATGATCGTCTCGCGCCACCCGGGTAGCTCGGCGAAGCCGGGGGCGAAGCGCGCGACCAGGTAGATGCCCGCCTTCACCATCGCCGCGGCGTGCAGGTACGCACTGACCGGGGTCGGCGCCGCCATGGCCGCCGGCAGCCAGAAGTGGAACGGGAAGATGGCCGACTTCGACAGCGCACCCGCGAGGACGAGGATGATCGCCACGGTCGCCAGGGTGCCGGTGGGCTGCGCCTCGACGATGCCGGTGACGCTCGACGTGCCGGCCTGGACGGCGAGGAGCACGAGACCGACGAGCATCGCGAGTCCACCGAGCGTGGTGACGAGGAGCGCCTGGAGGGCGGCGGAGCGGCTCGCCTTCCGGCCCGTGTAGTGACCGATGAGGAGGTAGGAGAAGACCGTCGTCGCCTCCCACAGGATGAAGAGGAGGTAGACGTCGTCGGCGAGGACGAGGCCGTACATGGCGCCGGCGAAGGCGAGCAGGATGGCGGCGAAGCGCCCGAGACCCGGCTCGCTGTCCCCGAAATAGCTGGCGCAGTAGACGAGGACGAGGGCGCCGACGCCGGTGACGACGAGAGTGAGGATCCAGGACAGATCGTCGAGGTGCATGCCGATCGAGAGACCGAGCTGCGGGACCCAGTCGACCCGCTCGTCGTGGCCGGGACCGAGCACGAGGGCATGGACGAAGGCGGCCAGCGGGACGAGCGCTGCGACGAGGAAGACCTTGCGACCGAGCGGGCGCGCCAGTGCGGGGAGCACCAGAGCTGTTATGGAGAACAGCGCAAGGAGCAGCAGCATGCAGTCCTCCCAGTGGCGTTGGCGCGGCGGGCGCACGTCTCTGGAGAGTGCCCGGACCTGAAATCCCGAAGGCCGCTGGTTCGTATACCTATTCTACCTTTGCAGCGGCTGGGATATTCCCTCGGTCACTGCTCGTGGACGTCGCCCTCGCGGTAGTCGGCCAGCCGGGACAGCGCGAAGGCGACCTGCGCCGGGCCGGAGACGCGGTGCTGGGCAAGGGTCGAGCCCTCCCCCGCCTTGAGCCCCAGGTCATCGGCGCCGAGAGCCGCGAAGCCGTCCTCGTCCGTGACATCGTCGCCGGCGAAGAAGACGGCCGTTGCATCCGTATAGGCCCGGAGGTGTTCGATGGCATCCCCCTTGGTCGTGCTGCGCACGGCGATCTCGAGCACGTCCTTGCCGGTGCGGACGGTGAAGGCGTCCGCATCCTCCCCCAGCCCCTCGATCGCCTCGAGGTGCGCGAAGCGGCTGTTCTCCTCCGTGGCGAGCCGGGTGTGCAGCGCGAAGCCGGCGGGCTTGGCCTCGAGCCACACCTCGTCCAGGTTCTCGGCGACGGCACCCAGAACGGTGCGGAGGCGGGCGACCCGCTCCAGCTCCTGTTCGTCGAGGCCGAGGACCCCGGGCTCGTCGAGTCGGAGTTCGACGCCGTGGGAGCCCACGAGAAGGGCGTTGTCCGGCAGGTCCGACACCTCGATCAGGCTGCCCATGGCGCGGCCGGAGATGAGCGCGACGCGGGTGTCCGGCATGGCGAGCAGCCGCAGCACCGCCTCGCGGGCCTCCGGAAGCGCGCGGGCGCGCGCCGGGTCGTCGACCGTCGGCGCCAGCGTGCCGTCGAAGTCGAGGGCCACCAGCAGCCGGCGGGTGCGGGCCAGTTCGCGGAGGGCACCGACGAGGGTCTCGGGGATGCGGGAGAAGTTGGGGGGTGTATCGATGTCGACCATGGTTCGGTCTCTGTTCAGGCCTTCCCCGCCTGGACGGCGAGCTCGGTGAGGAACGCATTCGACCACTTGGCCACGTCGTTCTCGAGAACCCGCTTGCGCAGGGCGCGCATGCGGGTCTTGCGCTCGGATTCCGGCATGGCCAGTGCGCGCAGCATGGCGTCCTTCATCCCGTCGATGTCGTGCGGGTTGACATGCACCGACTTCTTCAGCTCGTCCCACGCGCCGGTGAACTCGCTGAGGACGAGCACGCCGTCCTCGTCGAGGCGGGCGGCGCAGTACTCCTTGGCCACGAGGTTCATGCCGTCGCGCAGAGCGGTGACGAGCATGACGTCGGCGGCGAGGTAGAGCGCCACCATCTCCTCGCGCGGGTAGCCGTGGTGGTGGTAGTTGATGGCCTGGTGGCTGATCGTGCCGTAGTCGCCGTTGATGCGGCCGACCGTCAACTCGATCTCGTCACGCAACTGCATGTAGGCGGCGACGCGCTCGCGACTCGGGTTGGCCACCTGCACGAGGGTGACGTCCTCGACGCTGACGCTGCCGTCCCGCAGCAGCTCGCCGAATGCCTTGAGCCGGTGGCCGATGCCCTTCGTGTAGTCGAGACGGTCGACACCGAGCATGATCTTCTTCGGGTTGCCCAGGCCGTCGCGGATCTCCTGCGCCCGGGCCTGCACCTCGGGGCGTCGCGCGATCTCCTCGAAGCTCGCGGCGTCGATGGAGATCGGGAAGGCCTTCGCCAGCACCGTCCGGGTCTCCGCCCCGTCGCCGGTCGGCACCTCGATGCTCGTGGCGTGGGTGGCGTAGCCGCGCAGGCGGCGCACGGCACGCGAGAAGTTCCCGGCGTCCGCCACCCGCTGGAAGCCGATGACGTCGGCACCGAGGAGGCCGTCGATGATCTGGGTGCGCCAGGGCAGCTGCGAGTAGATGCCGTAGGGCGGGAAGGGGATGTGGTTGAAGAAGCCGATGACGAGGTCGGGCCGCAGGTCGCGCAGCATCTTCGGGACGAGCTGGAGCTGGTAGTCCTGCACCCAGACGGTCGCGCCCTCCGACGCGATCGCGGCGGCCGCGGCGGCGAACCGCTTGTTGACCGACTGGTAGCTCTCCCACCACTCCCGGTGGTAGCCGGGGGCCGCGATCACATCGTGATACAGCGGCCAGAGGGTGTCATTGCTGAAGCCCTCGTAGTAGAGCTCGATCTCCTCCGCGTCGAGCGGGACCGGCACGATGTGCATGCCCTCGTGGTCGAAAGGCTCGTACTCGAGGTCGGGCTGGCCGGCCCACCCGATCCATGCGCCCTCCTGGGCCTGCATGACCGGCTCGAGCGCGGTGACGAGTCCGCCGGGGGAACGCGTCCAGCCCGGGGTGCCGTCGGCGGCGGTCGTGTGGTCCACCGGAAGCCGGTTCGACACCACCACGAAGTCGTAGGAACCCTGCGCTGTTCTCGTCATGTGTGTCGAAATCCCGTTCGCTGTCGCCTCGTGGCGCTTAGGCTACCAGCCGGTTTTGAGTGACCTGCGAATATCCTGAACCGGACGAAGGGACGCGCATGACCGAACCGCTCCGCACGCAGGACGAGGCCGACGCCGAGCTGGCGGTGGCCGTCGCGGGCCGCGCGCAGATGTTCGTCGACGCGTTCACCGGTCCGCAGCGCGCGTTCGCCGACGACGTGCTCGATTACAGCAGAGAGAGCCTGGCGGCCGTCGATGCCTTCATCGACATCTACTTCGCGCAGAAGGTGGAGCTGCCGGAACAGCTCGTCTGGCTCGTCAGCTGCTACGTGCTCGAGGTGGGCAGGCGCGAGTTCGGGGGTCGGTTCCTCCCCGGCCCGGAGGGCGACCCGATCGTCCTCGTGATCGGCGAGCCCGGCCCGACCGTCGGCGTCATGGTCTTCGGCAAGGTCGTGGGGCGGTCCGTCAACGGGCCGGAGGACAACCTGCCCTTTTTCTTCTCCGGTATCGCGCCGGCAATCGACCGCGGGACGAGCGCGACGCTCGTCTGACCACGGCGGCCGTAGCATTACGGCATGGCGACCACCCGTCTCTACCGCAACGGCCGGCTCGTCGAGAGCGACTTCCCCGTCGCCGACATCTCGGACCACCTGGCCGAGAAGGGCTGCACCGTCTGGGCCGACTTCGTCTCGCCCGGGCCCGACGACCTCGCCGCGATCGGGGAGGAGCTGGGGCTCCACGCCCTTGCCGTCGAGGACGCGGTCCATCGGTCCCAGCGCCCCAAGCTCGACCGCTACGACTCGCACCTCTTCCTCGCCGCCTACGCGACCTCGCTCGATCCGGACACGGGTGAGCTGTTCACGACGGAGGTCAAGGCCTTCATCACCCGGCACGCGATCGTCACCGTGCACGACGCCGACTTCGACATGAGCGGTGTCGTGGCCCGTTGGGAGGGCGAGACCGACCTCGCGAAGCACGGGGTGGCCTTCCTGCTCTGGGGCCTGCTCGATCACCTCGTCGACGGGCACTTCGACACCGTCCAACAGTTGGACACGCAGATCGAGGAGCTCGAGGACGCCCTCTTCGACGAGAAGCCGCGCGACCGGGAGGTGCAGCGGCGATCATTCGAACTGCGCAAGAGCCTCGTGTTCCTGCGGCGGATCGTCCTGCCGATGCGCGAGGTGCTCGCGAGCGTGATGCGCCGGGACGCGGAGACGATCGACCCGGCCATCCAGCCCTACTTCCAGGACGTGTACGACCACGTGCTGCGGGTGACGGAGTGGACGGAGTCGCTGCGCGACCTCGTCGTCACGATCCTGGAGACGAACATCTCCATCCAGGGCAACCGGATGAACCTCATCATGAAGAAGGTGACGAGCTGGGCGGCGATCATCGCCGTCCCGACCGCGATCACCGGTTTCTTCGGCCAGAACCTCGCCTTCCCGGGCTTCGGGACCGGGTGGGGTGTGCTCGTGTCCTCGGCGGTCATCCTCCTCGCCGGCGGCGCGCTCTACCTCTCCTTCAAGCGGCGCGACTGGCTCTGAGCCACTCCTCCCCCGGTCGTCGCCGAGGCGGTTTGCCCCCACCCCTTGCGTGACCCCCGTTCGGGGGGCTACTGTCTCGCGTGAGAGCGCACCCGAGCCCTCGAACGCGACTTCCCCGCGCTGCATGACCCGAAACGCCGGCCCCCGCCGGTAGCAGCCAAGGAGATACCCGTGTCCGCCCCTACCCGCTCGTTCGCGCGCGCCAGCGCGCTCCTCATCGCCATCGCCCTCGGCACCCTCGCGGGCGCCTCCGCCGCCCAGGCGGCCCCCGCCCCGACCATCACCGCGACCTGCTCGACGCTGAGCATCGCCCTCGACGGTTACCCGGTCGGCGCCAACTCCATCGACATCGTCGTCGACGGCAGCGCACCGGTCACCATCCCGTTCTCCGAGACCCTCATCGCCGAGTTCGTCTTCCTCGACCCGACCGTCGCCCACAGCTGGGCCGTCACGATCCACTTCGTCGGCAGCAGCTACGACCCGACCTTCGAGGACGCGACGGCCCCGTGTGAGGCCCCGCCGGAGCCCCTGCCCGCGGCGACGGCCGCGCTGTCCACCATCCCCGCCGGCTGCAATGGACACCCCGAGCAGCTCGTGCTGGGGGATCTCGCCAACGCGAGCTGGGGCGCCGCGAGCCGCATGATCGGGCCGGGCGACTACAGCGTCACGGCCACCGCCGACCCCGGGCACCTCTTCGCGGACGGCACGTCCCACCTCCTCTTCACCGGCACTCTGGCAGCAGAACAGGTCACCCCGGCCTGTGTCCCGCCGCCTGCCGCCCCTCCGATCACCCCGCAGCTCGCCAGTGTGGCCGTGATCCCGGCGCCCGCCGCCCTCGAGGTCCAGGAGCTGGCACAAGCCGGCCCCGAGGCCCTCCCGGCAACAACGGCTGCCCTCCTTCTCCTGCTCGGCGGAGCGTTCCTCATCGGGAAGGGGAGGCGCCCCGCCGAGCAGGTCTGACCCTCGCGCATCGGCCCCGACCGACCCCCAGTCTCGGGGCCGATGCGCGAGTCCTCCGGTTGCGGTCAGGTAGTGCGACGCCGGATCACGAAGGCGCCCACGACCACGATGACGGACAGGCCCATCGTCGCGATCGAGAGGCCCGCATAGCCGAGCCAGGCCAGCACCGGGCCCGATAACGCAGCTCCGACCGCTCCGGCGAGGCTCATGCTGAGGTCGCTGCGCCCCTGGACGCGGAGCCGGGTGGCACCCGAGGCGAGGTCGGCGACCAGGGCGGAGGCGGCGACCGTCGATGCGCTCCACCCCAGCCCGAGCAGGACGAGCCCGACGGCGACCGCGACGGTCGAATCCTGGCCGGCCGCGGTGAACCCCAGCGCCGAGACGAACAGGACCTGACCGAGAAGGATCGTCGGCAAGCGCCCCAGACGATCGCTCGCCCAGCCGAACACGGGCGACAGGGCGAACATGCCGGCGATGTGCAGGCTGATGGTGAAGCCCACGATCACCAGGCTCGCGCCGTGGTGCACCAGATGCACGGGGGTCATCGACATGACAGCGACCATCGAGGCGTGGCTGAGCGCCAGGGTGCCGATCGCGAAGACCAGGGCTGCCCGCCCGCGCACCGCCCCCTCGGCCAGTTCCGGGGTGGGCAGCACAGGATGAGCCCGGGCGAGGACGAGCGGATCGGGGCGCAGGCCGACGAGGTAGACGAGCGCCGCAAGCAGCTGGGCCGCGATCGCGATGAGGAAGGACCCGGTGTTCTCGGGCAGGGACAGCCACTGCGAGATGACCAGACCGGGTCCGAAGAGGTTCGGCCCGACCACGGCGCCGACCGTCGTCGACCACACCACGATTGACAGGTCCCGGCCACGGTGTCGATCCGACGCGACGTCCGTTGCAGCGAATCGGGCCTGCAGGCTGACGGCTGCACCGACACCGAGCATCGCGAACCCGATGAGTAGGAGCGGGAAGACACCGAGGCCGACCGCGACCACGGTGGTGGTCGACCCGCCGGCCGCCACGAGGGCTCCCGACGCGAGCGACACACGTCGGCCCCGGGCTGCCGCGAGGCGAGCCAACGGGATCGCCACCAGTGCTGCGCCCAAGGTGCTCGCCGTTGCGACGGATCCGGCCCACGCCTCCGAGCCCGACACCTCGGTCGCGAGAACGGCGCCAAGCGAGCCGGTCGCGCCCTGACCGAGCCCGGCGAGGACCTGTCCGGCGACAAGCACCCGCACGAAGCGGGGCTGCGGATCCTTCGGCATGATCGGGCCAGTCTTGCACCGTACCCTCGAGAGGTGGACACGGTGCTCGAGCGGACGGACTGGCGCGACCGCGACGCCGCCCACCGCGAGCGCGCGGACGCGCTGACCGTCGGCTGGCGGTCCCGTCGCGGGACGACGGCCACGCACCCGGTCGAGGACTTCCTCTACACCTACTACCCTTACAAGCCGAGCGAGCTGCGGCGCTGGCATCCCGGGGCCGGGGTGCGGCTGGAAGGCGGTGCGTCCGAGGAGCGCGCGTCGTGGAAGTGGTACCGGCGCGATCGCGACGACCTTCTCGTCGACGCGGGTGCCCTGCTCGAGGCGCGCGGCGCCTCCGTCCGGTTCATCGCCGGTCTGCTCGGGGCGACGGCTGCACGCCCGGGCAACTTCGGCTGCTTCGGCCTGCACGAGTGGGCGATGGCCTACAAGGCGGATGAACAGCGTCACGCCGTCCCGCTGCGACTCGGGAGGGACGGAACGGACGCCGTGGTCG
>Ga0247810_10000695_pt1 | contig 29944 bp, 28 predicted proteins | sample UWRJL119311C1_FD_179918 | JGI IMG/M metagenome (GOLD analysis project Ga0247810, IMG submission 179918) | Plant litter microbial communities from Arlington Agricultural Research Station in Wisconsin, United States - UWRJ-L119-311C-1 | ecosystem: Environmental > Terrestrial > Plant litter >... | reverse complement strand
AACACCTCGATAGTCATCTTTTCCTCCAGGTTCTTCTCAATATAAGCCTGTGCCTGCTGCACAACCTCGTCACCATGTGTTTTCTGTCCGGTAAAAATCGCAAATTCCGATTGTGTATTCCTGTCCAGCTCTATCTGGAACACTTTGGAACAATAAATCGCAGTCCTTCTGTCATAATACTTCTCAATCAGGTAAACCATCAGGTTCAGAAATGAATAGGCTCCCCCGTTCGTATAAATGCCGTTTTCATCTGTAATCAGCTCATCGATCTGCAAATTTACCTGCGGAAACAGGAGCCGGAAGTTTTCAGCCACCGACCAATGGGTCGAACAGCTTTTTCCATCCAGCAAACCGGAAGCGGCAAGCATAAAAGCCCCCGTACAAATGGTAGCGATCTCCGCCCCGTTTTTGTAGTGTTTTACCAGCCATTCCGGCAACAGAACATTTCCCTGCAACGCGAGCTCATAATGGTGATTTAAAGAAGGTATGATAACAAGGTCCGTTCGGGAAATGGCCGATAGTGTGGTGTGCGGCCTTACCGTAAATAAGCCGCCATTAAAATTGACTTCCTCCGATAGCCCTGCCAGCTGAATGGCGAACAGTTCTTCCCCCTTCTTCTCTTTCCAATAGGCATTTGCCTTCTTAAACAGCTCGTAAGCCCCTGTAATGCTGCTCAGGTTATTTTCTCCGGCAGGAACAAGTATAGTAAGATGCTTCATCGGTTTTTGATGCAAAGTTAGAGATTACACATGTCCGGATCAACCCGCTACAAAGTCCATTTTACACCTTACCGGAGTCCGATCCGGACAATACCTTCGCAGTGTAACTTCGAAACACACTTTATGACAACAACAGGCACAATGGTTAAAATGGTTATGGACCGGTGGAATGGGTCCATAAAAAACTGGGACACGCTGCTTCACTCGTTAACGGATGAAACTTTGCAGAAAGAAATCGCTCCGGGCAAAAACAGGGGGATCTACTTATTAGGACACCTGGTCGCTGTGCATGATGACATGCTGATCCTCCTGGATATGGGTGAGAAAATGTATCCCGGGTTGTATGAGCCATTCCTTCAATTGCCGGATAAGGCAATGGATCAACTGCCGGCTACAGCAGATCTGAGAGATTCCTGGAACAGACAATGCGAAGTATTCAGAAAAAAAATGAATGCGATGGCTCCTGCGGACTGGTTTGAAAAACACACAGCGGTTACCGAAGAAGACTTCGGGAAAGAACCGCATCGCAACAAGTTGAATATAATCATTACCAGGACAACCCACCTGGCTTACCATACAGGACAACTGCAATTACTGAAATAATTCTTTAAACAAATGGCACAATCAGATTACACAACAACAATAACAGTTGATCGATCTCCGGAGGACGTGTTCACCGCAATCAACAATGTTCGCAGCTGGTGGAGCGAAGAGATCGAAGGCAGTACACAACACCTCAATGATGAATGGACCTACCGGTACCAGGATGTACATCGTTGTAAAATAAAAATAACAGCATACCTGCCCAACCAAAAAGTAGTCTGGCAGGTTATGGACAATTATTTCAGTTTCACCAGGGATAAGGAGGAGTGGAAAGGAAATCAGATTGTTTTTGAAATCATTGAAAAAGAAGGCCGTACACAACTTCAATTCACCCAGATCGGCTTAGTTCCCGCAATGGAATGTTATGACATCTGCATAAACGCGTGGGATACTTATATCCGGAAGAGCCTTTACAACCTGATAACAACAGGAGTGGGCCAGCCCAATGGCAAAGACAAACCACAAACAGAACACGAAAAGGCCTTGTCAAAAACGGATTTCACTACTACTTTTTTTGTTGATCAACCCGCTCAGGAAGTCTACAGGGCAATCAACAATGTGCGCGGTTGGTGGCAGGGCGAGATCATCGGGAATACGGACAAACCGGGGGATGAATTTGATTACCGGATGAAAGAGCACCATTTCTCCAAACAGCAAGTGGCAGAACTGATACCCAGTGAAAAGATTGTTTGGCTGGTAACAGATAGCAGGCTGAACGGATTAACAGATAAAACCGAATGGAACGGTACAAAAATCATCTTTGAGCTAACAGAAATAAATAATAAAACGCAGGTTCGTTTTACCCATATCGGATTAGTTCCCGCAATGGAGTGTTACGGCGGATGTTCTGGCGCATGGGAACAGCTTGTGCAGGAAAGTTTATTCAGTTTTATAACAACCGGCAAAGGCACAAATGTTTTTGGATAGAAAGGTCACTTCATATAAACAGCGGGCATATAAAATTAGTATGCTCGCTCTGTTCCGTTTCCCTGCTGCCTGGATTCCTGCACGGGTACAAAGCGAAATGGCGCAGTCCTGCTCACCTTTCCATTGGTGGAACAATTCGTATATACACGTCCCAACCGCACAAAAAAAAATCGTATTATTGTTAGAACGAACTCATCCGGGCATGATCCAACAGGACCTCAAAGAAAATCCAGGTTAAGCCCTCCAAAAAAAACAGGTACTCCGGTGTTACTCCGATGAAACCCCGGTATTACTCCGGTGATACTCCGATGCACCCTCTTGTCATCCCGGTGGATCCTTGCCGGATACCTGCCGGATTCCCCGTACCACACCAATAGATAAGCAATAGCTCAGTAAGCACTGCCCTATTCATCCCATGCAACTCAACCTTACACCACAAAAAAATCCCGATCGCAAATACGACCGGGATTCCTTATTCATTATTTGATTTCTCAGAAGATCTCTGCAGCCGTAAAATGGAACTTGCTTTCGATCTCAGCGTTTTCGTCTGAATCTGAACCGTGAGCAGCATTGCGCCCTTTTGATTCAGCATAATATTTACGGATAGTACCTTCAGCAGCTTCAGCAGGATCTGTAGCTCCGATCAACGTACGGAAATCCTCAACTGCATTGTCTTTCTCAAGAATAGCTGCAATGATAGGACCGGATGTCATGTATTCAACCAGCTCACCATAAAACGGGCGCTCAGAGTGAACTTCGTAGAATTTTTTAGCCTGATCTTCTGTTAAGCGCGTTAATTTCATCGCTTTGATAGAAAATCCTGCATTGATGATCATATCAATGATTTTGCCTGTGTGACCATTCTCGATCGCATCCGGCTTTAACATGGTGAAAGTTCTGTTACCTGACATTGTACTCTTTATTAATGGAATAATTTCGACCGCCCTATCGGCAGACGGGTGCAAAAGTAGGCATTTTAAGTTATTTACAAGCGTCTGTTTTCACAAAAAAGCAGTTAAGCTCTTCCTGTTTGATCTGTTCAAAAACTATAATTTAGACCTGTCTAAAAATTATCTATATTTGTAGTGCAAACAACAGGATAGAATGAAAGAACTGCTCCAGTTAACTCAAAGCGAAGAAAATTACATCAAAGCGATATTTGCCCTTTCAGAGCAATCAAACGAGTCGATCTCTACCAATCTGCTGGCCGAGCGCATGAATACGAAGGCTTCTTCCGTAACGGATATGCTTAAAAAGCTCACCGATAAAGAATTGCTTTCCTATAAAAAATACCAGGGATGCGGCCTCACAGAAACAGGAAGAACCATTGCTTTGTCCATTGTCCGCAAGCACCGTTTGTGGGAAGTTTTCCTCGTAGACAAGCTGCAGTTCGGCTGGGATGAAGTACACGAAATTGCCGAGCAACTGGAACACATCCAATCCAAACAGCTCACGAACCGGCTCGAAGAATTTCTCGGATTCCCGAAGGTCGATCCGCACGGAGATCCTATTCCCAACCGCGATGGTGTGTTCGAAGCCACTCCTGTCAGAAGCTCTTTAGCCTCCTGCGAGATCGGTACGAAAGGGATCGTAATGGGAGTCGAGGACGGTTCTCCCGAGTTTCTCCAGTACCTCAGCCGCATCGATCTGAAGCTCGGTTCTACCATAGAAATTGTCGATAAATTAACCTTCGACGGTTCATTGGTCGTACAGGTCGAAGAGCTCAAAACCCAGTTCTCACACCTGGTGGCAGGCAAAATATTCATTCAGAAAACGCTATGAAAAATTGCTTTTGCTTGCTGGCACTGACCGCCGTTCTGCTCACAGGCTGCAAAGTCTCCAACGAAAAGGACGGTAAAACGATTAAGATCGTCTGCTCGACCTCCATTATCCGCGATTGCGTGCAGGAGATCGTCGGCGATTCGATAGAGGTTAAATCGCTCATGGGCCCTGGGATCGATCCTCACGGCTACAATCCGCGTCCTTCCGACGTTTCCCTGTTGAACAATGCAACGGTTGTCATCTATAACGGCCTGCACCTCGAAGGAAAGATGGCCGAATTGTTCGAGCAGCTGGGGAAACGCAAAACCGTTCTCTCGGTAGCTTCCGGCATTTCGAAAAAAGACCTCATCATTACCGATCCCACGGCAGGAACGGTTGATCCGCATATCTGGTTCGATACGGATGCCTGGCTCAGCGGACTGGAAGAAGTCACAAATGACCTCTGCAGAAAATACCCGGAGCACGCCCAACAGTTCAAAGCCAATTTCAAACGGTTCAGCGGTGAAGTGAAAGCACTGAGAATCTCCCTGAAAGAACAGCTGAAAGCCGTTCCGGACGAGCAGCGTGTACTGATCACTTCGCACGATGCCTTTCACTATTTCGGCCGTTCTTTCGGCGTTGAAGTAAGGGCCCTCCAGGGAATTTCCACCACGCAGGAACCCGGTGTAAGGGATGTTGTGAACCTCGTTTCCTTCATTGTCGACCACCGGATAAAAGCCTTGTTCGTAGAACATTCCGTGAGTCCGAAAGCCATACGTACCGTTATGGAATCCTGCGAAAAGCGGGGGCACCACGTAAGAATCGGCGGAACACTTTATTCGGACGCGCTCGGAAGTCCGGGAAGCCCGGGAGGAACTTACACCCGGATGCTTCAGCACAACGTTTCGGTCATCATTAAAGGATTGAAGTAATGGAAAACGCTTGTATTACAGTTAAAAACCTCCGGGTTTCCTACCATCAGCAACTGGCGCTCGATACGGTTTCGGTCGAAATTCCTTCGGGAAAAATAACCGGTATCATCGGTCCGAACGGCTCCGGGAAAACGACTTTTCTGAAGGCGATCTTAGGCCTGATCTCGGCTCAGCAGGGTTCCGTACAATTCCTGGGAAAACCGCTCAATGAAGCCAGGGACCAGATAGCTTATGTTCCGCAGCGCGAATCCGTCGACTGGGATTTCCCGGCTTCGGTTTACGACATTGTTTCCATGGGACGCCTGAACCCGAAGAAATGGTGGCAGAAAGTTTCCGCGGCCGACAGAGTCGTGATAGACAATGCCATCCGGCAGGTCGACCTCGTTGAATTCCAGCACCGCCAGATCGGGCAGCTTTCCGGCGGACAGCAGCAGCGGGTTTTTCTCGCGCGGGCTTTAGCACAGCAGGCTTCGGTTATCTTAATGGACGAGCCTTTCGTGGGTGTCGACATGGCCTCACAGGAAGCGATACTGAACGTTTTGCAGCAGCTGCGCGATTCCGGGAAATCAATTGTGATCATTCACCATGATTTGTCAACGGTTGCTACTTATTTCGATTACGTGCTGCTCATGGACAACCGGCTGGTGAAAGCCGGCCCTACAAAAGAGATCCTTCAGCCGGAGATTTTATCCCAGGCTTACGGAAGCTCCATCTTTTTTCAATCTGAAGCCCGATGAGCGGATTAATTACAGCCCTTTCGCTTTCCGATCCGACCATCAAACGGATGCTGATGGGAACTGTTCTCATCGGACTAACAGCTTCTGTGATCGGTGTTTTTTCCTTTCTCCGGAAAAAATCACTGGTTGGAGATGCTATTTCACACGCGATTTTACCCGGCGTTGCCCTGGCTTACATTTTCACGGAAACAAAAAGCACCTGGGTCTTAATGATCGGCGCGCTCATAGCCGGCTGGCTGGCAACTCAGCTCATGGACGGACTTTCCCGCACCACCAAGCTGAAGCCCGACAGCGTTGTAGCCATCGTTCTGAGTATTTTCTTTTCCATCGGGCTGGTGCTCATTTCCTGGATACAGGGGAACGGCACCGATTCGCAATCGGGACTGAGCGATTTCCTCTTCGGGAAAATCGCTGCGATCTCTATGGATGATGTGGTGCTTTTTGCCGTCGTCGGAAGTGTCCTGCTCATTCTTCTCCTACTGAAATACCGTGCTTTTTACTTCATTGCCTTCAACCAGGAATACATGAAGGTACGTGGCTATTCCATTCGCTGGAACGACCTGCTGATCTCCACTGCTTCCATCCTGGCAATCGCCATGGGCATACAGGCGGTGGGCGTTGTGCTGATGTCGGCCCTGCTCATAATTCCCGTTGCCAGCGCGCGCATGCTTACTTTCCGGATCATTCCGCTGCTGGTGCTCTCAGGCTGCTTCGGCATTACCGGTGCGATCGGCGGGGCTTTCGGGTCTACACTCGGCGCCAATATGCCAACCGGCCCGTGGGTGATCGTTGTCTTATTTTCCATTACCGTTGTTACCTTCTGCATCCGTGCTTTCCGCGAGCGCACACCTTCCGTACAGAAAGCAACGCTTAAAAAACCGAACGATGAATAACTGGCTGCTCGATAACTGGTTTATCCTTGTAACGGCGATCCTGGTTGCCGTTCCAGCCTCACTGCTTGGAGTTTTCCTCATGATGCGGAAAATGGTCATGGTCGGAGACGCGATCTCTCATGCCGTGCTCCCGGGAATTGTAGTGGCTTACCTGATCACAGACAGTCGCGATTCCTTCCCGATGCTTGTAGGAGCTGCTATTATGGGCGTTCTCACTACGGTATTCATCGACTTCCTCAACAGCAGGATCCGCATTCAGCAGGACGCCGCGATCGGAACGGCGTTCACCTTCCTGTTTGCAGTCGGGGTGCTGCTCATTGCTTTCTTCGCCGGGAATAATACCGATCTCGACCAGGATTGTGTGCTCTACGGCGACCTGGAAACTACTTTTCTCGACCAGCGGATCGTTGGCGGCTACCTGGTAGGAACCGGCGCCATGCTGCAGCTTATTCCCATCAATGTGCTGGTAGTGCTGGTGCTCCTTGTTGCTTACCGTCCGCTGACCATCTGGGCCTTTAATCCCGATTACGGGAAGCTGCTTGGGCTGAAGATCCGGGGCTGGCAATTGCTGGTAATGACACTGGTGAGCCTTCATGCGGTTTTCAGCTTTGAAAGCGTTGGCGCTATTATGGTGGTGGGAATGCTGATCCTTCCGGCGGCAACAGCTTATTTAATTTCCGATAAGATCCGGCTTGTTTTTATTTACTCTGCATGCATAGGAATACTCGGATGCCTGTTCGGATTTCTGCTGGCCATGTGGCTGAACGTCTCCATTGCTCCGACAATAGTTGCTGTTTGCGGCGTTTTCTTCGTGATAACGTGGCTTTTAAAGCTGGCACTCCTTACCGTTCGCGGTAAAAAGCCGGTAAAGCAAACCGATTTGGGATTGCAATAATCAACATTCAATTAACGATTATTTAACCCGGAAACAGTTTGTAATCGCCAAAAGCTGCCTATCTTTGTACCACAAGAACACGAGTTCATAGGCGTGGTTTTGGGTTTTATAGTTTTAGCATGGTTTAGCTTAAAGAGGAGTAGATTTCAATTGAATTTACTCCTCTTTTTGTTTAGGTCATTTTTTCCTGTCAATTCTCGATTCAGGATTACGAAAAAATCTTAATTTCGAACTGCTTAAGAGCGATCTTACGCTTTTTCTTAAAATCCGTACGCTAAATTCAACTTATGAAGATCATAATCACCTGCTGCCTGCTGCTTCCACTGGGGTTATTTGCACAGAAAAAACTAAACACGCTCAGTTCCACCGAACTCATCCAGAAAGGATACGCTTACCACGAAAAAGAGGCTTATTATGAGGCTATCCAGGAATACCGGAAAGTAAGCATCAACGATACGAACTTTGCTACCGCTCAATATGAAATGGCCCTGAGCTACTTCGGGATGGAGCAGTACAAGCAAGCCCAGATCACGCTCACAGAGCTGCTGGATTACGACCTGCGCTTCGATTTCAAGCACAGCGTATACGTTTTGCTCGGCTCGGCTTATGACAAGAACAAGGAAACAGACAAAGCCATCGAAACCTATACGGAAGGAATCCGGCTTTTTCCTATGCAGAGCAGTCTTTATTACAACCGAGCTATCACTTACGACGGATTGAAGGAATACGACAAAGCCCTTGCAGATTACAAGCACTCGGCGCAATGCAATATGTACCACGCCAGCTCGCACCTTCGACTGGGGCTCATGGCGGCGAACGAAGGAATGGATGTCCAGGCAACGCTTTCCCTGATGACTTTCCTCCTGCTGGCCCCGACCGATTCGCGCAGCAGCGATGTTGTTCTTATTCTCGAATCACTTGCCGACGGCTCTTACGAGGCTGACAAAAAGAACATACAGATCTCCGAACAGGGCGACATTTATGAAGAGAACAACCTGTTCTTCGAGAACAAAGTAGCGCTTCAGAAGAATTACAAAACGAAATTCACCGTCGATACGCAATACGGCAAGCAGCTCCACCTGATGCTGAAAAGTATCCGCTACGACAAATCGAACATGGATTTCTGGAACCAGCATTACATGCCTTTTTACCAGGAAGTCTGGGACCAGAACAAGATCGATGCCCTGGTAATGCTTTCCATTGCAGGATTCGATAATGCCGGCATTCAAAAGAAGCTGACCGCGAAGAAAAAAGTGCTTAGCGATTTTATCGCCTGGGCCACGCCTGCTTACAAGAACGCTATCAGCAATCAATACATGGATTTCGAAGGAAGCAAACAATTCGTTTCCGTCGATTACGAAACGGAATACCTCAATTACATCGGGAAGATCGAAAACGACATTCCCAAAGGCCTGTTTGTTTACTACCATCCGAACGGATCCCTGAAAATGAACGCTCACTTTGACAATGAAGGAAATACCGACGGAACCTGGGAGCTTTTCAACATGTACAACGGGAAGATCGAAAGAAAGATCGCATTTGCCAATAAAGGCACGGAGAAAACACTTTACCAGTATTATTACTCGGGCGAGCTTTCCGACAAGTACCGGATGGTGAACGGACTGGTACAGGATACCGTTTATTCCTACTACCGGAACGGAACTCCGAAAGAGAAATACACGATGGTCGACGGTCAGAAATCCGGGCGCTACCTCAGCTACTATCCGAACGGAACTGTTAGCTACGACCTGCTTTACAAAAACAACCTGCTGGAAGGGAAATTCATCGGTTACCACCTGAACGGTCAGAAACAGGACGAATTCGACACCAAAGCAGACAAAATAGAAGGAAAGCGCCTGCGCTACTACTCTACCGGGCAGCTGCTGTCGGAATACAATTACAAAGCAGATCTGTACGACGGACCGTATACCGAATATTTCCCCGACGGGAAGATCAAGCAGACCGGGGCTTACAAAAACGGCAAGCAGATCAATACCATGACCGAATATTTCGCCAACGGCGGACTGAGTACAGTCGTAACGCTCGACGAATCCGGGAAAGAGAACGGCATGAGCACCTTCTACGATTACGACGGCAAAAAATACCATGAGCTGCAGTTCAGTAAGGGCGATCTTACAGCAATCACTTTTATCGATAAAACAGGAAAAAGTACCGAGGTTGCGGCCAAGAAAGGCAAAAAGCTCGATTACGTACTGAACTACCCTTCCGGGATTACCAAGGCGAAAGGAAGCTACCTCGATTCGAAGAAGACGGGCAAGTGGTCTTATTTCGATAATTACGGCAATCTTATCCGCACGGAGAATTACAAAGACGACGTGATCTCAGACACCATGCATTCCTATTTTTCAAACGGTCAGCTGGAAAGCATCACCGTGTTCGAAAACGGCATGCGCAACGGCATTTATCTTTCCTACAATATCTTCGGAGAGCTGGTGGAAGAAGGAACTTATGTGAACGACGAATACGACAAAGAATGGTACGGCTATTACAACGACGGAAGCCTGAAAAGCGAGAATTACTTCGTTAACGGTACCAAAAACGGTATTCAGAAATCATACGCTGTGAACGGAAAGCTGATCTCCCGCGAGGAATTTGACGTGGGCCGTGAGGTAACGCACATTTTCCTGGATACCAACGAGAAGATCGCAGATGAATTCGGCGAATACAACGGGAATATCCTGCTGCACAATCCGACGAATACGTATGTGAACTTCAATTCGAATTACACGAACGGAAATGCCGACGGCCCTATTTCATGGCTGTATCCTGACCTTACTCCGAACACCAAAGGACAGTTCATCAATTCACAGCGAAGCGGTGACTGGAAATGGTACTACAAAGACGGGAAGCTTCACCAGGAAATGTCCTACATCAGCGGAGAGATCACCGGAGAGAACAAGATCTACTTTGAAAATGGCAAACCTTCCAGCATTCACACTTATGTAAACGGTGAAAAGCAGGGGCCTTACAAACTGTTCCACGAGAACGGCACGCTGATCACAGGCGGATCTTTCACAGATGGCAACCGGCACGGAAAATCGACCTACTACAGTCCGCAGGGTGCCGTAGCACTGATCCGCAATTACGACCAGGATGTGATCGTTTCTTACACTTACCTCGACAACGAAGGAAAAGAAGTGCCGCCTATCATGCTCGACAAGCAGGATCTGAAAGTGGTTGCTTACTTTAAGAACGGCAAAAAGTCGAATGAGCACACCCGCAAGAACGGACTGGTGGAAGGCCCGTATTTCGCTTACCATGACAACGGACAGAAGTGGGAAGAAGAAAATTACCTTCACGGGGAAGCTCACGGGAAATTCTATGCTTACAACGAAACCGGCCAGAAAGTTTACGAAGCCGATTACCAGTACGGCGATCTTCACGGAAAAGAGATCTATTTTTACCCGAACGGGAAGATCAAATCGGAAAAGTCGTACCTCCTTGGCAATGCCCACGGAACACATACAGAATATTCTCCCGAAGGAAAAGTGACCTTCATTACCCTTTATTACAACGATGAGATTGTTTCCATCCAAAAATTCTAAACTGATACTGGTAAGTGCATTCGTTTGCGGAGCTTTCGGAAGCTTTTCGCAGACGCTTGCAGACCTGTCGGCTTACAAAGCGAAATACCCGGGACAGCACATCGTTCAGAAAAAGAACAGTTACCGGATTACTATTAAAATGGTAAAGGATGTTCCGGTTGTTTCGCACCAGTCGCACCGGGAATACCTCGTTCTGGACAGGAACGGCGTGCTTTCGCTTTCCCAGGAAACCATTGATTTCTCCAGCTTCGAGATCATGGGAGCGATCGATGCTTATTCACTGATGCCGACTGAAAAATCTTCCAAAAAGATCCCGGCAACCAATTTCGCCACCAAAGATGCGGAAACATCCGGGTCTGTGTTTTTCGACGATTCGAAAGAAACGTCCTTCATTTATCCGAACCTGGTGGAAGGATCGCTGAGAGTGCTGGATTACCAGACACAAATGACCGATTTCTCCTTTCCTTTCGGGTTCAACTTTTACTCTTCCATTCCCATGGAGAGCGCCGAATTTGTGATCGAATGCGATACAGCCGTTCATTTGCTAACCAAATTATTCAATGACAAGAGAACTCCGATTGAATTTTCCGAAAGGCTGGAAAAGAACAAACGAATTCTTACGTGGACGCTGAAAACGGGAATCGTTGTGAAAGATGACGAGCTTGCTCCTTCTCCGCGCTATTACTCGCCGCATCTGCTTTCACAGATCGATTATTACACCACCAAAAAGGGACGCATCAACGTTACGGGAACGCCGGAAGATCTTCACAACCTTTACAAGAACAACCTGGCAGAAGTTGTGAACGAACAACCCTCGGCCGAGCTGAAAATGATAGCGGATTCGATCACTTCCGGCCTGACCGACGAACAGGAAAAAGTCAAAGCGATCTATTACTGGGTGCAGGATAACATCAAATACATCGCTTTCGAAGAAGGGATCAACGGGTTCGTTCCGCGGCAGCCTTCCAACGTGATGCGCAAACGGTACGGCGACTGCAAAGACATGGCTTCGCTCATCTACAGCATGCTGAAAGCCGAGAATATTCCCGTTTACCTGACCTGGATAGGATCCCGCGATCTTCCCTACAAATACACGGAATTTCCCAGTAGCTTCTGCGATAACCACATGATCTCCGTTTATAAAAATCCGGCGGGCGCTATTTACTTCCTCGACGCAACGAATTCCTTTCAATCGTGGAATTATCCGACAGGATTTATCCAGGGAAAGGAAGCCATGATGCACATCAGTCCGACGGAATTTGAGATCATTAACGTTCCCGTTCCGGATGCTTCGAGAACTTCTATGACTGACACCGCTTACATTTCCATAGACGGAAAAAGCCTTATCGGGAAATCGCGAACAGTTATCGACGGGTATTACCATTCCATTCTTGGCGGCTACCTCCAGGACGTTCCTGAGAAAGAGATGGACAAAGCCCTGCAATCCGTGAATGAAAAGGGGAATAATTCCTTCGAGATCCGGAACAGCAAAGTAGAATACCTCCGGAACCGCGAAGTGCCGATGGTGATGAGCTACGATTTCCGTGTGAGCAATTATGTGACAAGCTACGACAATGAAGTGTACGTCAACATGGTGCTCGAAAAAGACATTTCCCGCGCCGGAGAGATGAAAGCGGGAAGAACCTCGCCTTTCGAGCTGGATAACAAATCGAGCGACTCTTACACTGTTATCCTGAAAGTCCCGGAAGGTTATAAAGTGAAATCCGTTCCGAAAAACGCCTCTTACACTTCTGACTTCCTGAACTACGATCTGCAGTACAAACAGGAAAAAGATCGCGTTACTATGACCCTGAAGCTGAAAATAGATTTCCTGATGCTTTATCCCGAACAATTTCCACAGTGGAACGATTTCATCAAGGTTAAAAAATCGTCCATTTCAGAAGCTGTCGTACTTATTAAAAATTAATCAACATGAAGATCACCTTATTGCTTTCCCTGCTTTTCCTTGCGACCGGAACCACTTTTTCCCAGCTGGGCTACTACGAAACGTATGACTGGGCGAAAGCTCCTGAAAAGTATGCGATCACGGAAGACGATCTGAAAGAAGACAAAGTAGTTGTTTTCGAGAAGAACAGTATTGAAGTGCTTACCAAGAATACGGATTTTGTCGAAATGCAGCTGATCCATCACATTACGCTGCTCAACACCGATAAAGCGATCGAGGAAAGCAACAAGTTCTACATCTCAACAGGTGCGGAATCAACAGTGATCGTTCAGAAAGCGCGGGTTATCAAGCCCGACGGAAAGATCATCGAGCTGAAACAAAGCGACATCAAAGAATCGCGCGATGAAAACGGCGATGTGGAATATCGTTACTTCGCTTTCGATGGAATTGAGAAAGGAAGCTACATCGAGTACCTGCATTATGTGCAGCGATCTCCGAACCTGACGGGCGCTTCTCTGACGGTACAAAGCGACGTGAACAAAAAAAAGATCGAGGTCGATATCATTTGCCCGAAACACCTGGAATACCAGATCTATCCTGTAAACGGCATGAAAAGCTTCGTGAAGGATTCGATCGATATACTGGTAACGCGCATGTTCTGTACGATTGAAGAGCTTCCGGGACTGAAGTACGAAGAATGGAGCAGCTACGACGCACTGCTGCAGAAATGCTACTACAAGCTGCACCGCAACAAGGACAACAATTCGTCCAACTTCTATACTTACACGAACGTCACGAAGATCGTTTACGGAAACATGTACGAGCCGGCTTCCAAGAAAGCAAAGAAAGCCATGAGCACATTTATCAAAGATGCCTGCCCGGATGCCAATGCACCTCTTGAGTCGCGCATTCGTGCACTGGAAAACAAAATGAAAAGCAGTCTCCAGGTTGTCGATGCAAACGTAGAAGGCTCTTTCGATGTAGAAACAATGCTGTCGACAAGAATTACGTCTACCGAGGGCCTGACCAAATTAATGGTGCAGCTGCTTCGGGAAATGGGCGTTGCACACGAGCTGGTGATGACGAGTGACCGTACCGAAGATCCGTTCCTAACCGAATTCGAAGGTTACAATTTCCTGAATGACAACCTGGTTTACATCAACGATCTCGACATGTACTGGTCGCCGGAATTTCTTTCCAGGCTTGGTTTTCCTCCGCACTCTTACACGAACACACAAGGCCTGTTCATTCGTGAAGTTGCTATCAACGACCTCACAACCGGGATAGGAAAGGTGAAAAAGATCGGCGGAACGAAAAGCGAGCAGTCGGTTGATGAAATCAATACAGTTGTCACTTTTCAAAACGATATGACCGATTGCTCGGTGAATGTAGAACGGAAATGTACCGGCTATAAATCAGAATATCCGCAGGTTGTTTTTGACTTCGTAGATGAAGACACCCGAAAGAAATTCCGCGATGAATTCCTGACCTACCTGGACAAAGATGCTACGCTGGAGAATGCCACTTATGAGAACGACAATACGGCTGCGGCGGGAATCAGTCCGCTGATCGGTCGGGCGACCATTTCAGGAGCTTCTTTTATCGAAAGAGCGGGAGATAAGACTTTGCTGAAAGCCGGTTTACTGATCGGTCCGCAAGCTGAAATGTACAATAAGGATGCGCGAAAATTACCGGTAGAAACGGCTTACACCCGTCAGTATGTCAGAAAGATCGTGATCAATATTCCGGAGGACCAGGTGATCAAAAATCCTGAAGACCTGGTCATGAACATCAGTCCTGATAAAACCGATAATTCCGCTGGATTCATTTCCAGCTACGAGATCTCGGGCAATCAGCTGGTGGTAACGATCCGGGAATATTACAACCGGACTTCGTACCCGGCATCGGACTATTACATTTACGAGTCAGTGATGAACGCTGCGGCGGATTTCAATAAGATCGTGCTGGTGTTTAATAAGAAGTAGTTTCTCTTCTTATTCTGGCTTGGAATTTCGGATGAAGCTGCGTGTGTTTTATACACTAATACACAAATTTTTGCGCTCCTAACGGCAACGCTTATTTAGAGCATTTAGTGTTATCCGACACGGTAATGAGCTGTACGATTACTTAGAGAATAAACGCCAAGGCGATTTACACTAATTCAATGGAAACAAAGTTTCCATTTATTCGCTTTAAATTTATCAGAATCCTGAACTTACGTTTCGTGTATTCGTGGGGAACCGGATAAATCAACCTTTTTAGCGCATTCCAGCAAGCGTATACAACCCTGTAAAGAAAGGCCGGTTCTGCTCCCGATTATAATTTTGCTTCGGATGGAATCTTAGTGGCCAAGCTTCGAAAATGATACTCCTCCTATGCGCTTTAGTGCTGGGATTTCTAATCTTCGTCTCTTACCGCAGGCTTCCCGTCTTTCGGCTCCATTGGTCCGCGTTTGTGGATAATGAGCCCGTTGAGGAAATTGCGCAGAAACTGATCGCCGCATTCGCGGTAGTGCGGATGATCTTCTTTCCTGAAAAGTGCTCCCAGCTCGCTGGCTGAAACATTGAAATCGACCAGCTTCATAATTTCGATGATCTCGTCGTTTCTAAGATGCAGCGCTACACGCAGTTTTTTCAGGATGTCGTTGTTTGTCATTTCCGTTGAGTTTGGCGCAAAGATAGGTCCTTCGGGGAATTTTGGATTATGAATGTTGAATTATTAATGACTGATGCCTGATTGATGGCGGATGCTTTCCTCCTAAATTCGTACAATCAGGATCTTCGTTTACCGGGCACAATTGGCTGTTATCGCTCTCAGCACCTTCATAGTAACGGCTATTTCATCCGGCCCGATTCCTTTTAAGGCGTGACTTCGATTCACCAGGACGATCCTGTCTACGGCTTCTATCGTGGATAATCCAAGATCGGTAACAGTGAGCTGCGTTCTCCTGCGATCTGTTTTGCTGATCTTCCTCGTAATGTATTTCGCTTTCACCAGCAGGCCGAGGATCCTTGTCACAGAAGCATTATCCTTGAAGACGCGCTCCGACATCTCAACCTGTGTCATTTCGGGATTTTCAATGAGGCATTTGATCACCAGCCATTGGTCGATCGTAATAGACATTCCCTGCTGTTTCAGCTGCTGCTGGGCGTATTTCCTGTATGTCCGGATAGCACGGTCCATCGAATAGAAAATGATATCTTCCAGCTTTTCCATGAGTGTAGTTTGTTACTAAGTTAACAAAGACATCAGAAAATCGTTAACAAAGTGCTTTTTTGTTCGTTCATGCGGATGTTAACGCTCAGGCGTGAAAAGAATTCGGGGAGCTTCCCGTAATCTTTTTGAATGCTTTGCTGAAAGAAGGAAGATCTGCGTATCCCACAATATGACTCACTTCCGTCCAGTTACGAACGCCGGATTGGTAAAGCTCCATAGCTTTCTGAATGCGCAGCCTGCGAAAATAAGCGCCGGGACCGATTCCGGCGTAGGTTTTAAAAACCTTATTCAGTTTTGATTCCGAAAAGTAAATGACTCCCGCATGCTTCCTGGCATTAAAGGGTTCGGTGCAATGGTCGTTCATGTAATTCATGAGTCGCTCAATGGCCAGCCGGTCTCTTTCAATCTGTGTTTCCATGACATTCGTTTTAAAGCGCATTGCTGCTCTTACAAATGTAATTGCTTTATCAATATTTGACATATCAATAATAAATTTCTCATGTAATAATACGCCATTCAACATGGTTTTCAGACCATTCGGTCAACGATGAAAAAAAAGACAAGATTTCCCTATTGAAAAGGATGATCTTTGAATGGTAAGTACAGTAGTTTGTAAACTTAAGCAGTTTAAAGAGCGAAGGTCCCCGGCGAGAGAGAGTCGGGGACTTTTTCGTCAGGCTTCTCCCGGCTTATTGTTTTTTCCTGAATGCCAGGCGCAGGATCACCAGTCCGACCAGCGCGATACCGGCAGAAACATAGAATGCACTGCCGTACCAGACCGGGTTCTTTATACCGGCATCAAGTGTCCAGGCATAAATAGAGATCATAAGGATGGGGCCCAGAATTTCCGCCAGGCTCATCAGGCTGGTAAAAATCCCCTGTAATTCTCCCTGCTCGTTATTCGCTGTTTCCCCGGCAACGACCGAACGAATACTCGGATCGATGATCCCGGAAAGCGCATAAGGAAGAATCAGGACATACATCATCCAGCCATAGGGAATCAGGCCTATTCCGGCCGTCACGATCACCAGAACGACTATTCCGAGCGTGGCAGCACCTTTTTCACCCAGCTTCCTGATGATCTTTCCTGCGAAGGCACCCTGTACGAGCGCAACGCAAATCCCGACTACAGCCAGTAAAATTCCAACATCCATTTTGTCCCACCCGAATTTCTTATCCGTGTAATAGTTCCAGAGCGAATGAACAGACATATTGGATACCAGCACAAGGAACGTAACCAGGAACAGGTATTTTTTCGCCGCGTAGCGCTTCAGCTGAAGCAAGGCACCGAAAGGATTGGCGCGTTTCCATTCGAATGTTCGCCGGTCGGATTCGGGAAGCGATTCTTTCAGCACGAAAAAGCCATAAATGAAATTGGCCAGTGAAAGAAAAGCGGCTATGGCAAACGGAGCACGCAATCCCCAGTTAGCAACCAAACCTCCGATCGCCGGCCCGATAATAAAGCCTACACCGAAAGCAGCGCCTATCAGTCCGAAATTATGTGCCCGGTTCTCATCGTTCGAAATGTCCGCGATATAAGCCGCAGCCGTTGTGAAGCTCGCTCCCAGGATCCCTGCAATTGCCCGACCGACCACCAGCCACCAGATATCCGGAGCAAAGATCATAAAAACGTAGTCGATCCCCAGTCCGAAAACAGATAAAAGCAGGATCGGACGTCTGCCGAAACGATCGCTCAGGTTTCCGATCATCGGCGAGAAAACGAATTGCATGAAGGCATAAATTGCCAGGATCAGCTTGTAGTAATTCGTAGAATCATCCTTTGTAACCCCGGCCGTTTCGGCAACGAGGTCAGGCAGCGACGGAATAATAATCCCCAATCCTATAGAATCAAGGCAAATGGTAATGAGGATGAAGAACAGTGCGTTTTTCGAATGGGATGTGCTCATGGGGCAAAAATACGCATTAGTCTTTTAGTCAGGAGTCTATAGTCTCCGGTCAGTCGGTCTTCAGTCGATCGGTCTCGGGTCGGTCTTGGTTAATAAGTCTTTGGCGGGCAATTTCTTTATCAAAAAATACTGTAGTATCTTAAGATATGGGAACAAGCATCCAGTGTGGAGTTACGATCGCAATTATTACTGGCAAGAGACTTGGATTATATTACTCACGAAGAATTCGAAGAACTGAATAGAAACCTCATCCTTGTTGCCAGAATGACGGGAGGGCTGATCAACTTTTTAAATAAGAACCCGAAGATTTCAAAATAGACTGGTTACCGACCGGAGACTGTAAAACTTTGGACTGAATGACTTATTTACCGATTGACTACCTTTGACAGGTGAAGAGAGAAATCATTATTACAGCCGACGGCTCCAAAACCATTTATATTCCTGAATGGGACGAGCATTACCATTCCTCGCACGGGGCTTTGCAGGAAGCTCAGCATGTGTTCATAGGGAATGGCCTGAATAAAATGACTGCCGAATACCTGACCATTCTCGAAATGGGATTCGGAACGGGACTGAATGCTTTGCTGACCTATTTTTCTTCAGAGAAACGCCAGCAGTATGTTCATTACATTGGGATAGAAGCTTTTCCTCCATCAGAAGAGGAGATCGTCGCTATGGATTATGCTTCTTTTTCTCCCGATCCCGAGGCTTTGGATGTTTACAACGAGCTGCATAACGCTCCCTGGAACAACGCCCTGAGCATTTCAGAACATTTCGTGATCGAAAAACAAAAATGCAGCCTGGAAGATGCACGTGTCGAAACCGGAACGGTAGACCTCATCTATTACGATGCCTTTGCACCGAAAGTTCAGCCGGAATTGTGGACAGCAGAGATCTTCCAGATGCTCTACGACTGGATGGCTCCCGGAGGAATACTTGTTACTTACTGCGCCCAGGGCCAGGTTAAGCGCAATATGAAAGCAGCCGGATTCCGCATAGAACCCTTGCCCGGTCCTCCCGGAAAAAGAGAAATGACGCGGGCTGTTAAAGGCGAAGCCGTAAAGGGATAGTCATGAGGAAATGCGCCCATCTCGTTTTTTTATTCAGCTGGCTGGCTTTTCCGACCGCCGTTAGCGCTCAGAACGTTTTCTACGGCGAGCGCGTTCCCGATGATTCAAAACTGGCGCTGTTCTTCGACAAGGATGGCTTCCCCTACCCCGATTACGCCATTTCCGATTCCTCCATGACCAGGGCCTATGGTTCGCTGTTCACCTGGTTCATGCAGCACAACGAGGCTTTCATTGAGCTTTCGGCGCAGCACGAGCTGTTCCCCGAGCGTATTGACAAAGAAGCGATCTTCCGGCTGAGGGATTCCATTACTGCCGGGAACATCAGGCGGATCAATGAACGAAGCAGCGATTTCCCGGCGGTTGCATTTTACGTTCACGGATTCCGAAAGCAATTCATTGCCCGGCAGAGCGGCGTTACTTCGGTTGAGGAATTCCGCTTGCTGGAAGCCAATCTCAAGACCTACGGCAAACCGCAGGCGCTGGAGATCGAAGTTTACTGGGATGGAACTTACGATTGCTGTTTTTCCATGAATCACAAGCGTAACAAGGCCCTTTTCGAGCTTTACGAAACGGCTGCCGGGTATGCCCGCGCTGTCGGACTGGGATTGCGGCCGGTGATCGCCGGGGTGAAAAGCGATCAGATCCAGGTCATTTCCCACAGCCTCGGCGCACGGGTGGTGACTTCGGCACTTTTCGGGCAGGAAGTTGAAGCATCTGCTGTTCCCGCACAAAAAACCGTCAGCATCTGCCTGCTTGCTCCTGCTATAGACGGACACGAGACTTTTCTTTCGTGGAACGAGCGTGGAGTCAGTTTTCAACCCGGGGAAAAAGATAATTACCGCCTGCTGATCGTTTACAATGAGAACGATTTCGTGCTGCGCAAAAAAGATCCGAAAACAGGTTTATTCGGTCCGGGCACCCATCGTTACGGAGAAACTTCACTTGGCTGCAATTACCGGAAAGAGGCCGTGAAGCTGAAAGCTTATTTTGAAAAGCATTATCCCGGCTCCGAAATGGTTCTTGTCGATAAATCAGCTCTTGGAAAAGCCCACTCCTTCCGTGTTTATTCGGAGGGAAGCAACCTGGAAGAAGTGAGCGATTTTTTGTGGAAGGGCGGCAACTAAAATTCAAGCCGGTAACTGAGGATCGGTATCAGCGGAGATTGATTCCAGTACTTTACATCTCCTGTCTTTGCATCGAAATACTGTCCTCCCACATTTTTGCGGTTGGTCGTATTCTGAACATCCAGCGCCAGGGTAGTCGTTAGCTTTTTATAATTCCGTTTCACGCTCACCCGCAGGTCCAGCCTGTAATAATCGGGCATGCGCTTAGCAAATGTCTCCGATTCGATGAACTGTGCTTCTCCTGCTAAAATGGAAGCTTCACGATCGATTGGCGTGTAACGGAAACCTCCCACATAAACCGATTTGACGTTGAAACCAATCACACGGTTTTTCCGCTCTTCGGATAGCGTCCATTCTTTTCCAACGGTAAAGGTGAGTGCATAATTCGTATTGAAACGTGTGTTGTACCAGTTTCCGTCGGCGGCTTTATACTTCGATTCGTAAAGCGATGCCGACAGCAGGTAATAAAGATTTTTGAAGAGGAACCGCTCATAGGTCAGCTCGAGCCCGTAATTCTTTCCGAGACCATTATTCGCAAGCGCTTCCGCAGGAAATCCGTCCGTAGAGTTCAGAATGGAATAAGTGCTTGTGTTATCCCGGCTGATCGGAACGTTGAACAAATGCTGGTAATAAGCTTCTGTCTTAATGTGCGCATGGTCGTTGAGATTGAAATCGTAGCCCACGACAATATGGTGCGCTTTGCTCAGCCCGAGCTCTTTGTTCTGCATTTCCTGTTTTCCATTTACTGTTTGCTGCGAAAAATAAATCCCGATCGGCTGAAGCTGGCTGTGCAGTCCGTAACCCGCCGTCAGATGATGCCTCGCAGCCAGGTCGTATTTAAGAGCTGCTCTTGGCTCGAACGCATTGGAATTGTTGAGGAACAGCTGGAAGTAATGCATCCCGATATTGGTCGTTAGCCGGGGCGTGATCCTGTAATTCCACTGGAAAAATGCCTGCGCTGTCTGAGTGGCTCCCGATTCGTCGATCTGTGTGACCAGTACCGTCGTATCGCCCATGTCCTGCTGCTTCAGCTTGTAGCCGATGCGGTTAACGATGAACCCGGTCCTGATATTGCTTTTCGAACTGATCTTCCAGGTGTAGCTGGTCGAAAGCGTTGCCTTGTTCTGTAAAAAACGCTGTTCGAAATTCCGGATCACGGATGAGTAATCATCCTGCATTTCTTCCTGGAAATAACCATTCTCCGTTCCCGAAAAAACAAGGGCCGTTTTCAGGTAAGAATGGTTGGTGAACAACTTAAGATTGGTTACACCAACTGCACCTGTATTGCTGTAGAATTTTGTATTCAGCCTCAGGAAATCGTCCTCTTCCCAGCGAAGTGAATCCTTTTCTGCAATCGTTGTCTGGTAGCTCAATCCTCCGAAACCGAAAACAGTAAATTTCCCCAGCTGTTTCGTCGGCAGGTACAGGTTAAAGGAAAGGTCCTGAAAGTTCGTATTCGCATCGCCGATGGGAACACCGATCTTACCCAGCACGTTTAACGTCGAATAGCGGTAATTGACCAGGTAAGATCCTTCGTAGCCTTTTTTGAACGGGCCTTCAGCGGCAACGTCCATTCCGAGGAATCCAAGCTGAACGGTGTATTCTCTTTTCTGCGTATTTCCTTTCCGCAGCTTCAGATCGAACACACCGGAAAGCGCATTTCCGTATTCGGCGGCAAAAGCCCCGGTTGAAAAGTCGGAATTGCTCAACAGCTGTGAGCTCAGAATGGAAATTCCACCGCCCGCCGTTCCTACATTGGAGAAATGGTTCGGGTTCGGAATATCGACACCTTCCATTCTCCAGAGCAAACCATTGGGCGAATTTCCCCGGATGGAAATGTGGTTGTTCCCGTCTCCGGCTGTTACAACCCCGGCAAACGAAGAAGCCATCCTGGCCGGATCGTTGACCGCCGCAGCAAACTTCTGGGTTTCTTCGACCGAAAACGTGCGTGTGCTCACGGTCGACATGTCATTGATGGGTTTTCCTTTTTCGACTTTTGCTTTCACCACGATCGCATCGAGATCCGTCAGGTCTTCCTCGATATTGATGGTCAGCACCAGCTCCTTTCCGGCATTTACCGTAAGATTCTGCATTGTTACCTCCTTGTACCCAGGGAAAGTTACGTGAAGCGTCTGCTTTCCGACAGGCACCCCGGGCAGCATGAAATCCCCGTCTTCTCCGGTTTCCGAAACGATGGAAAGCGAATCGTTCAGGACGATGTAAACCGCAGCTCCAGGCATTGGCGCTTGCGAAACTTTATCGAGAACAGTTCCTCTTACGGTTTGAGTTTGTGTGAATCCTGCCGTTGCGAAAAGGCACAGCATTAGCGGCAGGAGAAAATCCTTTACTTTTTTCATGGTAAAAATTGTGTGATTGGTGGAAACGGAAGCTTACCACAAAAGAGACAAAAGAACACAACAGTATCGCCAGCGCACGATTAAGTGCCGGGAATTAATTCTTCTGCCTTGTAATGTAAGTACCTTTCCGGGAGAATGTTTTCTTTAAAGATGAATAACCGAGCCGGAACCGCTGATGGAAGCATTGACTGCCGGTAAGCCATAATAACGAATATCGCCGCTGCCGGAAATGCTGGCGTTCAGGACCTGCTGCACTTTAACGGTAATCGATCCCGAACCGCTGATCTTGGCTGTTGTATGCTGCGATTCGAAAGCTCCCATGTTCATATCGCCCGAGCCGCTGATATCGTAGCTTTGCGTTTGCACACTTCCGGAATTGATGTCGATATTCCCGGAACCGCTGATGGAGGCTTCCAGGTTATCGGCATGCATGGAATTCACTGAAATATTTCCAGATCCGCTGATACGAAGCTTCAGGTAACCGGCATTCAAAGGTCCCGAAGCTGAGATATCTCCACTGCCACTGATCCCGAAGCCGCTGATGTTCGGCGTGTGCACTTCGATCGTAACCTGGTTGTGCTTTCTGACATTCTGTCTGAAACTAATCTCCAGCTCGCCGTTCGAGACGTTTGTTGTAAGTACTGCGAGGATGTTAGCCTGGCCGGTTAATTTCAGGCTGGAAACAGAATCCTGCACATAGATCACGTTGGCATTGACCGATAAACTGATCTTGTCTACATTTGAGATCGACCGGATCTCGGTTACATTCTCGCCTTTTCCTTTGATCGGAAATAATTTCTTGTGGCACGCGGTTGCTGACATCATGATCAAAGCTACCGGCAGTATTGTTTTCAGTGTTTTCATAAACGCTCTTATTTGTGTTATACTGTTAAAACAGCTGAAGAACCATTTACCCCTATCGGGAATGTAAAATAACGTTGGATATCCGGGAAGAAGGCAAGAGGAAGCAGGCAGGAGCAATAGAGGAATCTTTGCTGGAACAAAAGCGTGAGATCACGTAATAAGAAAGTAAATGCAAACAGCGAAAAAGTGAATTCAAACAGTCAAAAAGTAACTGTAAAGAGCCAAAAAGTAACAGTAAAGTGCAACAAAGTAAATGCAAACAGTGAAAAAGTAAAAGCAAAGGGCGACAAAGTAAATGCAAACAGTGACAAAGTGAATGCAAACAGCCAAAAAGTGAATTCAAACAGTTAAAAAGTAACTGTAAAGAGCCAAAAAGTAACAGTAAAGTGCAACAAAGTAAATGCAAACAGTGAAAAAGTAAAAGCAAAGAGCGACAAAGTAAATGCAAACAGTGACAAAGTGAATGCAAACAGCCAAAAAGTAAAAGCAAAGTGCAACAAAGTAAGTGCAGACAGTGCCAAAGTAAATTCAAAGAGCCATAAAATCGCACAGTCTCCAAGACTGTCACTGATACTTCCACCGCATTGGTTAGAAAGGTTTTTATTGAACAATCAGAAAAACTTCAGGGATACTCTACCTCCTATCCAGAATTTACTGTAAATATCTCCGGTAGTTTCGGCATACAGCGCCTTTTCATCGTATTGAGCACGGATGCCTTCGAAATCGGTCGCTGTTGCATCAGCTATGAGAACGTTGAAGGTAGGTCCGGCGGCAATGCTCAGCTCAGGGAAAATTCTCCATTCCAGTCCCAGATAGGCTTTGCTCACACTATTCAGCCGCGTTTCCGGGGTTTCCGTGAACTGAACCTGTTGTGCTGTAAGATCAATTCCCAAATAAAGCTTGTCGTTCATCCGAATCGCCGTTCCGAGGCCGTAGCCATAGGTCCAGAGCTTTTGAGATCCCGTAGGCTGGATTCCGGCAAAGAAGATATTGTGCAATGCATTGACTCCTGTCCGGAACCCCAAAGTGGTGATGAACTGTTCGTCGGCAGCGACTTCGATCTTGTGATAGCCGGTGTGAACATAGCTCAGGAATCCGAAAGGAACGCCGGTTGTCGAAGTGGCAATGTTGATCAGCGAAATCTGCGTTCCATCGATGTGTCCGGCCCGGTTAACGATTCCCGATAACTGGAAACCTTTCATTGTTTGTACATGATTCGCGATCCCGGCCAGCTGAAAGCCATTGACCGAATCGGCATTATTGGCAATTCCCGCGATCTGGAATCCATCAACACGGTGGTGAACCTGATTCGCGATCCCTGCCAGCTGTCCACCGGATAAATACGAAGACTGGTTGTAAATTCCACCTACCTGGAAACCGAACGTATTTTTGAGATTCAGGTTAAAGATGCCCCCGACCTGGACTCCTTCAAACGTTCCCCACACAGTATTACCGATTCCGCCGACCTGCGCATACCGCACATTTCCGCGGTTTATGTTCACAATTCCTCCCACTTGCGCGCCGGTGAAATCTTTTCCTACATAATTGAGCACTCCGCCGACCTGGGCACCTTTTACGTTTCCCGAAACGAAATTTGCGAGCCCGCCGATCTGTACCCATTTAACATCGCCATTATCGAAATTCGCCAATCCCCCGATCTCAAGGACATTGATTCCTTTCGAATAACCGGCAAGCAGGTTCAGCGAGTAATTATTGACCGTATTGATAGACAACAGCTTGTTCGTACTGATCGCGGGAATGAGCCCGATGTTGACATTCGTAAAGAGCGTGTCACCAATATTTCTCCGGTTGATCTTTCCGAAACGGTTAAGCAATGGAATGATCTGCTGACCGGCAGAATCGGCTGCGGTTTCCTGCGGGATCTCCGGTATTTTTTCCGGCTCAATGGTTACCGTTACCGACGAATCGATCCTGATAACCGTTCGTTCCTGCGGCTGGAGGTAAATAACGATCGTTTGCTGTGATTTCGAAAGGATCACGATCGTGGTGTCCCGGTATTCCTCCTTTGCCACCGAAATGGAAAGCACGTCCGACTTTTTCGGGAATTCAATGCTGAAATAGCCATAATCGTTCGTCACCGCAGATTGCCTGTTCTGGCGCAGGTAGACGCTCGAAGAAGCAACAAGGCTCGAATCGGACGCATCGTAAATATAACCGTTCAGGCGAATATCCGTGGAAGGCTTTGGTTTTGCAGAACAGGTTATGATCACGTATTTTCCCTTCATTTTATACGTGCAGCCGCCATCGGAGAACAGGTCGTTCAGCACGAATCGCAGCGGTTTTTTCGCATATTGTACCGTTACTTTCTGATTGTCGTTAAAACTGCTGGTATACGAAAAAGTAACCCCGGTCTGATTGGCCAGCGTTTTAAAAAGATCCGAATAGGTTTGGGTGGAATACTTTACCGTTACCGGTTTCTCCAGGTAAGGCGTTTGAGCTGCAACGGGAAAAGCACAGAAAAATAGCAGCCCGAAGAGGGATTTTTTCAGTATTAATGCGCGCATGATTCTCCGGCTAAGATGTAACTACCTGCTGTTCGTTCAACGGTAAGGCCAAGTGTTTCAGCGATCACATCCAGTGCCAGCTCCAGGTCTTCATCGCTGAAATTAATGGTGATCAGGCAATTCCCGGCCTGCGGACTTTTAATCCGTATATCTGCCTGGTAGGCTACTTTAAGCGCTTCGACCACATCGGAAAGCCGCCTGTCTTTGAACACGAACACCTTCGTTGCGTTGGGCTTGCCTGTTGTTTCGACGGCAATTTCCAGGGTTTTGGTAGAGATCACATAGTGAGCGCTTTCGTTTGCTTTCAGCGTGATGGTCGTTCCGCTGTTGTCGTAAATGAGCACTTCACCTTCATCAACACGGATAAAAATCGTGTCTTTGGTCGTATTCACGTCGAATTTCGTTCCGAGATCCTTTATATGAAGCGGTCCGGCATTTACTATAAAAGGAAGCTTTTCATCGTGATCGACCGTAAAATATCCGGAACCTTTCAAATTCACAGACCGGTTCTTCGTTCCGTAGTTTTCCGCCAGCTCTATCGAAGAATGCTTTGCGATCACGACAGAGGTTCCATCCGTCAGCTCCACTTGTTTTTCTGTGTTCAGAGCGGTAAAGACCTGCATTTCTACTGTTCCGTTTCCGAGGAAATAAACCAGCAGCGTTCCTACTCCGGCCAGAACAACGATGGATGCGGCTATTCTCAGGAAAACAGGCCGCAATTTTCTGACGGGCGTTTCGTGTTGGAGCTTTGGCTTCACTTTTTTCCAGGCTTGATCGGGAGAAGCTTCCGCCTTCGGCAAGCCCAGGATACGTTCACATTCATTAAAATAGCTCCGGTTTTCAGCGCTTTCGTTTTTCCAGTCTTCGAGCAGCATGGCTTCGTCCGGAGATGCTTCACCCGCCAGGAATTTGCCGATCAGGGCGTCTGTATCGTGGATTGTTCTCATAACTGACCGATTAAGAAAAGGATGAATAAAGGCAGGTAATCGCTCAGCTCACAACGGATCACTTTGAGGGCTTTTCCCATTTGGTTTTCGACTGTTTTGACCGAAAGGCCAAGCTGATCGGCAATTTCCTGGTACTTCAGCTGTTCGAAGCGGCTCATTTTAAATATTTTTCCGCACTGTTCGGGCAGCAGCTCGATAGCATTCCGGATTTTGATTTCCAGCTCTTTCGCCTGCAGCAGATCGTTTGCTTCTCCTTCAGATTGCGTTGCTTTGTACTCAGCAGCATGTTCTGCCCGCACTTTCCGGTGCTTGATCCTGTTCAGGCAAGCGTTGTAAACCGACTTGTAGAGCATAGCCCGCAGGGAAGTATGAATGTCGAGCTGGGAGCGTTTCTCCCAAATGGAAACGAATACCTGCTGAACCACGTCCTCAGTTTCGTCCATATCCTTCAGTATCGTATTTCCATACTGTACCAATGGCGTATAATAATCGCGGAATACCATTTCAAATGTATTTAAATCTCCTGCCACAAATTGCGTTGTCAGTTGGTTATCGTTCACCCGAAACAGTTTGTATTCCGGGACAAAGTTACTATCTTTTCGTATGTGACATTTCAAAGTGGATTTACCCCTATCGGATGGAGCATTTAAAATGAAGGCACTGTTCCGGAAATGGAGTAGTTAACCACAAAGACGCAACGAAAAGCGGGACACCTATGCCCGGCAAAGAAAGCAAAGGAATTCAACCATTGAACAATGATTTTAGTACATTGCCTTGCCGGCAAGCCGGAAAGTAATCACCTTTGCTCACTTTGTAAACAGATTGTTGCTACTTTTAATCTCACATTCAAACACAGACAGCAATGGCATCAGTAACATTAGGTGGACATATCGTACACACAAACGGAGAGCTTCCTGCAACGGGAACAAAAGCAACAGATTTCAATCTTGTTAAAAGCGACCTGGGAACGGCTTCACTGGCCGATTTTTCAGGATCACGCGTTATTCTGAACATTTTCCCGAGCGTTGATACAGGAACCTGCGCAGCTTCCGTTCGTCAGTTCAACAAGCTGGCTTCCGAGCTCGATAACACAAAAGTACTTTGCATTTCCCGCGATCTTCCGTTTGCACAGAACCGTTTCTGCGGTGCCGAAGGATTGGAGAACGTGGTGAACTTATCCGATTTCCAGGAAGGCGATTTCGGAAAGAATTACGGTTTGCTATTACAGGACGGACCATTGAAAGGATTGCTTTCACGCGCGGTTGTCGTTCTGAATGAAAACCAGGAAGTTGTTTACACAGAGCTGGTTCCCGAGATCAAAGACGAACCGGATTACGATGCGGCTTTGTCTTCATTGAACTGATAACAGTCTCCCGCAGATAGCGCTGATTTCCGCTGAAGGCGTTTCATCAGTATTATTTTCGGAACATTTTATACTACGAGATCCGCGTTTTAACCGATGCGGATTTTTTTGTATCCTTACAGCACTAAATTCAACTGCCTTATTATGAAAAGCCTTTTTATTTGCCCTCTTCTCTTTTTACTGCTTTCCTGTGGAAACAAAGAAGCCGTAAAAAAACATCCTACCGTGGAAATCTACGAGTACTACGAGGACGGAACGGTGAAATCGATCGCGAATTATGCTGGCGGGAAAAGTCACCAACGCTACTCAGGCGTTCGGTTTTACGAGCTTTACACGTTTGAGGAGGTAATGCCCCTTCTGAACGAGATGGGAATTCTTCTCAAGACACATCGCGGTCAGCAATCGGTTATCGCTTATTGTTCTCCTATGGAAAAGCGGGAAATCGAAGTACTGATCAATCAAAAAATGATCGATTCCATTCTTCCGGGATTAACATTTGCCTAGTCGCCGGAACCCAAAGAGATCGGCAATGAAAGCGCTTACTTTCTTTATGCTTTAAAGCCGCCAGCTAAAAATAAGCCCCAGTTTACTAATCGCGCTATCGCAACTGTTCAGAAAACAAAAAATGAGCAGACCGGACAGTTAGTGCTCGACATAACGCTGACCGAGGAAGGAACTAAAGATTTCGCAAAGATAACCAGCGATGCTATCGGGAAAAGCCTCGCCATTGCGGCGAATGAAATCGTTTTTTCAGCTCCCATGATCTCTATGGCCATAACAAACGGCAAGCTTCAGATCTCCGGCAACTTTTCAGCAGCCTCTCTTACAGATCTTGAAGCCATTATCAGTTACGGAATCCTGAACGGCGAGCTGCGGGACTTCCACCCGAACGGTAAATTGAAATCGGCCCGCAACTTTGAGAACGGGGAAGAAAAGGGATCGTGGAAAGAATATGACGAGAACGGAAAGCTGGTTAAGGTGCATAAGCGTTGAGTGAGGGCACCCTATTCGTTTTGGCGAATGAGGTGGCACTGTTGTAAAGTCTATTCAAACCGAGTTTCTGGACCGTTACTTACTCATAGAGTTTTTCTAGAGCTCGCTGATGATAGTGAAGCTTCATTCAACTGGTGGGGGAATGTGGGATGGGATTGGTTGCTTTGGAGTGGTTAGTGGGAGATATGAAATGAGAAATCCGCCGGCCTAGCCGGCGGATTTATAGATGTTCTAGTTTAGCTAAGTTATGAGACAAAAGCGCTATTACATAGTTTGAAAAACTATAACCAAAACGAGAGTTCCTAAAAAAGTATATAGAATGTAAAGCCACATTTTTTTTCGTTGAATACTCAGTCTTTTTCTATCATCCATGCTCAATAAATTTAGAAACTCTTGATTACTCGAGTAATCATATCCCTTTCTAAAACCATATTTGACTCTAAGTACTTCTACAAATTCTCTAAACCGCCCCATAAACATGACACAGATAACAAAGGCGATAATTACTATTAAATCAGCTATCCTCATATCATTCAAAATTATTGCTGTCTACATTAATAGTTTCTTCAAGAATTCCTCAATTTTATTCACCTCATGTTAGTCAGCTAATATGTAATTTACATTTCTTTTTTTATTTCA
>Ga0247810_10000694_pt1 | contig 29963 bp, 21 predicted proteins | sample UWRJL119311C1_FD_179918 | JGI IMG/M metagenome (GOLD analysis project Ga0247810, IMG submission 179918) | Plant litter microbial communities from Arlington Agricultural Research Station in Wisconsin, United States - UWRJ-L119-311C-1 | ecosystem: Environmental > Terrestrial > Plant litter >... | reverse complement strand
TTCCTTGGACAGGATGTACGCGGTACCGGTGAAGTTCGTGTGAGGGGTGACCGAGCCGGGCTTGACAACAACCTGGCCGCGCTCGACGTCTTCACGCTTCGTTCCACGAAGGAGCAGACCACAGTTCTCGCCGGCCCAGGCCTCGTCGAGCTGCTTGTGGAACATCTCGATACCAGTGACCGTGGTCTTCTGGATCGGGCGGATTCCAACGATCTCGACATCGGAGTTGATGGCGAGGGTACCGCGCTCGGCGCGGCCGGTGACGACGGTTCCACGACCGGTGATCGTGAAGACGTCCTCGATCGGCATGAGGAACGGCTTGTCCTTGTCGCGCACGGGGTCGGGGATGTTGTCATCCGCGGCCTTCATGAGCTCCAGGATGGAGTCTTCCCACTTGGCGTCGCCCTCGAGAGCCTTGAGGCCCGAGACGCGCACGACGGGAGCGTTGTCGCCGTCGAAGCCCTGGCTGGAGAGCAGCTCGCGAACCTCGAGCTCGACGAGCTCAAGGATCTCTTCGTCGTCAACCATGTCGGACTTGTTCAGCGCGACCATCAGGTACGGCACGCCGACCTGCTTGGCGAGCAGAACGTGCTCACGGGTCTGAGCCATCGGGCCGTCGGTCGCTGCAACCACGAGGATTGCACCGTCCATCTGAGCGGCACCGGTGATCATGTTCTTGATGTAGTCAGCGTGACCCGGGGCGTCAACGTGAGCGTAGTGACGCTTCTCGGTCTCGTACTCAACGTGCGAGATGTTGATCGTGATACCGCGCTGGCGCTCTTCCGGAGCCGAGTCGATCGACGCGAAGTCGCGCTGAACGTTGGTTGCGGAAGGGAACTTGTCGGCGAGAACCTTGGAAATCGCTGCGGTGAGCGTGGTCTTTCCGTGGTCAACGTGACCGATGGTTCCGATGTTTACGTGCGGCTTGCTCCGCTCGAACTTGGCCTTAGCCACTGGGTCCTCCTCAGGACTCGGTGCGAAGCATCCGCTTTTCTAAATAAGAGAAGCGGATGCTTTCGCGACTTGGTGTGTACTTATGTTACTCGGGCGAGTGACGCCAAAGCACAGGGCTGCAGATTGCCGCAGCCGCTTGTGGTGAGTGTTGTTGCTACTCGCCCTTGTTCTTCTGGATGATCTCGTCGGCGACCGCGCGGGGCACCTCGGAGTAGCTGTCGAACGTCATGGAGTAAACAGCACGTCCGGAAGTCTTCGACCGAAGGTCGCCAACATACCCGAACATTTCTGACAGTGGCACGCTTGCGCGGATCACCTTAACACCAGTGGCGTCTTCCATCGACTGAATCTGCCCGCGACGCGAGTTGATGTCGCCGATAACGTCGCCCATGTACTCCTCGGGCGTGCGTACCTCGACGGCCATCAGCGGCTCGAGCAGAACGGGCTGTGCCTTACGAGCGGCTTCCTTGAAAGCCATCGAGCCCGCGATCTTGAACGCCATTTCTGACGAGTCGACATCGTGGGCGGCACCGTCGAGGATGATTCCTCGAACGCCGACCATGGGGTAGCCGGCGAGAACGCCGACTGCCATGGAAGCCTGGAAACCAGCATCGATCGAGCCGATGTACTCGCGCGGGATGCGGCCACCAGTGACCTTGTTGGAGAACTCGTAGATCTTCTCCGCGGTAACCTCCATCGGCTCAAGCGAGATCTGCACCTTAGCGAACTGGCCGGATCCACCGGTCTGCTTCTTGTGGGTGTAGTCGTGCTTGTCGACGACGCGGCGGATGGTCTCGCGGTACGCAACCTGGGGCTTGCCCACGTTGGCCTCGACACCGAACTCGCGCTTCATGCGGTCGACGAGGATGTCGAGGTGAAGCTCGCCCATTCCCTTGATGACCGTCTGGCCGGTGTCCTGGTTCTGCTCCGTGCGGAAGGTGGGGTCCTCTTCAGCGAGCTTCTGGATGGCGACACCCAGCTTCTCCTGGTCGGCCTTGGTCTTCGGCTCGATAGCAACCTCGATGACGGGCTCGGGGAACGTCATCGACTCGAGGACAACCTGGTTCTGCGGGTCGGACAGCGTGTCGCCCGTGGTGGTGTCCTTGAGGCCGATCACCGCGTAGATGTGGCCAGCGGCCATCGACTCCACGGGGTTCTCCTTGTTGGCGTGCATCTGGAAGACCTTGCCGATGCGCTCCTTCTTGCCCTTGCTCGAGTTGATGAGCTGGGCGCCCGAGTCGGCCTGGCCGGAGTACACGCGAATGTACGTGAGGCGACCGAAGAACGGGTGAACGGCGACCTTGAAGGCGAGAGCAGCGAACGGGTCGGTCGAAACCGGGTGGCGCTCGATGATCTTCTCTTCGTCGCGCACGTCGTGGCCCTCTACTGCGGGCACGTCGAGCGGGCTGGGGAGGTAGTCGATGACTGCGTCGAGCATCGGCTGGACGCCGCGGTTCTTGAACGCGGAGCCGCAGAGGACCGGGTAGATCTCGCTGTTGACCGTGAGCTTGCGGATCGCAGCCTTGATCTCGGCGACCGAGAAGTCGGTGTCGCCCTCCATGAAGCGCTCCAGGAGTGCGTCATCGGTCTCGGCGACGACCTCGAGGAGGATCGCACGGTACTCGTTCGCCTTCTCGACGAGGTCGGCCGGGATCTCTTCGATCTCGTACTTGGCGCCGAGCTCGACGTCACCCTTGGAGTCTCCACGCCAGGTGAGCGCGCGCATCTCGACGATGTCGACGACACCCTCGAAGGTGTTCTCGAAACCGATCGGGATCTGGATGACCAGCGGCTTGGCGCCGAGGCGGTTGATGATCGTGTCGACGGTGTAGTAGAAGTCCGCGCCGAGCTTGTCCATCTTGTTGACGAAGCAGATGCGGGGGACGTCGTACTTGTCGGCCTGGCGCCAGACGGTCTCGGACTGGGGCTCAACGCCCTCCTTGCCGTCGAACACTGCGACTGCGCCGTCGAGGACGCGGAGCGAGCGCTCCACCTCGACGGTGAAGTCGACGTGACCGGGGGTGTCGATGATGTTGATCTGGTTGTTGTTCCAGAAACACGTGGTTGCAGCGGAGGTGATCGTGATGCCACGCTCCTGCTCCTGCGCCATCCAGTCCATCGTCGCGGCGCCGTCGTGGACTTCGCCGATCTTGTGGGTGATGCCCGTGTAGAACAGGATGCGCTCGGTGGTCGTCGTCTTGCCAGCATCGATGTGAGCCATGATGCCGATGTTGCGGACCTTGTTCAGGTCGGTGAGCACGTCTTGTGCCACGGAGTTCCTCCGAAAGAAGTTGGGTAGATGGGTGGAGCAATCATTCGAAGTGGCGGATGCCGCGGCATCCGCCACTTCAAAAGGCGCTGTTTACCAGCGGTAGTGCGCGAAGGCCTTGTTCGACTCGGCCATCTTGTGAGTGTCTTCACGACGCTTCACAGCGGCGCCGAGACCGTTCGACGCGTCGAGGATCTCGTTGGTGAGACGCTCGGTCATGGTCTTCTCACGACGTCCCTTGGCGTAGCTCGTGAGCCAGCGAAGAGCGAGGGTGTTGGCACGGTGAGGCTTGACCTCGACCGGGACCTGGTAGGTCGAGCCACCGACGCGGCGGCTGCGCACCTCGAGGGTCGGGCGAACGTTGTCGAGGGCCTTCTTCAAGGTGACGACGGCGTCCTGGCCGTTCTTGGCGGACACGCCTTCGAGGGCACCGTAGACGATGCGCTCGGCGAGGCCCTTCTTGCCATCAAGAAGGATCTTGTTGACGAGCTGGCTGACGATGGGGGCGCCGTAGACCGGATCGGCTACTACGGGGCGCTTGGGAGCTGGACCCTTGCGAGGCATTACTTCTTCTCCATCTTCGCGCCGTAACGGCTGCGAGCCTGCTTGCGGTTCTTGACTGCCTGGGTGTCCAGGGCGCCGCGGACGATCTTGTAGCGAACACCGGGGAGGTCCTTCACGCGACCGCCGCGGACCAGGACCATGGAGTGCTCCTGGAGGTTGTGGCCTTCACCGGGGATGTAGGCGGTGACCTCGGTGCCGTTGCTCAGCTTGACGCGAGCGACCTTGCGCAGGGCAGAGTTCGGCTTCTTCGGGGTGGTCGTGTAGACGCGGGTGCAAACGCCGCGCTGCTGCGGGTTGCCCTTGAGGGCGGGCGCCTTGGTCTTGACGACCTTCGGCGTACGGCCCTTGCGGACCAACTGCTGAATGGTGGGCACTAAGTAACTCCTTGTAATAACTGCACGGTGACAGTTGCATGATGGTTAGCATTCGAGAGACCGGGTGAGCGTTCATCTCGAGTTCATCTGGACCCGACGAAGTCAGGTATGCCGTGGGGGGCGATCGTGAGACCGACCCCTGATGTGTGGCCGATTCGCTGCCCGTCTACGCCACGAAGGCACGACACGGGCGCACGACAGAGCGCACACCTGCAAAATACTATCCCCGCCGCGGCTGGCGGTCAAATGGTTTCGCCTGCAGCGGAGGGCTACCTGCCGCGTTTCGCGAGGGCCCACGCCCCCAGCACCGCTCCCCCGGCCAGCAGGGCCGCCCCCAGCACGAAGGGGCTGAGCGCGTACCCCCCGATGAACAGGGCGAACCAGGCCAGATCGCCGCGGATCAGCATGTACCCGACGGCCCCGACGAGGAGCATAACCCCGTAAGCGGATGCGACGGCCAGGGCCGCGTGCAGACCGGGGGTCGCGCGCGCCCCCGCCCGGATGATCGCGACGAAGGTCGTGACACAGGAGGCGAGCACCATCGCCGGTCCGAGCAACGGACCCGCATCCGCTTGGAAGACCACGTCGACGTCGAGGGCCAGACTCACGAATCCCCAGAGCGCGATCACCGCGGCCGCGTACGTGACCGTGGCCAGCACGGCGAGCATGCGCGGGTCGGGCGGCGGCGGGAGGTTCTGCGGGGCGGCCATGGCGCTAGTTGCGGCGCGCTGCTTCCTTCTCGCGCATGTAGTCGTCGAGGGCCTCGGAGTTGCGCTCCTTGACCCGGCGTCCGCGTCGGGCGAGGATCGCGCCGGCCCAGAGGGCGACCTCGCGCGAGGTGAGCGCGGCGGCGATGGTGAACGGGTTCGAGAGGCTGACGCGGTACAGCTCGGCGGCCGCTGCGGGGGTCTCGAGCACGAGGCCGTTGGCCACGAGCACGGCGGTGACCGTTCCGAAGTAGACGAAGAGGCCGACGAGGATGCTGCCGAAGACGTAGAGCCACCAGCCGCCGCGGTTCACGATCAGCGCGAGCACGACGAAGCCGACCAGGAAGAACAGGGTGGGCACGTAGAACGACGGCTGCGCCAGGAAGCCGAGGTTGAGCTGGCCCGAGTACGACGTGTAGATGATCGACATCACGATGAAGAAGATCACCGAGAACGCGACCGTGGCGAGCAGCCCGACGATCACGCCGAAGGCGCGGTTGCTCTTCTTCACCGGCGCGGTGGGGTTGTTCACGTAGACGTACTGCGGCGGGGTCGGGGTGGCCTGCTCGGGCTCGCGCTCGGGCGCCTTCGCCACGACCGGGGTCTCGTCGATGACGGCGGTGTGGTTGCCCTCGTCCACGTACTCCGAGTCGGCGACGACGATCTCCTCGGGCTCCTCGGGAAGCGGCTCCTCGGTGACCGGCGCCGTGTGCTCGGGCTCGACGGTGGCCTCGACGGTGTGGTCGGGAAGCGGGGTGCCCGGCTCGACGCGCTCGGGCTCGGGCGGCTCGACGAGGCTGTCGTAGACGGGGCTCGCGCCTGTGGGGGTGGTCTGGTCGTCGTTCTTCTCGGCCATCGGAATACTCCCTACACAGGCCGGTCGGCCTTCACAATTGGTCGGCTAACTCTACCAATCGGGGCAGTGGTGGAGCGGGAGTGGCGCGCCCGTGGTAGTGGGATCGCTCGCGCTGCAGGCGAGCGGATGCCGTCGCGGCGGCGCTACGGGGCGGTCGTGGTCTCGGCTCCCGTGCCGGCCGCCTCCGCCGCGGCGGCCTCCGCCTTCGCCGCCTCGGCCACGGGGTCGAGCAGCACGTAGACGAAGCCGGTGATGCCGCCCGTGAACTGCTGCGTCGTCTCGTCGAGTTGCACGTTGAGGTTCGACACGAGGAACAGGCGGTTGCCGTTCTGGAGCGCGTCGACGAAGGCGAGCACCTGCTCGTGGGAGCCCTTCACGCTCAGGTCCATACCGATGACGATGAACTGGCCCTCGGGAATGGCGGGGGCGGCGGGCTCCGCGGTCTCCGCGGCATCCGCTTCGCCCTCTGCCTCCTCCTCCTCCACAGGCGCTGGGGCCGGGACGAAGGGAACACCCTCCGTGGCCCCGATGCTGCTGAGCACGACCCCGCTCGCGGCCTCCAGCGCGTGCAGCTCGCCGATGAAGGTGGAGAGGTCGTCTCCCGCCGGCAGGGCGCCGCGCAGTGTCGCGAGCTCGGCCTTCAGCGAATCGATCTTCGCGAAGTCGCTCGTGATCTTCGCCAGGTTGATCTCCTGCAGGGAGTTCTGGCTCTCCACGGACTCGAGCTCGAGCTTGCTGGCCGCGGACTCCTGCAGCTTCGGGGAGACGCCGGCGAACCAGCCGAGGGCGAGGATGGCGACGATCACGATCGCCGCGCCCGCACTCCAGATCTTGTTGATGCTCATGGCTACTGGCCCTCTTCCTTCTGCTCGGCGAAGCGGTTGGCCAGCGCGTCCGAGTCGATGTGCATAACGATGCTCACGCTGTAGCCGCCGGTGGTCTCATCGAGGGAGACGGATCCGGGGAAGGCGTCGACGTAGCCCTTGACGCCCTCGAGCGATTCGAGCCAGGCCTTCACGTCGGGCAGGGAGGCGCTGTTCGCGGTGAAGGTGATCTGCCCCATCCGCTCTCCCTGCAACGGACCGGTCGGCTCCGAGTACCGGGTCATCGGCGTCGCCGTGTCGGCCGCGAAGTTCGTCACCGTCGTTCCGGCGGGGAGGGTGGCCTCGATCTCGTCGATGTACGACTTCCAGTTGACCTCGGTCGAGGATCCGGTGAGGCGCGCGTTCTCCGCCACCTCGAGCGCTCCGGTGACCTGCCGCACCTCGACGTACTTGCCCTGCTCGGCGATGAGCTCGCCGGTTCGGGCGGATGCGAGGTCGAGTTCCGCCTGCGACTGCAGGGCGACGACGCTCGCTCCCGCGAACCCGAGCACGACGACGACCGCGGTGAGCACGACCCCGAAGACCAGGTTGCGGCGCAGGCGCTTGCCGGAGAGGCCCTGCGCCACCTCGGGCGGGAGCAGGTCGGCGCGCGCGAATCCGCCCACAACGAGGGCTGACGGCGCCTTGGGGGCGCTGGATCTGGTGAGTTTCACGCCGCACTTCCGATCGCGAGGCCGAGCGCCACGGTATAGGCCACACGCTCGTCGACGGGGATCTGGGGCAGGTTCTTGGGCAGGGTCACGGTGTCGAAGGGATCGAGACGGCGCACCGGGATGCGGGAGATCTCGGAGAGCGCCTCGCCGAAACCGGAGAGCCTGGCCGCTCCCCCGCTGAGCACGAGGGAGGAGTAGGCCTCGCTCTGGCGGGTGTTGGAGAAGTAGGCGAGCGTGTTGCGCAGGCTGTTGAGCAGCTCGGCGGTCACCTCGCGGATGACCTGCACGGCGGGCAGCAGCTCCTGCGGGACACCGGCGGTGCCGAGCCCGAGTGTCAGCTTCAACTCCTCGGCCTGCGCCTCGGAGATCTCGAGCCGGGTCGCGAGGGCCGTCGTGAGATCGGCGCCGCCGGTGGGGATGATGCGCACGAACTGCGGCACACTGTTCGACGTCACGATCACATTGGTCGTGCGGGCGCCCACGTCGACGAAGGCCACGTTGCCCTCGCCGCTGCTCATGCGGGTGAGCGCGAAGGGGATGAGGTCGACGCCCACGGGCAGCAGCCCCGCCTTCTGCACCGCCTTCACGTTGGAGAGCACGGCACTCTTGACCGCGGCGATCAGCAGGCCGTGCGCCATCGGGCCGGCCTCCGTCTCGGTCTGCGAGGTCGGGTAGAAGTCGAGCAGGGCGTCGATCACCGGAACGGGCAGCATGTCCTGCACGTACGACGGCAGCGAGGCGACGATCTCCTTCTGGCTGAGCTTGGGCACGGAGAGGTCGCGCACGAGCACCTTCGAGTTGCCCACGCCGAGCACCACGTTCCTGCTCTTGATCCTGCCGGTGGACCAGAGCTGCTTGAGCGCCTCCGCCACCGTGTTGGGCTCGAGCACCTCGCCGTTGCGCACCGCGCCGTCGGGAAGCGCGATCTGGTGCACCTGCAGCACCTGCGGGCGCTGCTTGCCGACGCCGGTCACCTCCACCGCGCGGATCGAAGCGGTGCCGATATCGACACCCACCACCGAAGTATTCATCTGTCTCCCCTAACTGCTCAGCCCGAACAGCGCGAGGTAGCCCGTCGCGATGTCCGACCCGAGAAAAATGCCGACCCAGGCGCCCAGGAGCATCCATGGTCCGAATGGAATCGCCGTCTTGCCGTTCGCCCGCTTCACCAGCACCAGAACGATGGCGAAGACGCCGCCGATCAGGAACGCGGCGAAGGCCCCCACGATGAGGGCGTCCCAGCCCATCCACCCCAGGTAGAGGCCGAGCAGGGCGGCGAGCTTCACGTCGCCGAATCCCATTCCCCTCGGGTAGGCGAGAACGAGCGCGAAGTAGAAGGCGAACAGCACCGCTCCCCCGACGAGCGCGCGCACGAGCAGCCCCCAGTCTCCGGCCCCGAAGGTGGCGACGGCCAGCAGCACGATCCCGACCACGATCGACGGCAGCACGATGCGGTCGGGCAGCCGCTTCACGTCGATGTCGATCGCGGCGAGCGCCACCGAGACGGCCGCGAGATAGAGGAACGCCGGAAGAGCCCACAGCGCAGCGGATGCCTGCGGCAGCTCCTGCCCGCGCGTCAAGAAATCGAGAGCCACCAGGGCGAAGAACAACGCTGTTCCGGCCTCGACGAGCGGGTAGCGCGGCGAGATCGACGCACCGCAGTCGCGGCACCTGCCGCGCAGGATCAGCCACGACAGCACGGGGATGTTGTCGCGCTTGCGGATCACGTGCTCGCACTTCGGGCACGCGCTCGGCGGGTGCGCCAGCGACTCGCCGCGCGGAAGGCGCCAGATGACGACGTTGAGGAAGGAGCCGATGGCGAGGCCGAACAATGTCACGAGACCGATCACGATCGTCTGCAGGAGGGGATCCGTCGTGATCATTGGGGTGTCCCGTCGACGCGGTAGGCGACCTTTACATCGGCATACGAGGTTACGCCGTACGAGGTGGATACCGGAGCGAGGTATTTGGGCGGGGCAGCGGTGAGGAAGCGCCGGTCGTAGGCGTACTTCTTCACGTACCCGCCCGACTCGGCCACGATTCCACGAAAACGCTGCGCGATCGAACCGGTCACCCTGAGCTCGCCGCGTCGCCCGCCCCCAGTACCCGCCACCTTGTAGTTCTGCACCGTGAAGGTGTTCTCTACCGACATGATGGCCGCCTGAATCGTGCGATTTGCGTCGCCGTAGACGAACGTGTTCTGTGTGTACGTGGTCCTGTCCTGGGTGAAATCCGCGTAGAGCGGGTCCCAGACCCAGACTGCCTTTCCCCCGATCAGACCGAGCATGTCCTGTGCCGGATCGTTCGGATTGGTGTAGGTCAGGTTGCCGGTCACATACAGATAATTCGACGAGGCGACCGTGACCCGGCCGTGCACAACACCCTTCACGAACACGTCGCCTGCGCGACACCCGTAGGAGTTACTCAGCGGGGGCTTCTCATTCACGATCCGCGACTTCGATCCGCTCTTCACAGTGCCGCTCGTCGGGAAGCCGATCCCGTTACCCGACACCGCGACCTGCCCCTTGGCGGCGTCGGTATTGGCGTTGGAGCCGGTACAGCCCGGATAGCTCGCCGCGTTCTTCGGGGAAGACGTCGCCGGGTTTTTGTTGGATGCCCAGTAGTTGGGATCGTTGGAGTCCGCGGGCGGCTCCTGAACGAAGATGAGGTTGTCCGCCGGGATCTTGACGAGCTCTCCATTCGTCCCTCCAAGTCCGCCCGCCCCCGGAGTACCGCAGGCGGTCTTCGTGACCCCCGTCGACGGCTCCGCGTTCAGCGCGCCACGCTGCGTGTACTTGGTCCAGGGTGAAATGACTCGCATGTATCCGTTCGAGAGAAATTCGATGGACGTCGGGCCCGTGTACAGGCAGCCGGGCCGGGGCACCGTGTTCGGAAGATTCACTGCCGTCTCGTCGAGTAGCGAGTTGTTCGTCTCCGGCATAGGCAGGTTCTCACCTTGAGTGGGAAGCCCGCCGTTGAATTTCTGCCCCGAACAACCCTTTATCTCCGTATCCGACTGCCGGGCATTCGTCGGGCTGTAATAGGGCTTGGTGGGGTACGCCGAGGTTACTTCGCCCGTAAAGGTGGCGTCGCAGATGTGCATTACGTCGTTCGAGTGCACCGGGCCAGCGAGCTCGTCGCCGCCGGCGAAGTTGATCTCCGTGCATCCCGTACGGAATGACGTCGTCTCCCAGGCGTGCACAGGATTCGCACACGTGGGCTTCTGCGTCTTCGAGTCCAGGTTGAGCGCGGGGTCCGCGATCTCGAAGTCCGTGAAGTAGATGTAGTTGATGAATCCCTCACCCTTGAGGTTCGCGACGATGCTGCGCGTCTCAGAACCGACCTTTCCCGTCACTCGAAGCCGCAGCTGTCCGTGGCTTGCAAACTTCGAGTTGTCGACCTCGTATCGGAACGACCCCGTTCCGTCACTACCCACAACAGAGCCCCACGTACCCCCCGCAGTCACCTCGAACGCAGGGTTGAGCTTTGCCGGCAGGCGAACACCACTCAATGTGGCGATACTGAACGCAGCCTCCGGATTTCCGTATTGTCCGTAGGAGCTGTCGGCCGCGAGCCGGGACTGGTATTCGTCCACCCCGGCATACGCCGCTGCGAGCGCGCCGTTCCAGTTCTGGTCGCTCCGAGTCGCTTGGAATCCGCTGATCGAATAGGTGGTCGCGGTGACGATCATCAGCATCAGCACCAGGCCGATTCCGAGCACCATGGCGAGCGCGTAACCGGCGTCGTCACTGAATGTGGCCATGCGGCGGCGAACAATTCGCTTCACGGGACCTTCACCTTCGGCAGATTGGGGAGCGCGACGATGTTGCTGATTGTCACCGGCGCGGATCGGGCGTTGTCGGAATTACGCACGACGATCGTGACTTTGATGTACGCCACCTTGAGACGGTCCGCCTCGCTCAGTCCTGCCGTCGTCGCGACATTCGTCTTGAGTTCGGTGACGCGGTCGGCAGCCAGATAGGTGAAGAAGTAATCGGTTCCACTCGTAGGGGGCGTGAGGTACGTGCCCGGCAGGATGCGAGTCGAGACGAGAGGCAGCGTGCCGCTGAAGTCCCAGAGCTCATTCACTCCGTTCTTCGCCAACCACCGGCGTTCCACGAGTTGCCTGGTCGAGGGATTGATCGCGAACTCCACCTTCGACGGACGAAGATCGGGAATCGACGCGTCGACGGTCGAGTAGACAGTGAGTTTCTCCCGGGTCGCGACCTGAACCGCCGATTCCAGGAGAGCGCCGCCCAGCGAATTGTTTCCCGACGCACGGATGACCCGGGTCAGTTCGTTCATCGTGTTCGCCGCTACGCGCGTGTTGAGATTCATGCTGCTGCTCATCGCGACAGACTTCGTTGTCGAGACATAGAGGTTGAGAACGAGAGCGCTGAAGATGCTGAGCACGAGCATGGCCACGAGGAGTTCGATCACCGTGAGTCCGTCGTCGGAGTTCACTCGGCGTGCGGTCACGTGTCGTCGACTCATCACGGTGCCGGTATCCGGGGATCGAGAGTGACGATCCCGGTCGGGTCCACAGACGACGGCGCACCCGACACAACGAGGTTCGCCGCCGGGATCTGCGGCCCGGTCGCGGTGACGCCGTAATAGAGCTTCCACGATCCGTACGGCAGGGCGACGACGGTTTGGGCGTTCCTCAGAGCGTTGAATGTGTAGGTGGGCGGGTTCACCTCGCACCCGGGGTCGGCCGTACCTGCGGGCGGTGCCTTCTGGGCAACGGCCACGATCGGCTGGTCGAGAGTGGCGGTGGTGACCGTGACGGTGCCCATCCCGACCTGCACCGGGAGCGCGGTCGGGGGAATGACAGTGCCGACCGGCTGGGCTACGTAGTCGACGTCGCCGATCGGGCCCGGCTGCCAATCGGCAGGATTGGGCGAGAGGCAACCGGTTCCCGCGCCGGCCGACGGACGGTACATACCGGCGAGCGGCGTGTAGCCCGTTGCGAACGGGTACAGAACGATGTCGCGACTTTTTTCTTCGGTGGTCGCGGGAAAGTCGCGCACGGGATCGGTGGCTCGCAGAAGGCTCGTATCCAGATTTTTCGGGGTCATGGTCTCGGACCCCCCGTACGCGAGTTTGAGTGTCTGCTTCTGGTCGAAGGTGAACTGCGCGTCTTCGGTACCGCCGGCCTTGACGACCGTCGTGCGCTTCGGTTCGGCGACCTGACCGCGGTCGACGAAGCCCGTTTTCTTGATCTTGATCTCGTAGGTGCCGGGGACGACTTTGAGGAGGTAGGCGCAGCCCTGTGAGTCCGTCTTCAGCGATGCGGCACCGATCGACGGGGTCACGGTGATGGTTACGTCTTTGATGCCGACGTTCGCCTCGTTGATTACCGAGACGAGGATTGTTGCTCGGTCCGGCTCGCTGATTCGTGAGGTGGGCGCCAGCAGGGTATCGGCTCGAACGCCCGCGTTGAGCATTCCCGGCCACGAGACCACGACGTTGATCTTCTTGTACTGGAGGGACCCGCCGCCGGCTCCGCACGGAACGTCCTGTGCGAGGTTCGAAACCCACCTCGACGTGCGCACCACGTTGAACGTCCGATCGCCGACCTTCGCCTGGTATGTGTCGTCACCCAGCGTGAACACGTCGGCAACCGCCCTCGCACGGTCGATCTCCTGAGCGGCGAGGTTCGTCGCGGCGGAACGGGCGTTGGAGTCCTTCACGAATGTCATCGATTGGACGAGTGTGTAGAGAACGCCCATCGAGATCAGGGCGAAGATGAACATCGCGACCATGACCTCGATGAGGGTGACGCCGTCGTCGCTAACCGTACGAACGCGAAGGGAGCGAAGTCGCCTCATGACATTACCCGGTTCTCGATATGGTCAGGCGCAAGAAAAGGCACTGATAGAAAGCGAAGGTGGAGTGCCAGAAAACGGCACTCCACCCCGATCAACGACCGGTCGGTCGAAGGCCGATACCTAGGACTTCAGGCCCTTCTTAACAGCGGTACCGTCGCAGTAACCTTCGATTACGCCGGATGCGTCGCTGGCGGCGAACCACTTTCCAGTAATGCTTTGTCCTTCAACACAGAAGGAGTTGTCGGTCGTGCTGACGATCAGAGCAGGCAGATCACCGTCGGTGTAGTTCTCGGGCCCGGGCTTTGTGTATCCGTCCTCTGCATCGAGGCCATCAATGTCGGCAGGCATGGTGCCGCTGTTGGAAGTCGAGTGCGCAACGACCGCGGTCTTCGCGCTCGAGACGTCGGACTTCACAGCCGAGTCCTTCGCGTTGTCCTGGATTCCGAGGTACACGGGGATGGCGATCGCGGCGAGGATGCCGATGATGATGACGACCACGAGGAGCTCGATGAGGGTGAATCCCTCTTCGCGCTTGAGGCCGGCACGACGGTCGTTGAGTGCCTTGTTGGCGTTGATGAACATGACTTTTTCCTGTCGTTGAATGAATAGCGAACAGGGCCCCCGAAGAACTTCGACCCCCGCATCAATGGTCGGTTACGGTTCTCAGCCCGGGTATCCCCTGAGAGGGGTACATCAGGGGTACGTGCACCCCCAATTCGGGGACCGACCGGCTCTTTAGCTACGAGTTGTCACTCAATGAGCGTGAAGATGTTGAAGATCGGGAGGTAGAGAGCCACGATCATCCCGCCCACGACGACGCCGAGGAATGCGATCATCAGCGGCTCGATCATGGCGGTGAGCTGCTCGGTCGCCGACTGCACTTCGTCGTCGTAGAAGTCGGCAATTTTGCTCAACATTTGTTCCAGAGCTCCGGCGTCCTCACCGACCGCGATCATCTGCGTCACCATCGGCGGGAACACCGTCGCCTGCGAGAGCGGTTCGGCGATCGACTTGCCCTGGCGCACCGATTCGGCGACCTTCTTCAGCGCTTCCTCGACTACGTAGTTGCCCGAGGTGTCGCCCACGATCTGCAGGATCTGCAGGATCGGAACACCGGCGCCCATCATGCTCGAGAAGTTGCGGGCGAAGCGGGCGACGGCGATCTTCTTGAAAAGCTCGCCGAAGACGGGGAGACGGATTTTGAGCGGATCCACCACCTGCCGAACCCGGTCGGTGTTCTTGTTCTTCTGCCACCACGCGGTGAAGACGATTCCGGCGACGATGAGCACCGGCGCGGCGTAGGTCATCACTCCCGACAGCCAGACGAGGAAGGCGGTGGGCAGCGGGAGGGTTCCGCCGAGACCCTCGAACATGGTCTTGAAGACGGGGACGATGAACAGCAGCATCGCCACCACGGCGACAAGGGCCATGATGAGCACGATCACCGGGTAGGTGAGCGCCGACTTGATCGTGGCCTTGAGCTTCACCTCGGACTCGAAGTTCTTCGCGACGGTCTCGAGGGACTCGTCGAGGAATCCGCCCACCTCGCCCGCGCGGATGAGGTTGATCATGATCGGAGGGATCGACTCGCCGTGCCGCGCGATGGCCTCGGACAGGGCCATGCCGTTCTCGACGTCCTTGGTCGAGAGCTGCAGGATCTTTGCGAGGTGCTTGTTCTCGGTCTGCTGGGTGAGGATCGTAAGGGTCTTCAGCAGGGAGAGACCCGAGCTGATCATGGTGGCCATCTGGCGGCTCATGATGGCGAGGTCCTTGAGCGGCACCTTCTCCTTCAGGCTGCCGAAGGAGATCTCGCGCTGGAGTCCGGTCGAGCCCGCCTCCTGGATGGAGATCGGCGAGACGCCCATGGTGCGCAGGCGCGAGGCGACGGCGCCCTCGGTGGCGGCGTCGACCTTGCCCTTGACCATCTTGCCGCTGCTGTCGCGGCCCTTGTAGGCGTAGCTGAGGTTCGTGACCATCAGCGGGTGACGGGCATCGACGAGTACTGGTCGCCGAAGTCGACACCACTGGTCGACATCTTGTGATCGGCGCTCGCGCCCTGATCGACGCGGTGAATCAGTTGCTTGAGGCCATCCGTATCATGGGCCTTCTCCATCGCCGCGGCGTGCGTGATCTTGCCCGCGTCGACCAGCTCGGCCAGGTGCTGGTCGAGCGTGAACATGCCGAGGTCGCGCCCGGCCTGCAGGGCGGAGTGGATCTGGTAGGTCTTGCCCTCGCGGATGAGGTTGGCGATCGCCGAGGTGGCCACCATCACCTCGGTGGCGACGACGCGGCCCTTGCCCGTGGCGCTCTTGACGAGCGTCTGGCAGACCACGCCCTGCAGCACTGCGGCGAGCTGCGCCCGCACCTGCCCCTGCTGGTGGGGCGGGAAGACGTCGATCACGCGGTCGATCGTCTGCGGGGCGTCCTGCGTATGGAGCGTGGCGAACACGAGGTGGCCGGTCTCGGCGGCGGTGAGGGCCACCGAGATGGTCTCGAGGTCGCGGAGCTCGCCGATCAGGATCACGTCGGGGTCCTGACGCAGCACGTGCTTGAGTGCGTTGTTGAAGCTGTGGGTGTCGTGCCCCACCTCGCGCTGGTTGACGAGCGACTTCTTGTTCTCGTGCATGAACTCGATCGGGTCCTCGACCGTGACGATGTGGTCGGCGCGGGTGCGGTTCACGAGGTCGATCAGGGCGGCAAGGGTGGTCGACTTGCCTGAACCGGTGGGGCCGGTGACGAGCACGAGTCCGCGCGGAAGGGCGGCGAACTTGCCGATCGTGTCGGGCACGCCGAGTTCGGCGAGCTGCTTGATCTTGGTGGGGATGAGGCGGAACGCCGCGCCCATCGAGTCGCGCTGCTGGTAGATGTTCACGCGGAATCGCGACGACTCGGAGAGCTTGTAGGCGAAGTCGAGCTCGAGCTCGGCCTCGAACTGGTCGATCTGAGCGGCCGACATGATGCTCTTGAGTGCGAAGGCGAGCTTGGCCTGGTCCCAGACGGGCGCGTCGGGCAGCGGCTGGAGGCCGCCGTCGACGCGGAGCATCGGCGTGGCCTTCGCGGTCACGTGGAGGTCGGAGCCCTTCAGCGCCACGACCGCGTTGAGCGCCGCGACCAGATCGGGGTCGCTGCCCTCCTGGCCGAGGCCGACCTCGGGCTCGTCGTCGGCCGCGGCCTGGGCGGACGACTCGGAGAGCGGTGCCGCATGGGCGCCGGAACGGAAGCCCAGGTCGTCGAGCAGCGAGGACGACGCGGGTGCCTCCTCAGCGGAAGGCGCCGCAGCGGGGAACGCGAACACCGTCGTCGGTGTCGCCGCGTCGAAACCGGGGGCGGGGGCGGGCGCGTCGAAGGCGGGGGCGGGCGCTTCGAAGGCGGGGGCAGGCGCGGCATCCCACGGCATCGGAGGTGCGGGCGCCTCGAAGACCTGCTCCTCGAACGCGGGCGGCGCGAACGCGGAGGGGTCGAAGACCGGCGGCGCGAAGACGGGCGGCGCGAAGACGGGCGGCGCGAAGACGGGCGGCGGCGCGTCGAAGGGGATCGCCGAGGCGGTCGGCGGTGCGAAGGCGGAGGGGTCGAAGACGGGCGGGGCCGCGCTCGGAGCGGCCGGGGGCGGGAAGTCAGCGGGGGCGAACGAGGCCGGAGCCGGCGGGGCCATGTCGTCGAGGTCGAACGGCGTGGAGTGGGCCACGGGCGGCGCGAAGTCGTCGAGGTTGAACGGAGTGCTGGCACTGGCGGGAGTCGGAGCAGCGAAGTCGTCGAGGTTGAAGGGCACGCTCCCACTCGCGGGCGTCGGCGGCGCGAAGTCGTCGAAGTTGAAGGGCGCGCCCGACGGCGTGCCCAGGTCGAAGACTCCGGTCGACGGGGCGGGGGCCGTCGGGTCGAACTTGATCTCGGGGTAGGCCGAGTCGGCGTAGGCGGCCTCGGCGGCCGGGCTCGGCGCGGGGAACGGCTTCGAGGTGGGCGGCGGCGCGTTCAGGTAGCTGGCGGCGGGCGGAACCTGCCCGAAGTCGGGCGAGACCGAGGGGCTCTCGGCCGCGCGGCGGCCCCGGCGTCCCGCGGCGGGCGGATAGGTCTCCCCGTCATCCGGAAGCTCGTACACAGGCTTGCTCATACGACAACTCTCATAATCTCTTCGATAGACGTGAGACCCATCTGGGCCTTCTGCCAGCCGTCCTGACGCAGGGTCAGCATGCCCTGTGCGATCGCCGTCTGCATGATCTCGGCGCCCGAGGAACGCGCGACCGCGTGACGCTCGATCTCCTCGGTCACGAGCATCACCTCGTGCAGCGCGATGCGACCGCGGTAGCCCGTGTTCGAGCAGTTCGTGCATCCGCCCGGCTTGTACAGCGTGGGGATGCCGTGTGCCGGCTCCCATCCGAAGCGCAGCGCCGCGAGGTCGCGCGGGTCGGGCGTGTAGGCCTCGCGGCAGCGGTCGCAGAGGCGGCGGGCGAGTCGCTGGGCCACCACGCAGTCGATCGCGGAGCCCACGAGGAACGGCTCGATGCCCATCTCGGTGAGCCGGGTGATCGCGCTCGGTGCGTCGTTGGTGTGCAGGGTCGACAGCACGAGGTGACCGGTGAGCGCGGCCTCGATGGCGATCTGCGCGGTCTCGTGGTCGCGGATCTCGCCGATGAGCACTACGTCGGGATCGGAACGGAGAATCGAGCGGAGAGCGGATGCGAAGGTGAGCCCGGCCTTGTTGTTCACCTGGACCTGGTTGATGCCCTTCATGCGGTACTCCACCGGGTCCTCGACCGTGATCACGTTGATCTCCGGGCGGGCCACCTCCGCGAGGGTCGTGTAGAGCGTGGTCGACTTTCCAGAACCGGTGGGGCCGGTGACGAGGATCATCCCGTAGGGCTTGTTGTACGAGGTGCGGAATGCCTCGAGGTTGCGCGGCAGCAGCGCCAGGTTGGAGATGGCCATGGTGCTCGACGCGTTGTCGAGGATTCGCATGACCACCTTCTCGCCCCACACGGTGGGCAGGGTCGCCACGCGCAGGTCGATCTTGCGGCCCGAGTGGCTCACCGACATGCGGCCGTCCTGCGGCTTGCGGCGCTCGGCGATGTCGATCTCGCTCATGATCTTGAGGCGCGAGATGACACCGTTCTGGATCGACTTCGGAGCGGACTGCATCTCGTGCAGCACGCCGTCGATGCGGTAGCGCACGTGCATCTCGTGCTCACCCGGCTCGATGTGGATGTCGGACGCCTTGTCTTGAATGGCCTGACTGATGAGGAGGTTCACGAAACGCACGATCGGCGCATCGTCGGTCGCGGCATCCGCTTCACCGGCGATGACGAGCTCGGCGCTGCTCTCCTCTTCGAGCGCGCTCGTCAAGTCGCTGAGCTCGTCGTCGGCGCGGTGGTAGCGGTCGATGGCGGCGCGCAGGTCGCTCGGCGCGGCCACGACGGCGCGCACCTGCATTCGGGCGACGGCGCGCACGTCGTCGATGGCGAACACGTCGCCGGGATCGACCATGGCGACGGTGAGCACGTCGCCCATCACGCTGATCGGGAGCACCTGGTAGCGGCGGCACATGGCGGCGGGCACCTGGGCGATGGCGGTGCGGTCCACGGGGAACTCGAGCAGCTCCACGAACGGGAGCTCGGCCTTGGCGGCCCGCGCCGACGCGAGCTGCACCTCGGTCACGAGGCCCTTCTCGACGAGGGCCAGCACGGCGTCCTCGTCTTCGCCCCAGGCGCCGGAGATGGTGTCGAGGTTCTCGATCGGCACAACGCCGCGCAGAATCAGGATCTCGGTGAGAGTCGCCATGGGGGTCTCCTCACTGATCGAGATGCCGGTTGCCCCCCTGGCTCGGCATCGATGAGACAGACAGCAAACCTAACCTTTTTCGCCCCGCGTCTATACCCCGAAGTCGGGGGGTAGGGGGCGGCGGGAGTGCGCACGCGGCGGCGAGCGGATGCGGCGGGCCGGGCCGAGCGGACGGCGCGCGTTTGCGAGTTCGGGCTGTTCCGGAGGCCCCGAGCGGGCGGGGAAGAGCTCGAAGTCGCGAATGGATCGGGGCGCCGACTACGGCCGCCGAACGACGCAGCGCGCCCGCCGGGATGGCGGACGCGCTGCGCTCGTGCGGATGTGGCGTGCTACAGGCCGCGGGCCCGGAGTGCTGCCTGCACCTCGGGGTTGTCCGAGCTGGCGAACCACGTGAGCAGGTCGGCGTAGGCGCTCGGGTTGCCCGCGATGAGCGGCCAGAGGTCCTGGCGGTCGCGCGCGAGCTCGAACAGCTTCTCGGCCGTCGAGGCCGGGTCGCTCGCCTCCGCCACGGCGGGGTCGAGGACCTCGGTCGCGGGCTCCGGGGCCGGGGCTTCCGGCATCGGGGGTACGGGCGCGATCGGTGCCGCTGCCGCGGGGGCGGCGAAGGGGGCCGGGTCGCCCGAGGGCGGCGCGAACGGCGACGACACGGGTGCCGCCGGCGCTTCGGGTGCCGGCTCCGGAGCGGTGTCCGTGCCGAGCACGACCGGGGCGTCGGGCGGGGTCGGGTCCACGGGGGCGGACGACTGCGGACGCGCGTAGGTCGTCTCCTCCGAGAACTGCGACAGCGGCTCGTCGGCGGGCGCGGAGGGGTCGGCCTCGAAGGGCAGCGTGGGCGGCAGCGACGGGGTCGGTGCCTCGACCGGGGTCTCGGCCGGGGCCGGAGCCTCCGTCGGCGTCGGAGCCTCGGCGGGCGCCACACTCGGTGCCGGAGCCTCCGACGGTGCAGTGCTCGGTGCCGGAGCCTCGGCAGGAACCGGGGCGAACGAGGGAGCGGGGGCCTCGCCCGGCGCGGGCGCGACCGACGGGGCAGGAGCCTCAGTGGGAGCCGACGGCTCGGGAGCCGGAGCGACCGACGGCGCAGGAGCCTCGGCGAGAGCCGACGGAGCGGGAGCCGGAGCCTCGCCCGGCGTCGGCGCCTCGAAGGGCGACGGTGCGACGGGCTCCTGTGCTCCGACCGGCGCGCCAGACGGCGGGCCGTAGGGCGCGGCGGGTGCTGCCGGATAGCCGGCAACGGGCGGCGCCGGAGCGACGGGAGGCACGGGCGCTGCCGGGTAGGCGGCGGCCGGAGGTGCGGGTGCCACCGGCGGGGCCGGGTAGCCCGGAGCCGCGTAGCCGGGAGCGGCCGGAGCCGCCGGGGCTCCGGGGTAACCAGCGGCCGGAGCCGCCGGACCAGCCGAATAGCCGGGAGCAGCCGGAGCGGCCGGGTACCCGGGCGCAGCCGGGGCGCCCGCGTAGCCGCCCGCGTATCCACCAGCGGCCTGCGGCCGTGCGGGGGCGTTCGCGGCGAAGTACTCGCGCACGCTCTTCGGCGCGGTGAGGGCGTAGGCGGCGAACAGCGGGAGGCCGAAGGCGAGGCCGATCGAGACGACTCCCGGGTTGCCGCCGCCGACGGCGAGCAGGATCACGTTGATGATGCCGAGCAGCACGAGGCCGCCGAGCAGGCCGATCACGAGCCAGCGGCTTCCGGCGGGGTTGCTGCGCAGGCTGATCCGCGCGAACACGGCGACACCCACGGTCAGCAGCAGCACGATGATGCTGCCGATGTAGCGACCGAGGCCGTCGGAGCCGAACTCGGCGATCTGGATCAGCGTGAAGATGTTCGAGAGCACGAGGTACCCGGCGACCGCCATCACGACGACGAGCGTCAGCGACGCCGCGCCGAACCAGCGGGAGAGGTCGGCGATCGGGGTCATCGCGTTGCGCAGGGCGGGAGAGGAGGCAAGTCCGAGCAGGCCCGCGAGGAACAGCACGAGGTAGCCGCCGCTGTGCACGGTCTCGACACCGCGGGTGTCGTCGAAGGCGCTGACCAGGATCACACCGACCACGACGGCCCCGAAGCCGAACGCGACGGTGCGCCAGATGTCGTTACGGCGCAGGATTCCCACCAGCGGGAACACCACGGCCGCAGCCCCGAAGAGGATCGAGACCAGCAGCGAGATGACCGCGAGCGGAGCGTCGGAGAAGTACTCCGAGGTGGCGATCAGCGAGAAGACCAGGGAGATCAGCGCGACGACGGCGGCGAGGGCTCCGTAGCCGAGTGCGATCCCGTACCAGGTGCGGCCGATCGGTGCGCCGGGGGCGAGCGTGCCCACCTCCGACTGCCGCGGCTGGGCGGCGAGGAGCGCGCCCGCGAGACCGAAGGCGGCGGAGTAGCCGAGCCCGGAGGGGCTGTCGCCGCTCACCATGTCGATTACGAGATAGACCAGCACCAGCAGGATGTACGGCGCATTGGCGAGCGTGCGCAGCAGCATCACGGTGTTCACGTTCACCGACGATGGGAAGACGCCGGCGCGGGCGAGGTAGGTGATCGCGATCGTCAGCACGGAGAGCAGTGCGAGCAGCACCACCTCGATGCGGCCGGCTCCGCGCACCACCTCGTAGTCGTCGAAGAACCACGGCAGGGCGAGCGAGATCAGCAGCAGCAGGAGCGCTCCCCCGTCGCGCAGGTAGTCGGAGACCGGGATGCCCACGAAGGGGTTCGGCCGCGGCGACGGCTGGAACATCGGCTGCCCGCCCTGCTGTGGCGCGAAGCCCTGAGCGGGCGGCTGGGGCGCGAAGCCCTGCGCCGGCGGCTGCTGGGGGAATCCGGGCGTCGGGGGCTGGAAGCCGCCCGGCGCCTGCTGGTTCTGTGGATCGAAAGTCACGCTGTGCCCATTTCTCGTCGGCTGATGCTGGTGTTCATGATGTCAGAGGCCGCGTCCGGCGGATGCCCGGGTGCGGTCGAGGAGTACGGCTTACTTGAAGAGGTCCTCGAGCTCGCCGGAGTTGCTGAGCTCGACGGCGTGCTCACTCACGATCGCACCGATGTCGGAGAGTGTCGAGAGCGGGCTGACGAACCAGTCGCCGTCCTCCTTCACCGCGACGATCTTCGCCTCGCCCAGACCGAGCTTCTCGGCCTGGGGGATGTCCGTGAGGCATCCGCCGTCGTCGGAGTACTCGGAGACGACCGTGGCGCAGACGCCGCTGATCTCGTAGGAGAAGTCGCTGACACCGTCGATGGAGAGCACGAGATTGTCGATCGCGATGCGGGCGATGTCGCCGGATACATCGGGCGTCACCTCGAGCGTGTCGACGGAGAAGCCGCTGCCTGCGCCCTCGAAGCCGGCGCGCTCGGCGAGTGCGGAGCCGTAGAGGCTCACGAAGCGGCGCTCGGCGATCGGGAGGCTCGCGGCCAGGGCGTCGAAGTCGCCGTCGGCGATGGCGGTGTTCGTTCCGTCGAGGAAGCCCTGCAGGGCGTCTTCGGGCGATCCGAACTCGGCCGCGTCGACCAGGGTGCCGCGCTCTCCTCCGCTGGAGTCGAGGGCGTACTCGCCGATGCTGAGCAGCGGGCTGACGTACCAGCTGCCGCCCTCCTTCACGCTCACCAGCGAGAACTGCGTGCCGAGGGTCTCCTCGATCTGGTCGGTGTCGAGGTCGAAGGGCATCGCGTCTTCGAGCTGGGTCACGATCTGTTCGCGGCTCTCGGCGACGAGGTCGTCGACCTCGGAGCCGGTGTAGCCGAGCGAGTCGGACTGCGCCTCGATCTGCTCGCGGGCGACGGCCATGTAGGCGTCGGCGACGGCCTCGGGGTCGGTGTCGATGTGCACGGAGCCGGAGACGATCGTGACGGCCGAGATGTCCTCGGCGATCTCCTCGGTCTCGTACTCGACGTCCTTCAGCTCGACCGTCGTGTTGTCGGACACGGCCTTGATGAGCTTCTCGTAGTCGACGGAGTCGCCGTCCTCGGTGAGCTTGAGGTCTTTCAGGCGGTCGAAGGAGGTCTGCAGGGTGCCGATCTCGGAGGGCGAGATCGCGCCGTACATGCTGACCGCGTCGAAGTCGGCGATACCGGTGAAGAGCTTCTCGACGGATGCCTCGGGAGACGATGCCCCGCCCAGCTTCGAGAAGATGGTGACGTAGGCGAACACCCCGCCGCCGGCGAGCAGCACGACGAGCCCGGCGGCGATGCCGATGAACCACCACTTCTTGCTCTTGCGGGGGCGCGGTGCCGCGGCCTCGGGGCCGGCTCCCGCACCGGGATAGGCGGCTGCCGGGGCGTAGGCCGACGGCGAGTACTGGGGGTAGGCCTGCGCGGCGGGAGCGCCCGGTACCGGCGCGCCGTACTGGGCGCTCGGCGACTGGAACGGCGACGGCGCGGCCGTGCCCTGCGGAGCGACGGGCTGCGCGGGGATCGGCGGCTGAGCGATCGGCTGCGGAACTGTCGGCTGCGGTGGCGTCGGCTGCGGGGCCGCGGGCTGCGGCGCGGCCGGCTGCACGGCGGCGGCCTGGCTGGCCGCGTAGGCCGCGGCGGCCTCGTGCCCGCCCGAGCGCACCCAGGCGACGGTGGCCTTGGTGTGCGGATCGCCCACCTGGTCGAGCCAGTCGAGCAGCGCGGGGTAGGTCGCCGGGTTGGCGGCCACCACCGCGCGCAGCGGCTCGTGCTCGGTGGCGATCTGCGCCAGCCTGGCCGGGTCGGTCGCCGGATTGGCTGCCTCTGCTGCGATGGGATCGTTCTGATCGGTCATGACTCGCCTTTTTTGTCGTGGTGCAGGAAGGGGCTGTGGTGGCTAGTGGTGCGGGTCGGGGTCGGCCGGAACGCGGCCGAGGGTCTCGATGGTGTCCTCGTCGAGGTCGTCGTCGACGGCGCTGTCTGCCGGCGACGCGGTCTCGACCGGCCCGGCAGGGGCATCCGCTGGAGCACCCGAGACGACATCGATGACGACGGCGGTGACGTTGTCGCGTCCGCCGTTGAGGATCGCGCGGGCGACGAGCTCGTCGGCCGCCTCCTGCGGGTCGGGGTGCGCGCCGAGCAGCCGGGCGATCGACGCGTCCGTCACCTCGGTGGTGAGACCGTCGGAGCAGACGAGCACTCGCTCGGCGCTCTGCATCGCCCACAGGGTGATGTCTGCCGGACTGTCGTCGGAGCCGACCGCCCGGGTGATCACGTTGCGGCCGCGGTAGGCGTTCACGTCCTCCTTGGCCATGGATCCGGCGTCGACGAGCTCCTGCGCGAAGGAGTGGTCGTGGCTGAGCTGCTCGAGCACACCGTCGCGCTGCCGGTAGACGCGGGAGTCGCCCACGTTGAACACGATCCAGTGCGGCTCGCCGTTGTGGAGCGCGGCGACGACACCGGTCACGGTGGTTCCCGCACCGCGCGCGTTCGAGTCGGAGATCACCCGCACGGAGCGCTGCGCCTCGTCGAGCGCCGTCTGCAGCACCGCGACGGTCACGTCGCTCAGCCCGGCGATCGAGCGCAGCTGCACGATCGCGGCCTGGCTCGCGAGGTCGCCCGCGGCGTGCCCGCCCATGCCGTCGGCCACGGCGTAGATGGGGTCGGCGACGAGCATCGAGTCCTCGTTCACGGCGCGGCGCGAGCCGACATCGCTGCGGGCGCCCGTGCTGAGCACGAGGGCGCCTTCGGCCCGGGTCACCGGCTACTCCTCCCGCTCGAGGCGGAAGGGCAGCTCGCCCAGGCGGAAGGCGGGAGTGAGCGTGGTGGGCACGTCGGCCTCGAGCTCGACCTCGGAGCCGTCGTCGTCGAGGTAGACGCCGTTGGTCGACGCCAGGTCGATGATCAGCCAGGCGCCGCTCACCAGTTCGATGCGGGCGTGCGTCTTCGAGACGGTGCGCGCCGGGTCGGTCAAGCGGATGAGCTGGGCGTCCGGGTGGTCGGCGGAGACCGAGGGGTTGCGGCCGAGCAGCGCCACCGGCCGGGTGACCCGGATCGGATCGGCGCCCTCGGGCGAGAGCACCCAGAGCTCCTCGCGGCGGTTGACGATCACGGTGTCCTCGAAGTCGTCGTCGAGGTCGGACTCGAACGCCTCGGGGGTCGTCGACGGCGTGATGGTCGCCTCGAGGTCGGAGACCTGGTGCACCGGGGCGGGAGCTGCGGCGGGGAGGTCGTCGAAGACACCGTCGGCCGAGGAGGTGGGCAGGGTCGGGAACGCGGTCGGGGGCGCGACCGGCGGAGCGGTCGCGGCGGCCGGAGCAGGAGGCAGGGGCGCGACCACGATCGGCGCGGGCTCCTCCACGATCAGCGGAGGCACCGAGTCGATCGGCACGGGCCGCACGGGTGGGGCGGGCGGGGCGGCGGGAGGCGCCGACTGGGCGGGAGGGGACCAGGCGGTCGCCGCGGGTGCGGGCGCCGGGTCGACGAGGACGGGCGGTGCCGGCGGCGGCACCGGGGCGCCGGACGACGCAGGCTGAGCGACGGGCGGGGCCGGTGGGAGGGGCGGGGCGACCCGCGCGACCGGCTGGAAGGCGATCTGCCCGGCGGGCTGCGGTGGGGCAGGCGGCACCGCGGGCGACGGGAAGGGCGAGGGAGGGGCCGCGGCGGCGGGCGGTGTCTGCGGGGAGAAGTCGAAGGGGCTGCCCGCGCCGAAGGTGCGCGCGGGGGCAGCGGATGCGGGCGGGTCGGCGATGACACCGGTCGCCGAGGCCGTCTGCGGCAGGGCCGCGAACGGCTGGTAGCCGGTGTCGTGCACAACGACGGGACGCGGCGTGCGGTCGGCGTTCGTGAAACCGACGATCGTGGCCCAGATCGGGTAGGCCACGACGGCGAGCACGGTGAAGCCCGTTCCCCTGCCGAGCGTCGCGTTGATCCTGTGCACCGCGAGCACGGTGACCACCAGCCCGATGATGTTGATGAACGGCAGGAAGAGTGCGACGACCCAGGCGGCGCTGTAGCCGCCGAGCTGGAAGACAGTCATCTCGCGCAGAACCGGCACCCAGGCCTTCCAGCCCTCCTCGCCCAGCTTCGGGAACACCCTGCTGAGCGCGAGGGACAGCCAGACGTACCCGCCGAGGAGGATCACGGCGTAGACGATGGAGAGAACGACGATGGTGGTCGGGTCGGTGTCCATTTCTTCCGGCCCCTACGAGAAGTTCGCGGGCACGAAGCCCAGTTGCGCGCTGATCAGCCCGCGGTCGCGGCTGACGATCTGTGCCCGGCCGGGAACGGCCGGCATGGCCTTGACCTTGCCGATGAGCTGGCCCTCCTCGGGGTTTCCACTCAGCAGGATTCCCGTGGTGCCCAGGTCGGTCATCCGCTGGATGATCGGGTCGTAGGCGGCACGAGCCGCACCACCGGTGCGACGCGTCAGGATGACGTGCAGCCCCAGGTCGGACGCCTGGGCGAGCAGCGGCGCGAGCACCGCGAGCGGGTTGCCCTGTGAGGTGGAGACGAGGTCGTAGTCGTCGACGAGGATGAAGCCCTCCGCGCCGGTCCACCACGAGCGGGTGCGCAGCTGCTCCGGGGTGACGTCGGGGCCCGGGATGCGGCTCTGGAAGAAGGCGGCCAGTTCGCTGACGCCGCTCATCGCCATGTCGTGCGCGGTGAGGTAGGCGCCGAGGTACTCCTTGGGGATCTCGCCGAGCAGGGCGCGGCGGTAGTCGATCATGAAGATCTTCGCCTCGTTGGGGCCGTAGAGGCGCATGATCTCGTGCGCGTAGGCCCGCAGCATCGACGACTTGCCGGAGTCCGCGTCGCCGTAGAGGAACAGGTGCGACTCGCTCATGGGGTCGATGCCGAAGGGCGCGAGGTCGGCCTCGTCGACGCCGAGCAGGATCTGCCTCGTGTCGGCGGGAGCGAGTGCGCGCACGTCGTCGAGGCTGATCACCTCGGGCAGCAGGCGCAGCTTGGGTCCGGGTGCGCCTGTCCAGGCCTCCTGCGTGCGGGCGACGAGGTTCTCGATGCCCGCGGCGAGGGTGGAGGCGTCGCCCGAGTTGTCGATGCGCGGCAGCGCGGTGAGCAGCTGCAGCTTGCGCGGGCTGAGCCCACGGCCGGGCGTTCCCGTCGGGACGTTCGCCGCGGCCTTGCGGTCGATCTCGGAGTCCGACGCCTCTCCGAGACGCAGCTCGAGACGCGTTCCGATGAGGTCTTTGATGTTCGTGCGCACGTCGAGCCAGCGCGCCGCGGTGAGCACCACGTGGATCCCGTAGGTGAGTCCGCGGGCGGCGATCGCCTGGATCTGCGACTCGAGGGCTTCGAACTCGGCACGCAGGGTGGCCCAGCCGTCGACCACGAGGAAGATGTCGCCGTAGCCGTCGTCGACGCGCCCCTCGGCGCGACGCTGGCGGTAGGTCTGGATCGAGTCGATGTTGTTCTGGCGGAAGTAGACCTCGCGCGCGTTCACGATGCTGGTGACCTCGGCCACCATCCGGCGCACGACATCGGGTTCGGAGCGTGTCGCGACGCCGGCGATGTGCGGGAACTCGGTGAGGCCCGAGAAGCTGCCGCCGCCGAAGTCGATCACGTAGAACTGCACCTCGAGCGGGGTGTTGGTGAGCGAGAGCGCCACAACCGCGGTGCGCAGCAGGGTGCTCTTGCCGCTCATCGGACCGCCGACGATCACCATGTGGCCGGCGGAGCCGCCGAGCGAGATCGCGAGGCTCTCGCGGCGCTGCTCGAGCGGTATGTCGACGATGCCGAGCGGGATCGTGAGCGCACCGGCGTTGCGCCAGCCCTGCGACACGAGTCCGAGCTGCGGATCGACGGCGAGGTCGGGCATCAGCTCGTCGAGCGATGCGGGCACCTCAAGCGGCGGGAGCCACACCTGGTGCGCCTTCGGTCCGTAGCCGCTCATCCGGTCGACCGCGATCTCGAAGGTGCTGCGGGCCTCCTCGGGCTCGTTGAACTCCACGACCTCGGGCTCGATCTCGACGGGCGTCGCCTTCCAGACCGGTGCGGCGGTGAACAGCTCGACATCCGCTGACGCGTCCCGCCCCGCCACGGCGGCTGCGGCGGTGCGCTTGCGGCGCTTCGGCGGTCCGGAGACGTAGGCGGCGCGGAACTGGTCCATCGTCTCCGTGTCGCTCTTGAGGTAGCCGACACCCGGCTGCTGGGGCAGCGTGTAGGCGTCGGGCACACCGAGGATCGAGCGCGACTCTGCGGCCGAGAAGGTGCGCAGACCCACACGGTACGAGAGGTAGGTGTCGAGGCCGCGCAGCTTGCCCTCTTCGAGGCGCTGCGAGGCGAGCAGCAGGTGCACCTGCAGCGAACGGCCGACGCGGCCGATGTTGATGAAGCTGTCGACGAACTCGGGCTTGGCCGAGAGCAGTTCGGAGAACTCGTCGGCCACGATCAGCAGGGCGGGCAACGGCGCGAGGTCGGTGCGGCCGCCACGGCGTGCCTTCTCGTAGTCGAAGACGTTGGCGAAGTTGCCCGAGGCGCGCAGCAGCTCCTGGCGGCGCACGACCTCGCCCTGCAGGGCGTCCTGGAAGCGGTCGACGAGCGCGATCTCCTCACCGAGGTTCGTGATGATCGCCGAGACGTGGGGCATTCCGGCCATGCCGGCGAAGGTGGCGCCACCCTTGAAGTCGACGAGCACGAAGTTGAGCTGCTCGGGCGAGTGGGTCATGGCGAGGGCGAGCACGAGAGTGCGCAGCACCTCCGACTTTCCGGAACCGGTGGCGCCGATCATCACACCGTGGGGGCCCATGCCCTGCTGGGCGGACTCCTTGATGTCGAGGATGATGGGCGCGCCGTCGGTGGTCTGGCCGATCGGCACGCGCAGGCGGTCGCGCTCGAGGCGGCCGCTCCAGGCGTCGGCGAAATCGATATCGCGCACGTCGGGCAGGCCGAGCAGGTCGACGAGCTCCATCTGCTCGGTGCTGCCGGAGCGGGCGGCGGCGACGCTCGCAGCGCCGCTGAACAGCGGCATGAGTCGACGGGCCGTGGCCTCGGACTCCACGATGCTCACCTGGTCGGCCTCGAACAGCACCGATGGGGACTGCAGCGTGATGAGCTCGCCGACGATCCCAGCGCCCTGCCGGGTGTTCTGTCCGAGCGCGATGCGCAGGTTGGAGGGGTTGTCGAGGTCGTTCCAGCGCGAGGGCAGGTCGATCACCGTGACGCCCTGAACGCCGTCGGCGGTGATGACGGCGCTGGAGACCGGGATGCGCGCCCCGTCGGTGACCACGATGATGTGCGGCAGCTTCGCCGCTGCACCGCGGCCGAAGCGGGCGCGCTCGCGCACGTCGGCGGGCAGCATGTCCTCGATCTCGGCGACGTTCGCGCCGATCATGCGGGCGGCGCCGAGGCCGTCGCTCACCTGGCGCGAGTGGGTGTGCGGCAGCCACTTGGCCCACTCCCACTGCGGCAGTACCGACTCGTCGGCGAGCACGACGACCTGCAGGCTGTCGGGGTGGTGCATCGTGGTGGCGTGCAGCAGCATCGACCGCACGAAGGAGCGCACCTCGTCTTCGTTGCCGGTCACCTCCACCGTGGAGTAGTCGGTGAAGGGCACGGCCAGCGGAAGGTGCTTCTGGACCTCGTGGCTGAGCATAAAACGGTGGGCGGCCGACGCGGCCACCGGATCGAGCTGCGCGAGCGGCGGGAGCTCGGGGGCCTCGAGCTGCACGCACAGCGGCTGGTCGCTGGTGCCGACGCGCAGCATGAGGAAGTCGCTGTCGTCGCTCGAGCGCTCCCAGACGCGGGTGCGCTCCTCCGCGAGGAAGGTGAGAGCGGATGGCGCGGGGTTGAGCCAGTTGGCCGCCCTGCGCTGCTGCTTGCCCGCCACCCGGATCGTCTGGCGCAGTTCGGTGAGGTAGGCGAGGTATTCGCGGCGCGCGCCGAGTGTGGCGGCCTGGCGCTGCGAGCGCTGTCGCCATCCGTTCACCGCGACGAAGCCGACCGACGACAGCAGGAACATGCCTCCGGTGATGAGACCGGAGATGCCGGCGCTGGAGACGGCCATCACGATGGCGCCGATGCTGCCGAGCATGGGCAGCATCGAGCTGATGAGACTGCCGCCGCCGTCGCCGGGAACGAGCTCGGGCGGGGCCTGCAGGGCGATCTTGCCCGAGGGCACGCGGGGAGGGGCGAGGCGTGTGGCCGTCATGTCTTATCTTTCTCCGCCAAGAATCAGGCTGATGGTGAAGGCCCTGTTGCCGATGCGCAC